>Ga0307988_1000469_pt1 | contig 28110 bp, 18 predicted proteins | sample EllFjometagen183_FD_203166 | JGI IMG/M metagenome (GOLD analysis project Ga0307988, IMG submission 203166) | Marine microbial communities from Ellis Fjord, Antarctic Ocean - #183 | ecosystem: Environmental > Aquatic > Marine > Unclassified | place: Southern Ocean | collected 2014-10-08 | reverse complement strand
CATTTACTGTATAGTCATTTTATTACGGTTTTACAGAAATAACATTTTAATTTTTTATACTATTGATAATAAAGCCTTAGGAATTTTTTTGCTAAATCAATTTAAGAGAATTATCTACCTTCTTTTTTTGTTTTGTATTGTTCTGCTTTCTTTAAGTTCCTGCCAGAGTATTAACCCATCCAATAAAGCTCCAATAGTAAAAAAAGGCATCATTGACCTAAGGGATTGGAACTTTCAGAAGCAGGGTATTGTAGACCTAAGGGGGCAATGGGAGTTTTACTGGCAAGAACATATATCCTATGATGAATTCATTGGCAAGAAGCATAGTTCATTACAAGATTATATCGAAGTTCCAGGCGTTTGGAATAATTTTGAACATAATGGGGAAAAACTACCTGGGTCTGGCTTTGCTACCTATCGTACCAAAGTACTGCTTGGGAGGCATAACAAAGCACTTGGTCTTAAATTGCTGGATATGTCTTCAGCCTTCAGTCTTTACCTAGACGATAAACTTTTGACTTCCACAGGATTCCCGGGGAAGACAGCAGAACAGACAATCCCTTTTTATTCCCCCAAGGTTGTCACATTTGAAAACAATGCCGGAGAATTTGATATTATTGTTCACGTTTCTAATTTTAATCACAGGAATGGCGGTATTTGGCTGCCTGTTTTAATAGGTACTCCTGAACAGCTGAACCTGCTTCGAGAAAAAAAGCTCGTGAGTTCTTTTTTTCTTTTTGGGACCATTTGCATTATAGGGTTTTATCACCTTGGCCTGTTCTGTTTACGCCGTAAAGATAGATCCACTTTTTATTTCAGTATCGTCTGTATAATGATATGCCTGAGAATAGCTACCCATGGAGAAAGGTATATTGTAGCATTTTTCCCTGATATAGAATATTGGCTGTTAGTTAAATTTATTTATTTGTCTTTTTACATCTGTGTCCCTTTTTTTGGCATGTATGCACATTCTCTTTTTCCCAACGAAATTTCTCGTAAAATAGTCAACTTAGTCATTATCGTTAGCTCTGCTTGCTCTCTTGCTGTTCTATTTCTCCCTGCGAGTTTTTATACAAAGACCCTGCCGAGTTATCAGGTCTTAACACTTTTATTTTTTCTGTACGGTATGTATGGGTTGATTCGTGCAATTGTGCATAAAAGGCAAGGCTCATTGATATTTTTGGCAGGTTTTTTGTTTTTATTGATCGCTGCTGCCAATGATATCCTGTTTGCCCGTATGATCATTTCAACAGGATATTTTGTTCAATATGGATTGTTTGTATTGATATTATCCCAGGCATTTTTAATTTCTCAGAGATTTTCCCAGGCATTTATAATTGCAGAAGAGCAGGGTATTAAATTAAAAAATGAAATTAGCGAGCGCCATCATATTGAGCAAAGCTTAAAGCAAAGTGAAGAGAATTACAGGCTGCTTATTGAAAATCAGACAGACCTTGTTGTTAAGGCCGACCTTGATGGAAGATTCCAATTCGTAAGCCCGTCCTATTGTGAAATGTTTGACAGCAGTGACCAAGATTTGATCGGGAGTACATTTATGCAATTGGTACACCCTGATGATAAGGCTTCTATGCTAAAGGGCATGGAGGAACTTTCAAGGCCTCCCCATACTTCTTATATAGAGCAGCGAGCCATGACAAAAGATGGGTGGAGATGGCTGGCGTGGATGTGCACTGCTATTTTTGATGAAAATAATAATGTTATTTCTCTTATTGGAAACGGAAGAGATATTACAGAAAAGAAAGAGTTTGAGTCTGCTTTAAAGTCATCCCAGGAAACATTTCTTTCTGTTTTAGATGGAATTAATGCAACAGTTTATGTTTCAGACCTTAATTCCTATGAAATTTTATTCATGAACAGATATATGAGAGAGATTTTTCATGGAAACCTGATCGGTGAAACTTGTCATAAAGTCTTCCGTAATTCATCAACTCCCTGCCCTGAATGTACTAATAGTAAACTGCTGGATGAAAAGGGAGAACCAACCGGCGTGCATATCTGGAACAATGAAAATCCAATTACCAAAAGGTGGTATATTAATCAGGATCGGGCCATAAAATGGCAGGATGGTCGATACGTAAGATTACAGATTGCCACTGATATTACAGATTTAAGAAATATGGAAAATGAATTGCGCCAGACACATAAAATGGAGTCTATTGGTACATTGGCTGGTGGTATTGCCCATGATTTCAATAATTTATTGTATATGATTATGGGAAATACAGAGTTGCTGGCAGAACATATGCCTGAAGATAATCCCGGCTATGCAAATATTGAAGAAATTAAATCTGCCGGTATTAGAGCGTCCGGCGTTGTGAAACAATTACTACATTTCAGCCGGAAAACAGATCAGCAATTGGAACCCATAAATATTGTTAAAGTTGTAAAAGAGGCTTTAGAATTTTTACGTTCTGCTATCCCAAGCAACATAGAAATAAGAAAACAGTTGCCTGATAAAGAGATTATGGTACGTGGCGATGCTATTCAGATTAATCAGATTATGATGAATTTGTGTATAAATTCTTCCCAGGCGATGCAGGAGAATAATGGTGTTTTAGGAATCTTGATGGAAGAGATCAGTTTGGATAAAAACCCTGCCGAAGAATATAATCAATTGGCACCTGGTAATTATATTAAAATCAAGATTAGCGACACTGGTAAAGGTATTCCAAAAGATATTCAAGATCGAATTTTTGATCCTTATTTTACAACCAAGGATGTTGGCGAAGGATCAGGTATGGGTCTATCAGTGGTACACGGGCTTGTAAACAATCATGATGGTCTGATTTTCTTTGACAGTGATCCTGGTGAGGGAGCAGCTTTTAACATATTGTTTCCCATTATTTATGAACACCCGGTAAAACCTGTTGAAGAAGTTTCTGAAATACCCCGGGGACAGGAACGTGTTCTATTTGTGGATGATGAAAAATCCATTGTTGATATGGTCGGACAGCTACTCCAACGGCTTGGGTATGATGTTAAGGCAATGCAGGACCCTAGTGAAGCTTTTGATCTGTTCAAGGAAAACCCGGAGAAGTTTGATCTGATTATCACTGACATGACCATGCCTCAGATGACTGGTGCCAGGTTTGCTGAAAAATTAAAGAAGGTCAGGGCTGACATTCCTGTGATTATCTGCACAGGCCATAGTTCGCTTATGGATGAGAATAAAGCCAGGGACCTTGGGATTGAAGGCTATATTATGAAGCCTGTTTCGTTAATTAAGATTGCAAAAACAATACGCGAAGTGCTGGGTTGATTTAAAATCGCTTAATCGGTCAATTAAATTGAATTCAGCAAGGTCGGAGATATTGAATTCCAATATTTATTGTTATGACGGTTGAAAATCATACTGGTACTATATTCTTTTGAGCCTTAATTGTTCTTGGTAAAATTTATTTACAAACTGATATTAGAAGATTATACTATGTATATTATATAAAATTTATTAATTCATAATATTATAAATAAGGATATCCTTTTGACACATAAAATAGTTTTTAAGCCACATAATCGGGAAATAGAAGTCGCTGATGGAGAAAGCCTGATCAGAGCTGCCATGGAAGCTGGAGTCCACATTAATGCATCATGTGGAGGTGAAGGCATATGCGGGAAATGTAGGGTTATTATTGAAGAGGGTGATATTGAAGGCGGAATTTCTGAGTACCTTTCTGAAGAAGATCAGGAAAAAGGATACAGACTGGCCTGCCGTTCCCTGGTTAAATCTGATCTTGTCGTGAGAGTTCCCATTGAATCAGAAATGGATACCAGCAGGCTTAATTTAAGAACTTCTGCCCGGCAAACAGCAAAAGAAGGGCAATTTAATATTGACCAGTTAAAAGAGGAAGGTTTGTTTATACCGCCTGTGGAAAAGATTTTTCTTGAACTGGAGGCGCCCTCTGCGGTAAACAATATGCCAGATGTTGTAAGAATTATTGAGGAATTAAGACTTAAGCATGATGAGCACAGACTTGTGACAAGCCTGTGCCTTTTGAGAAAAATTCCAGATACGTTACGTGAGGATAATTTTAATGTTACGGTTACCATTGTCAGGCCAGTGAGAGAAGATGGTAGGAATCAGATTATTAATATTGAGCCTGGAGATACAACTAACAGAAATTTTGTTGTTGCTCTGGATATAGGTACAACCACTTTATATGGACAATTACTTGATGTGATTTCAGGTGAGGTAGTTGCTCAGTTTGGAGATTTTAACCCCCAGATCAGCTATGGAGAAGATGTTATTACAAGAATTGTTTATGCTGATAAAGAAGGTGGGCTTGAAACACTCCATTCTAAAGTAATTGAAACTATTAATATAATACTTGGAAAACTAGTAAAAAAAGCCGGGATCAAGAAAAATGAAATAACGACGCTTACCTTTGCCGGTAATTCCACAATGACTCAGATCCTGCTCAAAATAAATCCACGACACATAAGGCTTGCACCCTATGTTCCCGCGTCTGTTTTATATCCACCATTTAAAGCTTCTGAGTTGGATATTGATCTGGGAGATCATACAACGGTTCTTGTATATCCCGGTGTCTCAAGCTATGTTGGAGGGGATATCGTTGCAGGTGTCATGGGGTCAGGGATGTACAGATCTGAAAAACTTACCCTTTTCATGGATATTGGAACAAATGCCGAGATCGTTGTGGGGAATAAAGACTGGATGGCTTGTACTGCAGCTTCTGCGGGCCCTGCCTTTGAAGGTGGCGGGGTAAAATTCGGCATGAGAGCCTCCAAGGGAGCTATTGAAGATTTTTCCATTGACCCTGCAACCTATGAACCCATGCTTATTACTGTTGGTAATGTAACAGCAAAAGGGATCTGCGGATCAGGGCTGATCACAATGGTTGCCCGCCTTTTTGAAACAGGTGTGATTGACAACAGCGGTAAATTTAACAGAGACCTTGATACTGACAGAATCAGAAAAACAGATGATGTATGGGAATATGTTGTTGCTTACAAAGAGGCTAATCAGATCGATAGAGATATTGCACTTACTGAATCTGATATTGATAATTTAATCCGGGCAAAGGGAGCTATGTTCAGTGCTGCCCATACGCTTCTTGAAGAAGTCGGTCTTACCATAGACAGTATTGAAGAAATTATACTTGCCGGTGGTTTTGGAAGTTATGTTGATCTGGAGAGCGCAATGACAATTGGACTGCTTCCTGAAACAGACCTGGAAAAAGTAACCTACCTTGGGAATGGTTCTCTTTTGGGATGTAAAATGAACGGGCTTACAAACAGGCTCAGAAAAGATGTGGGTAAGGTTGTGAACATGATGACAAATTTTGAACTGGCAGAGACCCCTTCATACATGGATCATTATGTGGCATCACTTTTCTTACCCCATACGGATTTAAATGCATTTCCCAAGCTTAAAGAGAAACTTGAATTATTAAAGAAAAAGTGATGCAGATAGTTAATGACGCAGGATACGTTCTGAGCTTTAAAGTTTCAAAACCAAGCCTTGAGAATAACACGGCTGATGTGGAAAGAGTTAAGCAGGGTCTTAAGGAACAATTTGGTATTGATAATATAAAAATCGGTCTGAGAATTCTTCAGAAGATTCCTGGAGTTTTAAAAGAATCAGATTCTGGCGTAAAGGCTGTTGTTTTCAGAGACCTTTCCGGATGGATTCTTGTGGATATAGTAAAGCCAAAAAAGGAGCAGGTATTTTTAGGTGTTGCGGCTGATATCGGAACCACAAGAGTTGTAATCAGAATTATTGATCTTGAGTCTAAAAAAGTTTTAATTGAAAAAGGTTTTGATAATCCTCAGATTACTATTGGCCCTGATGTATTATCAAGAATTCATTATGCAAAAGAGCAAAAAGGGCTTAATGAACTTGCATCACTGTTAATTCAAGGCTTTAATTCAAATATTGCAGCGCTTTGTAAAAAGATAGGTTGTAAAACCGAAGATATATATCTTTTTACCGGAGCAGGCAATACAAGCATGACACATCTGTTTTTATGCGTTGAACCGTCAGGAATCATTAGAGAGCCTTACATCCCATGTGTCAACATGCCTGATACTTTAAGAGCAGAGAAGGTTGGCTTAAAATTAAATTCAAAGGCTGTTGTTTTTCTATTTCCCAATATTGGCAGTTATTTTGGCGGAGACTTGATTGCAGGTATTCTTTATTCCGGCCTGAACAAAAAAGAGAAGCCTTGCATTATGGTTGACGTAGGAACAAATGCTGAGGTCGTAGTCGGCTGCAAAGACTGGCTGATAGCCTGTGCAGGGGCAGCTGGCCCTGCCTTGGAGGGAGGGGTAAGTGACATTGGAATGACAGCCGGTCCTGGTGTTATCGACAGGGTAATGGTTGATTCGGATACAAGCCAGCTTAAATACACAACAATAGAAAATATACCTCCTTTAGGAATTTGTGGGTCAGGCATGATAGACCTTGCTGCTGCTCTTTTCCTCAGTAGCAAGATTGATATTAGAGGCAAGTTTATTAAAACGAATTGTCAGGAGAGATTGTTCAACATTGATGGTATAGATTATTTTGTGCTGGTTAACAAAGAAGATTCCGGTACAAACGATAATATATGCATAAGCCAGGTAGATTTGAATTCTCTTACAAGCTCAAAAGCTGCCATGTACACCATACTTGAAGTAATTGTAGCAAATACAGCAGGTTTAAGCTTTGATGATCTTACAAAATTTTATGTTGCAGGCACTTTCGGATCTTTTATAGATCCTGAATCAGCAATCTCCATAGGGATGCTCCCGGATATGGCAAGGGAAAAGTTTGAAGTCCTGGGGAATTCGTCTTTGGGAGGTGCAACCAAACTTCTCATTGAAAGGGCTGCTTTTGATGAAGTTTTCAAGATAAGAAAGAGTATCACCTATATTGAACTGAATGTTAATGCAGAATTTATGAATATGTTTTCCGGGGCAAAATTTTATCCCCATACAGACATGGCAAGGTTTCCTTCTGTCAGCCTAATGAATTAAAAAAAGGGAATGGAGATACTCACAATAGTATGAACGTTCATTTCCGGTCAATTTAATTTGCATGGTGATTGGCTGGTATCTTTTTTTTGCATACCTGCTGCAATAGATGCAGTTATAATGATCATTCCGCCAACAATTATTTTTAAATCAGGGATCTCGTTAAAAAATAATACAGCCAGAGCAATTCCCCAGACAGGTTCAAGTCCTGTTATAACGCTGACTGTCTGTGCTTTTATCCGTCCAAGAGATTTTATAAATAGCGAGTGTGACAAAGCTGTGCACACGACCCCAAGCAGAATAAGCAATGGCAGGTCTTTATAGCCGGGTGGGGGTGAGTTTACTAAAAAAGCAGGTATGAGCAAAAATAAGGTTGCAAAAAAATTCTGATGCAAAGCAATGGAAAAAGGGTCTATTTTTTTTGCATTTTTTCTGTTTATTAATGCTAACAAGGCAAATGTGAATCCTGCCAGAACTCCGATTAATCCTCCCTTTGTTATGTTGTCAGAAAGGTCAAGTGACGGAATAATAAGAAAAGTTCCGGTTACAATGAGGCATGCCAGAATAATATCTGTTAAATATAATTTTTCTTTTGAAAAAGCAGGTTCAAGAAATGTTACAAAAAGGGGAAAGGTGGAAAAGGTTAATAAACCGACAGCAACGGTTGATAGCTGAATAGAGTAAAAAAAACATACCCAGTGGAAAGCTAAAAGTAAACCCTGAAGAGCAAACCAGAACGCATCTTTTATAGAAGCAGGCCTGATTTTTGCTTTCTTAAAAAAAAAGATGAAGATGAACAAGGAAAGAGAGGCAAAAAAAGTTCTGCCCAGAACAATATAGACAGAGCTGAATGAGAAGAATTTCCCAAAAAGTCCTGAAAACCCGAAAAGAAAAACAGCAATATGTGTCGTTAATATCGGGCTTTCAAGAATCCTGTTTATTTTCATTGCGGGATCAATAACTATCGTGTTAATGCGCGATACTTTATCCTTGTTGGTGTGTCTGCTTTGGAGCCAAGCCTTTTTTTTCTGTCTTTTTCATAATCTGAGTAACTCCCTTCAAAGAAAAATGTCTGGCTGTCTCCTTCAAAGGCAAGTATGTGAGTGGCAATTCTGTCTAAAAACCATCTATCATGGCTTATTATCATGGCGCAACCGGCAAATTCTTCAAGTGCTTCTTCCAGAGCTCTCATGGTATTGACATCAAGATCATTTGTTGGCTCATCAAGTAAAAGCATATTTGCTTCTGATTTGAGAACATTGGCAAGGTGGACACGATTCCTTTCACCACCTGAAAGCACCTTGGTTTTTTTCTGCTGATCCTGACCTGAAAAGTTAAATTTTGAAACATAGGCCCGGGAATTGATTTTGCGGCCCCCAATTAAAATGGTATCACTTCCCTCGGAAATATTTTCCCATATACTTTTTTCGCCATCAAGAGTGTCTCTTTCCTGGTCAACATAACCAATGACAACAGTGTCTCCTTTTTCAAGTTCACCGGAATCTGCTTTTTCTTTATCGCAGATAATTTTAAAAAGTGTTGATTTTCCGGCGCCATTTGGACCGACTATACCAACAATTGCTCCGGGCGGAAGTATGAAATTCATTTTATCAATAAGTAATTTTTCACCCAAAGACTTGGATAGGTCATTTGCTATAAGGACTTTGTCACCAAGCCTTGGGCCGGCTGGAATAAAAATTTCCATGGCCTCATCCTGCTGCTGGGCATCTTTTTTCAGGAGGTTTTCATAGGATGAAATCCTTGACTTGGCTTTTGACTGCCTCCCTTTGGGCGACATTCTAATCCATTCAAGTTCTCTTTCCAGGGTTTTCTGGCGTTTGCTCTCATGCTTCTGTTCATGGCGCAGTCTTTCCTGTTTTTGTTCCAGCCAGGAAGAATAATTGCCTTTAAACGGTATACCAACACCCCGGTCAAGTTCCAGTATCCAACCTGCAACATTATCCAGAAAATATCTGTCATGGGTAATGGCAATGATTGTGCCTTCGTATTTGTTCAAATGCATTTCAAGCCATGCCACTGATTCTGCATCAAGGTGGTTGGTAGGTTCATCTAATAATAAAATATCTGGCTTTTGCAGTAGAAGTCGACATAGAGCTACACGCCTTTTTTCTCCACCTGACAGTATCTCTACAGGGGTATCAGAAGGGGGGCATCTTAATGCATCCATAGCCATTTTAAGCTGGGACTCCAGATCCCAGGCATCAAGATGGTCAAGCTTTTCCTGGAGCTTTCCCTGTTTTTCAAGCAGTTTGTCCATTTCATCATCAGACATGGGCTCTGCAAACTTTTCACTGATCTCTTCGTACTGATTTAGAAGGTCTACTGTTTCCTGAACGCCTTCTTCCACAACCTGTTTTACGGTTTTTTTAGAGTCAACCAGGGGTTCCTGTTCAAGGTAGCCTGTGGTAAAACCTTTTGATAATATTGTTTCGCCTGTATAGCCATCGTCAACCCCGGCAAGTATTTTTATCAGGCTGGATTTTCCGGAACCGTTTAAGCCAAGAACGCCGATTTTGGCCCCGTAAAAATAAGAAAGTGATATGTCTTTTAAGACTGCCTTATCGCCATGATGCCTGCTCACATTGATCATGGAGTAAATTATTTTTTTTGTGTCTTCAGTCATGTTAGTTCCTTTATTTTATGCATGCCAGGTAAAGACCGGCTCTTTTAATATCATTCCAATTGCCTGTTCCGCGCTTTCGGCAATAGCCGGAAAAGTATCTTTAAGGTTTGTAAGATGCCTTAAATTCTCTGCTGTTCTTAAGATCAGCCTGGCCAGATCCCCCTCAGCAAAATTTGTTCTGGCTGTCACACTTTCCCATGTTTCATCCCTAGCCCATCCATAAAGGGATACAGCGGGCTGAATATAAAGATTTGGGGCAGGGAACCCCTTTTTTTTCATATTTGTTGCAAAAGGTTTTAATTCTTCTCTTAAATGTGCAAATGTGGAAATAAGATTAGCAGGAATAGTTTCCCCGGAGACCTTATCATCTTTAAATTGTTTTTCATTTACAAATGCTCCCATGATTCCTGCCAGCATTGCCGGTGATGAATCAGGCAGGAGATTTGCCCTTAAACTCTGGGCAACAATAAGTGGTGAATCAATTCTCAGACTAGAGGCCCACGTGCCATCTTCTGTCAGTGCTCCTGTTTTGGTTACAAATTTTTCATGCTTTAAAAACTCCATGTGAGCAAGAAAATCCTGCCATAGATACTCAAGTCCGGCGCCAAATTGAGTTTTTGCCTGCTGCCCTCTTTCTTTACCGGAAGTGAGCATATATGAGGCAAAAGATTTATCCAAAAGCTGACGTATCTCTTCAGGAGAGTGGGACAAAAGAAGGTTTAGAACCATGGAAAAATCAATTTTGATCTGACTCTGGATATCAATAGGAGGCGAATTGATAAGTTTTGCAACATATCTTAAATTCATAAACCTTCCAGGCATAAGAAGCCCAAACCCAATATTATCCATTCCCCTTCGGCCTGCTCTTCCTGTCATCTGCTGGAATTCGCTGGGAGTGAGGGAAACAAAATCAGTGCCGTTAAACCTGTCAGAATTAAGTATGGCAACACTTCTTGCCGGGAAATTAACGCCTGCTGCAACAGTTGAGGTCGCAAACATTGCATTTAAAAGCCCTTCTGCCATAAGAGTCTCCACAACTACTTTCCATGCAGGGAGATGCCCGCTGTGATGAGCACCGGCAGCAGTATTCTCGAGAATCTTTCTCTGGGGGTGGTCAGCAAGATGAGGGTTGCCTGATACAAGTTCATCAAGCCGCTCTTTCAGTTTTGCTTTTTGTTCAGGGTACTTTGATATTATCTGCCCATTACAGAGCTTGACTGCCTGGTCACAGTCAGCTCTTGATTTTAAAAAAAAGATAACCGGCAGCAGATCAAAACGGTCTAAGACTTTTAAAATATCTCCAAATATTGGAAGTTTTCCGGGTTGTGCAAGTTGAGGTTTGTACTTGGCTTTCAGGAAATCTAAAACCATTCTGTGAGGTCTTGGAGATCGTGGCTGATTCTCTTGTAAAAGAGGGTAAAGTGTTCCGGATGGATGAAAGAATATCGGGTGTAAGGGCACAGGCCTTTTTGATGATTCTATTACCTTGCATTTTCTTGTCCTGATTGATTCAAGCCAACCGGCGATCTGATAGGGATTTCCTATGGTTGCACTGAGCAAAAGAAGGGGGATTCTTGAAGGCAGGTAAATCATAATTTCTTCCCATACGACTCCTCGGTCTTCATCTCCCAGATAATGGGCCTCATCAAGAATGATTAAATTACAATCAAGGTTTTTTCCTGTGTGCATTGAATCATAAAGCTGGTTCCGCAAGATTTCTGTCGTGCCAATAACTATACGGGCATCTGAGTTTTCTTTAATATCACCAGTTAATATGCCAACATTTTCTTTCCCAAAAAGTTGTGAAAATTGATTGTAAATTGAATTGGTAAGTGCTTTTAGAGGTGTTCCATACCAGACTCTTCCGTTTTTATTAATGATACTCTCAGCAGCTTTTTCAGCAATCCATGTTTTACCGGCTCCCGTGGGTGCCGCAACAAGGCAGTCAGATTTCTTAATCGTATCTACGGCTTTTATCTGGAAGGGGTCAGGAATGAATTCTTTTGTATCAGGGGTTCCGATTTTTTTAAATATATTTTTAAGAGACTTGCTGGCGCCCGGTCTCATTTCCGGGATTTTTGTAAGAGGTTTTCTTTTTTTATATATCAATGAATCTCCCTAAGTTTGTATTTATAATATTAAAAGCCAACATCTATAAGCTCTATTGGATATCGCCCGTCAAAACAGGCAAAACAAAAATCATTATTATTATCCTTGACTGCCTTGGCAAGGTCTTCCTGCTTTATGTACTTAAGAGAATCGACTTTTAAAAAATCTTTCAGTTCATCGCAATTCATACTGTTTGCAATCAATTCTTTTTTTGTAGATGTATCTAATCCATAAAAGCATGGGAATTTAACAGCAGGGGATGCGATGCGCAAATGGATCTCTTTTGCCCCGGCTCCTTTAAGCATACCTGCAATCTTGCGCATGGTTGTACCTCGGACTATTGAATCGTCAACAAGAACGATTCTTTTTCCTTTTATTCTTGATTTTATGGGGTTGAATTTTTGTTTTACTGATTCATCGCGTCCGGCCTGGTCAGGTTTGATAAATGTTCTTCCCACATAATGGTTTCGTATAAGAGCTATTTCAAACGGGATATTTCTTGATTGAGCATAACCAAGAGCCTGAATATTTGATGAATCAGGCACAGATATAACAACATCAATTTCCAGGTTTTTATCATAGGAAGCAAGATAGGCTCCCATTCTTTTCCTTGCTTCATACACTGATAAATCAAATTGGTTGCTGTCCGGCATTGAGAAATATACAGGTTCAAACACACAATGAGCACAGGATTTTCTTCCGTTTCTTAAAGAAAGAGTGTCTGAGTCAATTCTTTTAATACCATGTTCTGATACATGGATAATCTCTCCGGGATTTACTTCTTTTATATCTTTTGCCCGCAATATATCCAATGCTTTACTTTCCGATGCAAAAGCATAGCCAGAGTCAGTTTTGCCAAAAGAATATGGCCTTACGCCATAGGGGTCTCTGAAGGCCCACATCTCATTTCTGCTGATCAGAATAGATGAAAAAGCGCCTTTGATTTCCTGCATCATTTGTTTGATGGCATCAATAATTGATAATTTGCATTCTTTATGGTAAAAGGCAATATATCTCAGCATCAGTTCTCCATCGTTTCCGCTTTTCAGTCTTACGCCTTTTTCTTCCATCTTTTTTTTGATTGTTGGATAGTTTGTAATATCCCCATTACTTGCAAAGGCAAAAATAGTTCCTTCCAGTGTCTCAAGTACATGGGGCTGAGAATTTCCAGCGTCCACTGTTCCTCTTGTGGGATATCTTACATGACCAATGCCAATTTTGCCTTGATTTTCTTTTAGGACAGAAGGTATTAACACATCTTTTACAAGACCCAGGCCTTTGTGTTCCCGGATTAAATCGCCATCGCTTATTGCAATACCACAGCTTTCCTGCCCTCTATTCTGAATCGCAAAAAGTCCAAGCATAATATCATAAGCTGAGTTCTCAGAATTATATACCCCAACGACACCACACATAACTTTTCCTTTTACATGAAAACTATTTTAAAAAACTATATATATATCATTCTTGCCAGAAAAGCCATAATTGGCTTTGTAAAATTAGGTGATAGCCATGTATGTAGTTCTAAAAATCATTTACTTAACTGCTTGAATAAATAACTTTTTTATTATAGGTTGTTAAGTATGATTTGTACGGGAGCATGACTGGCATGCTGAGAGGGGATTTCCCGACCGTCCATAACCTGATCCGGATAATACCGGCGGAGGGAACGAATTAAGGTTTAACCATCCTCTGAATACATTTTGTCAGGTATTTAGAGAATGGTTTTTTTATTTTGGAGAGAGAAAATTATGAAAGCAACGTTTTATTTAAGCTTATTTTGTTTGATATTATTGGGTTTTGTTGCCTGTTCCCAGGAAAATATTAAATCAGATACGGACCAACCTGAAGCAGAGAAAGCAAACCTGATAATTACAATCATGACCCATGACAGTTTTAGCATAAGCAAAAATGTTGTTGCCAGGTTTGAAGAAAAACTTAAAGCTAAACTGGTTATCTTGAAATCAGGAGATGCCGGTGAGGCTCTTAATAAAGCTATTTTATCAAAAAACAATCCTTTGGCAGATGTTTTCTATGGAGTAGATAATACATTTTTGAGCAGAGCGTTAAAAGCAGATATTTTTGTACCCTATGCACCTGTTTCTTTAAATGAAGTTGATACTTCCTTACTTCTGGACCCTGAAAACAGGCTTGTCCCGGTTGACTTTGGAGACGTCTGTCTGAATTACGACATAAAGTGGTTTAAAGATAATAATAAGAAGCCTCCTGTTATGCTGGAAGACCTGATTAAAGACGAGTATAAAGGATTGACTGTTGTAGAAAATCCTGCCACGTCTTCTCCTGGACTGGCATTCTTGCTTGCAACCATCAGCAGGTTTGGCGAAAATGGATATCTTGATTATTGGCAAAAGTTAAAGGCAAATGATGTCCTTATAACCAATGGCTGGAAAGAGGCCTATTGGGGAAAATTCACTGCGGCATCAGATGGTACCAGGCCCATTGTAGTCAGTTATGCTTCAAGCCCTCCTGCTGAGGTTTTTTATTCTGAAGGCAAACTGGATAAGGCTCCCACTGATATTGTTATTGAAAATGGCTCTGCATTCAGGCAGATTGAATTTGCCGGGATTTTAAAAGGGACATCAAATATGGATCTTGCAAAAAAGACCATGGATTTCCTTTTATCAAAGGATTTTCAGGAAGATATCCCTTTGCAGATGTTTGTGTTTCCATCAAACCCCAATGCCCAATTGCCGGAAGTTTTTAAAAAATTTGTCAAGATAACCAAAGAGCCTGCTGTTCTGGATCCCAAATTAATTGATACAAAAAGAGATGTCTGGATCAGTGAGTGGACAGATACAATACTTTGACTACCTTTAAAAAATATTTTCATCCCTATGCCTTGGTCGGTATTGTGCCGGCCATTTTTTTCCTTATTTTTTATTTTTATCCGCTGTCCGGGATATTTATAAAGAGTTTTTTATCTGAAGAGTTTGCAAACAATCAGCATTCAAATTTTGGTTTTTTAAAGCAGATCTTCTCCTCAACAAGGACTTTGAAAATAGTATGGTTTACGTTCTGGCAGGCAGGAGTTTCGACACTGCTGACTCTTCTCTGTGCGCTGCCCTGTGCCTTTGTGTTCTCCCATTATGCATTTAAAGGGAAAAAACTAATCAAAACCTTGTCTTCTATCCCCTTTGTTCTACCTGCAATAGTTGTAGCAACCGCTTTCCAGGCATGCTTCGGTGAAACAGATTCTCCTCTGATTTTAATTCTGCTTGCCCATGTTTTTTATAATTTTTCTGTCATGCTAAGAATAATTACAGGTTTCTGGTCAAGCCTCCAGGGCAGTATCAAGGAAGCAGCCATGGCTCTTGGTGCAAATCCTCTACAGGTTTTTTTGCACGTCACTCTGCCGTTATTAAAACCTGCCATATTGGCTGCTTCTACTCTGGTGTTTATTTTTTGTTTTTCAAGCTTTGGAATAATTCTTATTCTTGGTGGGCCGTATTATTCAACAATTGAAACAGAAATCTACAGGCAGGCAGCCCATATATTTAACCTGCCTCTGGCATCTTTTTTGTCCTTGATTCAGATTGTATTTACATTTTTTTTGATGTGGATATATACATTGTTTACCAAAAAAGCAGCAAAGTTTGTTCCTGATGCTGAAAAGGCTAATCTAAAGAAACCTGATCGTCTATTGGATAAAATAGTTATCACAGCCACTATTATTTTTATTGTGAGTCTGTGTGTCCTGCCATTACTTGCCCTTGTAGTAAAATCCCTTACCTATAATGGTGAAGTGTCCCTTATATTCTACTGGGCTCTTTTTGAGAATCAGACAGATTCCATTTTCTACATCCCGCCATTTCATGCGATTAAATTTTCCCTTTTTTTTGCCGGGGCAGCATTAATAATAGCCCTTGTTACAGGCTTGTGTGCAGCTTTGTTTATACGATTCTGTGACACAAATATAGATAATAAGCTTACTTCATTTTTTGACCCCATTTTCATGCTGCCTCTATCAACCTCAGCTGTCACATTGGGGTTTGGTATTATCATCACTCTTGATAAACCCCCTTTAAATTTAAGAACTTCTATTTTTTTAATTCCCATTGCCCATGCTCTAGTTGGATTTCCTTTTGTACTGAGATCTATTCTGCCGGCATTAAGATCAATTCCGGGAAATATTTCTGATGCAGCTTCTGTATTGGGCGCATCCCCTTGGAAGATATTTAAGAATATTGATTTTCCGCTTATCTCAAAAGCGCTTGTGGCAGGGGCTATTTTCGCTTTTACCATAAGCCTTGGGGAATTTGGAGCAACTATTTTTACGGCACGGCCTGAAACACCAACTATTCCCATTGCAATTTACCGGTTTTTAGGGCAACCCGGTGCCATAAATTATGGTCAGGCCATGGCTATTTCAACCATATTAATGTTAGTTACAGCAATTGGTTTTGTATGTATTGAAAATTTCAGACCAGACAATTCAGAAGGATTCTAAAGGCAGGTAAAATGGAAAAAGAATTAATTCTTGAAAACATTAACAAAAAATATGATGACGGAAGCCTTATTCTGAAAAATATTAATTTAAAATTATCAGGAAACATAAGATTATCAATTCTTGGCCCTTCAGGCAGCGGAAAAACAACTTTATTAAGGCTTATTGCCGGACTTGAAAGCCCTGATTCCGGTAATATCATCTTTGATGATCAATTAATGAATAATTACCCTGCTCATAAAAGAAATTTTGGTATGATGTTCCAGGACTTTGCCTTGTTTCCCCACCTGAATGTTTTTAACAATATTGCTTTTGGTTTGAAAATGAAAAAAATGAAGAAAGCTCAAATTAATTCCCGGGTTAATGAGATGCTTTTGATGACAGACCTTGATGGCTTTGCCCATCGCAGTATTAATGAACTTTCCGGAGGAGAGCAGCAGCGCGTTGCTCTTGCAAGAACTCTTGCTCCAAATCCGGGATTATTGATGCTGGATGAACCTCTAAGTTCCCTTGATAAAGTGTTGCGTAAACATCTGTTGCTGGAGATTACAAAGATAATTTCAAAACTCAACATCATCACTATTTTTGTAACCCATGATCATGAAGAAGCGTTTGCTGCCGGAGATATAGTCATAATAATGAAGAATGGCTCCATTGAACAGCAGGGCACACCTGAACAACTCATCCAGACCCCAAAAAATCAGTGGGTCAAAGATTTCCTAGGGGCATAGAATAGAATTTATCTGATATTTGTAAAATGGCAGGTAATATCAGAAGGTTTCAATCTCTTGAGAGTGCGATCCATATTTCTAATTAAAACAATCAACAATACAAATGGTATCGTGAACAATAGGATGCTCAACAAGAGTTTCAGGATAGGATAATATGTACGTAACAAAATGAGATTTGACTGAAGAGTTTATAAAAGTCATTATCTACCTGATTTCTTTATAAAAACAGGAGGTAATGATGGTAATTTCAGACATCCAAGAATATAAAAAGCATAAAAAGCCACACAATATTTCTGATAGCTTTTTATATTTATCAAATCAAGCTTACCCAAAAAAAGAAAAATCGATTTTTGTAGAAGAAAATGGCTTAACGCATTATTTAAAAAAGCTTTGGCAAGAGGATATCCCGGGCAAAAATCATGTTGAGGCTTATTTACGGGGTCAATATCGTCGTAATTTAAGGCTCAGTACGATTAGGAACTCTTTAATAGCAATTGTATCTTTTCTATTACTTGTAAAACAAGACGGTAAAACATGTTTGGAGGAAATTACCAGAGGGGATCTGGGCACTTTTATAGAACATGAGCAAGACAGAGGGCTAAAACCTTCTACAGTCAGGTGTAGACTGGATTTTTTAAAGGCGTTTATCAGAAATCAAATCGAAAAAGAGATTATGCCTGCTGAAATTCTTTCTAAAAGAATGATCATCAAGGTTCCGGACTCATTACCAAAAGCCATGGAGATTGAAGACGAAACAAAATTACTTTCTGTGATTAAAAATATCAGAAATCGGGCAATGATTTTATTGCTACTAAGAACGGGTATGAGAATTGGAGAATTACTGAATTTACAGAACCATGACATACAAATGACAGAAAAGAAGATTGATATATGGGAAGCACAGAAAACCCGTATTGGCAGAGTTGTCTATTTTAGTGAAGATGCAGCAAATGCCTTAAAGGCTTGGCTTCAACAAAGAGAACCACAAAGGGTGTTTATCTTCTATGCAGGTAAACGTGACACCTTAACATATGCCGGAGCCCGGCTCATGTTCTGCAAATATTTAGAAAAGGCAAAAATAGCTCACAAAGGCTATACGCTTCATTGCCTTCGCCACACCAACGCAAGCTCTCTTCTAAATGCAGGAATATCCCTTGAATGCCTGAGAGAATTGCTGGGCCATACCTCTGTAGAAGTAACCAGGCGTTATGCAAGGCTAACAAATAAAACCAGAGAGAAAGAATATTTTAAAGCAATAGAAAAGATAGAAAGGGGAGATATTGATGGATATTACAAATTCGATCCTGAACTACAGGCGATTCTTAAAAAGAAAAAATTATTCTCCCCGGACTGTAAGAAACTACATGAACAACCTTAAGCATTTTGCGATTTGGCTACTTGTGCCGATTGAGGCTGTAAGCAATGAGCAGATCCTAAGTTTTATTGATTTTTTGCGAAGCAAAAGGTTGAAAGCCAGAACAGTCAATTGCTACCTGCAAAGTATTAGAGGTTTTTATGATTATTTGTATGATGAAGAGGGAGTGAGAATACTAAACCCTGTGAAAAAAGGATATGCATTAAGAGAATCGAAGCCATTACCTAAATATTTAAAAGATCATGAAATTGCAAAACTGTTTGAATGTATAAAGAACTCACGGGATCAAGCCATCTTTAAAATAATGCTCAGGTGCGGCTTGCGAGTTGAAGAGTTAGCCAATCTGTCCCGTGGAGATATATATCTCAGGCGCAGGTTAATACATGTAAAAAATGGCAAGGGTAATAAGGATCGCATTGTTTTTATCAGCAATGATGCGTTAACTGATTTGATTGTATATTTAGAGGAAAGATCCAGCAACGAAGAGAAGCTATTTCTGGTAGAAAAAGGCACGTACAAAGGGAAACCCATATCTGTTCGTGGCATCCAAAAACGGATGGAATACTATGCTAAAAAAATAAACTTAAAAGTATCCTGCCATCACTTAAGACACACCATGGCTACACAATTATTAAATGCAGGCATGGATCTGGTCAGTATCCAGGATTTACTTGGGCACACCAGAATCAAAACCACTGAGAGGTACGCAAAAGTATCCAATGTAAAAGTAATGAAGGATTATTTTAAGGCCATAGATGCAGTAATGAAACGGCCAACCCCCATGGGGGTTGATCCCAATTAAAAAGGAGGTAAAAAGGACTTGACAATTGATGACAAATGGAGCAAATTAGGCAAAGCGTAACATACTGAAATAATAAAAGAAATCAAACTTTGTTACGTACATGGATAATTATCATTGACTCAGATCAACCGACTATTCAAGTTTTTATATTAAAAAGTTGAATATGGGAAAATGCACGGTCATGAAGCCATTGGCTCATATAATTGAATAAAAAACTCAAAGCTGGAAAAGATTCAGATACCATATATGGTGTTACTTAAATTTTGTCTGTACTGAGCAGTGGTCACCCCGGAAAGGTTGGGAAATAGTACTTTTTGATAGACACTATAATATCGATTAACTACTCATTTTTTATTAAATAGATAGTTAAAACCTTATTTTCACAGCTATATGTTTAATAAAATTAGAATCAATCGCATTGGCTATAATGTATAAAGATATGACTTAATTTCTTCGAATATCAATGCAATATAATAGCTATAAATATAGAAAATATATGAACTTTACAAAGGATATATAATATAAAAATTAATATATTTATATAATTATTTTGAAAATATATCATTCAATAATTCAATATAAATTATATAAATATGAAAACTTGCTTGACAAAGTATTTGAAAAGTGTCCTATATAAAAATTAAAAAACCCTATGAGTATATTATGGCAAAAAACGAAATACCAGTTAAGTATCAAATTGGAAAGCACATCAAGCTTGCAAGAAAATCAATGCAGTTAAGACAGTCTGATCTTGCCAAAATGACAGGACTTCCGGCAAGTCATCTTTCAGAAATTGAACGTGGTGCTTCCATACCCACCATAACGACCTTGGACAAGATAGGGGATGCACTAAAAAGACCGCTTGAATATTTTTTTCAGCCCATTGATGACCTACCGAGATCCCTTGGTATGGTTTTTCATGAAAATTCAATTGGAGGAAGGGCGGCATCAAAATTCTTGGAGCTGATAAAAGAAAAATCAGGCAACTCAATAAACCTCCAGATTTACCAGCGTGCCTCTTTGGGATCTGCTCAAAATCAGATTAAAAATCTTTCGCAAGGTGGAATCCATATTTTCATTGATGAGCCCCACAGTTTTGAGGTCTATTCAAAACTTTGTGGGCAAGCTTTTCTACCATATTTTTTCAATGACCGTAAACATTATTATAAATTTCTTAAAAGCCCTATTTTCGAAAATCAAATTTTTCAGCCTTTGTTGAAAAATGGCATCAGGGTTCTCAACACACGTTCATATTGGGAAAGCGGTGATTTTGAGCTATTATTTTCTAAAGATCCTGTTTTTATTCCAAAGGATCTTAAAGGGAAAAAAATGAGAACCTATGCATCAGGTACAGCCAGCGCGCTTAGAAAAGCTTTAGGTGCTGAACCCGTTACGGTTGAATGGGAAGATATGTACAATTCTTTTGAAAAAGGAGACATTGATATCCTTTTATGCCCTTCATCATATTTCTCCGCACTTAAATTCCATAAGATTGCAAAATATGCCACCATTCTAAGGTATGGCTATACAGTAAACCTCAATGTTGCCGTGAGCGAAAAAGAATATGTAAAACTGAGACCTTCCGCACAGGAGGCATTGCTTGAGGCGGCTGAAAACACAGGGGTTTATTGTGGTGAATTCGCGAGCAAGCTGGCAGAAGAAGACCTTAAAAACTTGTCAAGCCAATATGGCCTCCCTGTGATCAAACCCGATGATACTCTATGGCGATCTGCTTTTAAAAAAGCAATAAGCAGCGTCTGCTCTCAAGGCTTTTTAGATAAAAAAACCTATGACGCTATACAGAGACTGTAATTTGCCAGTTGGATAATAAAAATTTTAAGAAAAAGTTGATCAAAACATTATTGATACCGAGGAATTTTGAATGAAAACCATTGTAAATCAAAGAATCATGAATGCTTTGCAGGGGGGGATTGCACTTGCTGTGCCGATTATCATTGCGGGGATGGTCATAGCCATTTTTATGGGACCTGCCTTTGAAAGAATGTATGTGGTTTTTCTTATTAGCCTGGTGGTCGTAATTGGAATGGGGGTTTACTGCGGGAGTACAGGAATATTAAGTTTCGGGCACCTCTCTTTCATGGCTGTTGGTGCTTATGTGTCAGGAATTTTGACAATCTCACCTGCTTTAAAAAGCATGTCTCTTTCAAAGCTTCCGGATTTTATAAAAGGATCTGAAATAGGATTACTGCCTTCAATGCTGGTGGCCATCGGTGTAACAATTGTAGTTGCCTGGATTACCGGGAAAATGTTTTCAAGGCTCGAAGGCTCTGCAGCCAGTATTGCCACTCTCGGGCTTCTAGTTATCGTCCATGGTGTCATTATCGCTGCCAGGGAATTTACCAGGGGGAGCCAATCTTTTTTTGGTGTACCCAGAGAAACAGATTTAACCCTTTGTATCATCATTTCCACAGGTGTGATTATTGCTGCCCGTTTGTTCCGAGACAGCCTTCCCGGATTACAATTACGGGCTTCCAGAGATGATCTTCCGGCAGCAGAATCCATTGGGGTTGATGTAAAAAAGAGAAGGCTTCAGGCATGGATTTTGAGTGCTGTCATGGTTGCAATTGCCGGTGTGTTACTTGGGCACTTCCTTGGAACATTCTCGCCAAAGAAATTCTATTTTGTTGATACGTTTGCTCTCCTTGCAATGCTTATCATAGGTGGCGTGGAAAGTGTAAGTGGTGCTATTTTTGGAACCATTCTCATTACGATTGTATCAGAAATACTTCGGCATTTTGAAAGTGGCGTTGTGTTTTTTGGAATCCAAACTCCAGAAGTATTCGGCAGTACACAAATTGGAATCGGGCTGGTCATTCTACTGGTAATGTATTTTAAACCTGATGGGCTGCTCGGGCGATTTGAAATAGATCAGCGCCTGAGAAAGAAAAAAGAAAAAACAGATTCTGATGGATCATTAGAGACGTTTAAAAGTGAATTTCATACCCTCACTAACGATGGCAGTCTTGGAGCCAGGGATATTGTAATGGATTTTTCAGGTCTCAGGGCAATTGACTCTGTCAGTATGGAATTATATCCCAATGAAATCCTCGGTCTTATCGGTCCCAATGGATCGGGAAAAACAACGCTGTTAAATATTTTATCAGGCGCCCTTGAAAGCACACACGGCTCTGTCTCAATAGATGGAAAAGATGTAAGCCATCTAAAGGCCCATGAGATTGCTCACTTGAACCTTGCCAGAACATTTCAAAACATCAAATTATTCTCCAGCCTTACTGTCAGGGAACATATAGAGCTTGCGACATTGAGTATATCGTCTTTTGAAAGCAAATCAAATGAGCATTTTATTGTTGAGCTTCTCAGGCTCATGGGCCTTGAAAAAGAAAGCCATCGCCTGGCAGTAACACTCCCTTATGGCCTGCAAAGAAAAGTTGAAATTGCAAGAGCACTGGCTATCAGACCCAAATATCTTCTTCTTGATGAGCCGGCAGCAGGTTTGAATTCCAAAGAATCCAGTCAGCTGATGAGCGAGTTGAAACTGCTCCGGGATAGTCTTGGCATTGGTATTCTGATTATTGACCATGACATGGATATGATGATGGAATTGTGTAACAGGATGATTGTGCTGAACGAAGGGCGCTTGCTCGCAGAAGGATCTCCGGAAATGATTAAAAATCACCCCAAGGTAATAGAAGCCTATATGGGCCGCAAACATAACAAAACAAAGTAAGGACGGAATACATATATTTATTAATTCTTTTTTAAGGAGGAAGAAATGTCAGTTATGAAACAAACATTAAAAGCAATTGTTATTGGTTTGGGAATTTTTATGATCACCTGCAGCATTGCAAATTCAAAAACACTTCGTATCGGTTTGGCCACTGCCCAGACAGGTGGTCTTGCACCCTATGATGTGCCTGTACTAGAAGGATTTAAAATTGCAGTGGATGAAATAAATCAGGCGGGAGGTATTGATGGAAAAATTAAAATTGAACTCATATCAAAGGATGTTCGGTCTGATGTGTCCCAGACAGCGATTGCAGCTCAGGAACTGATTGATGAAAAAGTGGATATTCTGATTACTCCATGTGATGCTGATCCGTCCATTGCTGCTGCACAGATTGCTCTTGCTGCAGAAGTACCAACATTTTCCACCTGTGCTTCTTCTCCTACCCTGCCGGTTATGGGGGGAGAATATATGTTTGCAAATTTTCCAGGGGATAATGTCCAAGTAACTGTTTCTGCTTCCTGGGCGATTCAACAGGGATTTAAGACAGCTTTTATCCTCTATTCACCAGATAGTCAGTACACTACCATGCCCCTGTATTTTGAAGAGGTGTTTACCAAACTTGGAGGGAAGATAGTAGGAAAAATCGAATACAAAATGGATCAGCAAAATTTTTCATCTGAAGTAACAAAAATAAAGGCATTAAATTCTCAACCCGATGTTATTATGACATCTGCCTATGAGCCTGATTTTCCAGTATTTGTCCGCCAGTTAAGGGCTGCTGGGATTACTTCCCAGGTGATTGGTAGTGACGGTATAGATTCGCCAACTACTTTTTCTCTTGGAAAAGCTGTAGAAGGACTTGTATTCACAACAGCCGGCCATGCAATGCCCGGCAACTCACTGGAAGCATTTAACAAAAAATATAAAAAGATTTATGGCAGACCCTCTGAAACTGTCTTTAATGCCATTGGATACGATCTTGTAAAAGTTATTGAGGCCGCTGTTATAGCCTGTGGATCGACAAATGGCAAGGAAATTAGAAATGCCATAACATCACTTGAAAATGTTCAGGGAGCAACAGGTTTGATAACCTACAAGGGGACACAAGGGATGCCATTACGTCAGGTGGCTTTAATCAAAGTTAAAAATGGGAAAAGAGAGCTTGTAGAAATGAAATCACCGGACGCCGCTCTTGTGCCGGCTCCCAGGATGAACTAAGAGAAAGTTTAATTAAATGGCCATTCTAAATATTAAAAATTTGTCTGTTAACTATGGCCCGGTTACCGCAGTTAAGGGTGTTGATCTTTCCGTTGAAAAAGGAAAGATCATAGCCCTCCTCGGTTCAAATGGTGCAGGCAAATCTTCCACGGTAAATGCGATATCAGGTCTTGTCGATCATCATGCAGAACAGATGACATTCAAGGGCACCGATATTTTAAACCTTAAAACGGAATTGCGATCAAAAAAAGGTCTTACGCTGATACCTGAGGGAAGGAGAGTTTTTCCATCTCTTACAGTGCAAGAAAATCTGCTCTTGGGAGGATACCTCTTAAAATCAAATAAAACTGAGTTAAACAGCCAACTTGAGCAAATGTATACTCTTTTTCCGATTCTTTGGGAAAGAAAAGCGCAATTGGCTGCCACACTTTCTGGCGGGCAACAGCAACAGCTGGCCATAGCGCGTGCCTTAATGAGTAAGCCGGAAATTATGATGTTTGATGAGCCATCCCTTGGACTTGCACCTCAAATAGTTGAAACCATTTTTGATCTACTACTGAAGCTCAAAGGAGATGGGAACACTCTTCTGGTTGTTGAACAAAATGTCGGCATGGTTCTTGATATAGCAGATTATGTATATGTAATGGCCAATGGTAAAATCAGAGCCAAGGGAACTGTTTCAGAGCTGGAAGAAACCAAGGCCATTAAAAAGGCATATATGGGAGGAGAATAATTAATGGATTACTTTTTGCAACAAACCATCAATGCAGTTTCTCTTGGCGGAACATATGCCTTGCTGGCACTTGGAATGGCGGTCATTTTTTCCATAATGGGAATGATCAATTTTGCCCATGGAGAGCTGATGACCATTGCAGGATATACCCTTTTTTTCAGTATATCATCCGGGGTTCCATGGTATTTTGCAGTACCCCTTGCCCTTATCGCCGGAATGCTGGCTGCCATGGCAATGGAATTCCTCGCATTTCGACCTGTAAGAGGAGCAAGTGGGGCAACTTTACTTGTTACAAGCTTTGCGGTCAGTGGAATTTTACAAGTCTTGTTTCAAAATTTGATATCCGCAAGACCCAAAGCGGTCATCCTTCCTGAATTTTTAAGTAACTCAATTTCCCTGGGGTCGCTGACCGTGGGGATAAATCAAACCTTATCCATTGTCACCACCGTAGCCACCCTGTGTCTTCTTGTCCTTTTTTTTAAAAAAACCTTCCTTGGCATGGCCATGCGATCAGCATCAGAAGATTTTCCTGTGACACGCCTTATGGGGATTCCGGCAAATGCCGTTATTTCTGGTGCATTTGCCATTTCCGGCTTATTGGCTGCGATTGCAGGAACGTTATGGGTCGCACAAAGGGCTTCCGTTGATCCATTAATGGGCTTTGTACCGGTTGTGAAAGCGTTTATCGCAGCAATACTAGGCGGACTTGGCAGCCTTGGAGGGGCCGTTGCAGGTGGATTTGCCCTGGGTTTTATTGAAATTTATCTGTCGGCATTCTTGCCGGAGAGCCTCCAGGCATATAAAGAGCCCCTCGGCCTTTTGCTGGTTATTCTGGTTCTGGTCTGGAAACCTAACGGACTTATCCCGGCTGCAAAGATGAGTATAGACAAATGAGCAAACGTTCCCAACCAGAAGAAAAGCTACTTTCCCCACTGGAGCCAGGGCCAGTTGGTACCTGCAACCCTGATGTGGATTCCCCATGGCTTTTCCTGTGTGAACATGCCTGCAACAGAATCCCTTTGTCATTAAACACGCTCGGATTACCTCAATTTGAAATCAATCGGCATATCGGATTGGATATAGGAATACTGGATGTAGCAAAAGAAATGGTGAATCAGCTGAATGCACCCTTGATTTTTCAGCATTATTCCAGACTTGTAATTGACTGTAACAGGCCTCTTACAAGCCCGGAGCTAATCCCGGTTTCCAGCGAGAATACTCAAATACCAGGCAACAGGAACCTTGATTTAAACAGCCGTGAAAAAAGAATTAATGAAATATGGAAGCCCTATCAGGAATTCATTAAACTGCACCTGTTAAAAAGAAGAGAAAACTACAGTATGATGATCTCAATGCACAGTTTTACACCTGTTTTTAAAGGCAAACCCAGACCTTGGGATATTGGATTGCTGTACAATCATGACAACAGTATGGCTCTTGCCCTGAAAGAAATATTAAAAAAATATGACCCATCTCTTATTATCGGCATGAATAACCCCTATACAATTTCTGACGGTGGGGATTATACTGTCCCGGTATTTGGCGAGGCAATGGGTTTACCCCATGTCCTGGTAGAAATCAGGCAGGATCTCATCAATAGAAAAGAAAATCTTACTCGATGGATTGATCTTTTTACAATGGCTTGCCGGTATTTGGAAAGTATTTTTACTGAAAGGAGAATTGATTAATGGAGGAATTATCACGAAAGGCCCCTCTTACACCCGGAAAAAGTGTTTTGTTGATTATTGATGTTCAAAATTTTTGCAGCGCAGAAAATGGAGGCGAATATAAGGACATGGCTCCGGGAGAACTGAAACAGCATGACTTCTTTTTTAAAAAAATGAAAAGCACTGTCCTTCCAAATATAAAAAAAATTCAGTCTGCATTCCGGGTTAAAGACATGGAGGTTATGTTTACAGTTGTTGAAAATCTAACCATGGACGGAAGGGATAGAGGATTAGACTATAAGATAACCGGGTTTAATGTTCCGAAAGGGTCCTGGGATGCAAAGGTTGCCCCGGAGATCAAACCTTTTGAAGATGAAATTGTCATACCTAAAACATCTTCCAGTGTCTTCAACTCTACAAATATTGATTATGTTTTAAGGAATCTCAACTGCCGCCATTTGGTGATATGTGGTATTCTGGCAGATCAATGTGTGGAAAGTGCTGTAAGAGATGCATGTGATCTAAACTATCTTGTCACCCTGGTGCCGGATGCATGTACCACTTTAACACAGGCGCGTCATGATTATTCACTATCAGCTATTAAAGGATACTGCAGACAGGTCAGCACAGATAGTCTAATTCAGGAAATTAATACATTGAAAACAAAGGAGAAGGGGCAATGATTAGCCAGGAAGTGGTAATGGTTGTGACCAGTGATATATCAGGGCAGATCCGAGGTAAAGGATTCCCTGTGAGCAATCTTGAAAAAAGATTAAAGCGAGGTGTTGGCTGGGTGCCAACAAATGTGCAGATTACTTGTTTTAATGGCATCGCAGAGTCACCATATGGTTCCACAGGCGATTTGATTCTTGTCCCTGATGAGAAGACAAAAGTAAAAGTTGACTTTGAGGATGAAGGCCCGCTTGAATATTTTTATATAGGAGACATCCTTCATCTTGACGGTACACCTTGGGAATGTTGCACAAGGAGTCTTGCAAAGAAAGCTTTAAATGATCTTGAACAGGAGGCCGGGCTTTTATTCAACTCAACCTTTGAGCATGAATTCTTTTATACCGGAGCTGAAAAAGATCACTGGAATGGATTCGGCCTTGACAGCTATCGTAAAAATTCAATGTTTGCTCAAATTTTTGTTGCCGCCCTTGAAAGAGCTGGAGTTGACACCGACACCTTTTTACCGGAGTTCGGGCCAGGTCAGTTCGAGGCAACGATCTCACCTTCAATCGGTATTCGATCGGCTGATCAAAGTATCATACTTCGGGAAATGGCCAGGGCAACGGCCCAAAGACTGAACGAAAGGGTCAGTTTTTCACCCATTGTAGCACCTGATAGCGTGGGAAATGGTGTTCATATACATTTCAGTTTTTTAGATAAGACGAAAAAGCCAGTAACCTATAATCCTGATAATGATTTAGAACTCAGCGAAAAAGCCGGCATGTTTTGTGCCGGTGTTTTAAAATATATGCCTGCAATAACAGCCATTATGGCGCCTGGTATTCTTTCTTATCAACGCCTGGTCCCCCATAAATGGAGTGCGGCATTTAATAACCTGGCCATAAAAGATAGAGAAGCCGGCCTCAGGATCTGTCCTGTGGTGAAAGTCGATGGCAATGCTGACAGCGTTGCATCACAGTTTAATTTGGAAT
>Ga0307988_1000468_pt1 | contig 28113 bp, 22 predicted proteins | sample EllFjometagen183_FD_203166 | JGI IMG/M metagenome (GOLD analysis project Ga0307988, IMG submission 203166) | Marine microbial communities from Ellis Fjord, Antarctic Ocean - #183 | ecosystem: Environmental > Aquatic > Marine > Unclassified | place: Southern Ocean | collected 2014-10-08 | reverse complement strand
TCAATGTCCTGCATGGGGTTTCCATCGGAATCGACAATGAGAACTGTGACATCATAGAAGGTGCCGTCCCCGTGGAAAGCGTCAAAATTTTCGATGGTGACGTCAAGGCCATTTACGGTGACATCAAGGCTGCTCGGTACAAAAAAATGACCATAAAGCGATGGCGTCAGCGTATAGGCGCCGTCCGGGACATCGAGAAAGGCAAATTCGCCGGAACCCATTGTCTCAGTTGATTCATCAAGACCATCACCCTGAATGCGGATTGAAGCATCATCAAGATGCCTGATATCCTGGCCGGAAAGAGTGCCTGAAACTGTATAGGTCTTTACTTCCTGCATATCCTCGGCAGAAAAAACTACGCCCGTTTGCACGAAGAGCGCAACAGCGACAAAGAGCGCTCCATACCATTTTCGCATATTAAAAACCTCCCCTTAATAATCATGTTACCGGGTAGCGACCGCACCACCCTTATATGTTAATATACACTATTTTAGAGAGGCTGTACAAGAATTATAATCAAAGAATTCTTAGATATGTGCTCTGGCTATGTCAAGTGACAAAGCTGTCACTACAAATGATAGCGAAGAATCATTTTATGAATAAACGTTAGACACACATCAGGCCATAATGCCATCTCTGCTGCCTATAGCCTGATAAGGTAGTCCAGTTTCAGAATTGCGGTACGGTATTTAGGAGCAAAATCGCGGGACTCATCCCAGATTTCATTGTAGACAAGATAGAGGTCGCTGCCCATATTCGGCATAAAGTGGAGGCGGAAATTCATGTTGACCTCACTCGTCTCATTATTATACTGGGCAAAAACAGTGGAAGTCAGCCGGGTTGAGAGGTTGAGAAAGAGCCTGCCACCATATTCGCGGGTAATGAAATGCTCTTTGTTCAGACTGAGATCATTATAGAGCGCCTCGGCGGAAACTGCGGCAAAGCGGTTGAGCTTGTAGGTCAGGGCGGGGCTGATCATTTCACGGTCACCGCCATAGAAACCGCCGCGGGTGGCGTCCACCGAGAGTGAAACAGGACGACCCGGGCTGCTGGTGAACTGGAGGCCATAATTCGTCCATTCGTATTCATCCGCAGTGATGACAGCTTTGTCAGCTATAGCAAAATCGCTGCCGACACGGTCATATGCCATATTGGCTGTGACAAGCAACATGTCGTTTGAAGTCGTGAAAATTCCGATAGGCCAGAACTGCACATTCCGTTCAAGCATTGTGCCATCCATGTCTGACACATAATCCCAGCCAAAAGGCATGAAGACCAGACGCTTGACAAAGGGGATCTTCGGACGGGGATACATGCGGAATTTTCCCCGTATGCGACGTATACCTGTCCTGGTGACAAAGCCCATTTCAGGAGCGAAATTTTCACCCACGTGATAAAGCTCGCAGAAACTATCTATGAAATCGTTGGGATAGTCGATAAAGACCCGCCCGAACATACTCTTGTCATGCTCGCCATCGTTGAATGAACCGCTGATATCAGCACGAATACCGAAATTTCTGTCACCGAAGAGTTTGTCGGTCTGGTAAAACATATCGGCGCCGATAACACGATTCGTGTGATCATCCTCATTGTCGAGGTTCGTGGCGATAAAACCAATACTTGAACGTGCGAAAATATCCCGTTTTAGTCTCACAACCGAGTAATTTGTTGAGGGGGTGCCGCCGCTTCTGTCGGTCTGTATGTTGAGGAGGCCAACACTGTAGGGACCTGTCCTGCCGGAGAGATTAGCGCCTGCGAGAATGGGTATCTGCTTACGGTCGTCACTGATTCCGATACGGCGTGAGTGATAGACTTTCTCGAAATAACCCGCATCATAATCGTATATCTCCGAACCGGCGAGGAAGAAATCACGTTTTTCCGGATAGAAGAGGCTGAAACGGCTGAGGTTGATGCGCTCCGTGTCACTTTCGACCTGAGCAAAGTCCGTGTGTGTGGTAACATCAAGCGTAAGGTCGGAGGTAATGGGATAACGGGCATCAAGGCCATAACTGGTATCAGTTGCGTTTTTGCCCCTACCCTCACGTTCGGTGCCTCCGAGCATATAGGGTGTCAGCTCAAGGCTGCGGCGTGTGGAAATTGAGTCGAGACCGTTCAGCCATCCTGCTTTGGCAAGCTGGTGGATGCCATCCTGTCGGTGCCATGACTGCCACAGCGATTCCTCGCTTTTTCTGCGGATAAGACGTTTGAAATTAATACGCCAGTTCTGAATTTCAGCTCGTGGGAAACGTAGCGACTTAAAGGGGATTACGATTTCCGCGGTCCAGCCCTGATTCGTGACTTTAGCTTTGGCGTCCCAGACACCGTCCCAATCGGGATTTATCGACTCAGTACCATAAAAGATACCGTCGTAGCGTGCGCCATTCGGGTTGATCGTGAAAAAATAGCCATTCCTCAAGCTGCCGAATGTGTCAATTACAATCATGAGGTTGTCGTCGCTGTCGAGATCGACATCACGTCGCATTTCATTGTGCACAATAGCATCGGGCTCACTGTCAAAACAAATGATACCGATATAGAGATTGGTGTCGTCCGATGCGATTCTGATTTCCGTACGCTCCGTTGCGGGTGCGCCCTCCACAAGCTCCATCTGGATGAAATCGCCAGCCGGCACTGCCTCGTCCCAGAATGATTCTCCAAGACGGCCATCCAGCTCGAAACGATCCCCTGCCCTGACGGCGTGGATGCTTGCGTCACCTTTTGTATCCGGGCTTGCAAGCGCTGCGCCAGTGCTTATAGTGACAACGATATTTTCAGGTGGGGGGGTGTCAGCGCTGAATGTGCAGACAATCCGCTTGTTTTTCCCGGGTGGGATGCCGGGTCCAGTATCACCTAAAACTGATTCCGGCTCGAATTTGAGCCCGTCAGTGGCAAGCGACAATGACACTGTTTGCGCTGAATCACTGATGAGATCATAATATATGATAAGGGAACTGTCGGAAATTCTATAGGGCCTGACATTTCCTATGAGGCTGTCGGAAAGAGCTGAAGCGGCAAACGCAAATAGCGAGAAAAGCGAGAGCGCAACAAGGAGCGGTAGAAATGTTTTTTTGATCATAACATCCATTGCGAATTAGTTATTATTGGTAAATTTTATAATTCAGTATATTTAAGGTTAGCATGGAAAGCAAACAAAAACTTGGCATTCTCTAATAAAACTTGGCAAGCTGAAAAAAGCGGTTTTCATTCCCCCTCGAAAGTTTGTATGTTACGATGACTGGAAAGAGCTTTTGATTGTTGTTTTTGCGCCATTCTGCCTGAGCGAGGAGCATAGTAGTACTACCCCTAAGCAGGCATTACATCTGACACTATAGGAAAGTACATGAAAATTATCGATAACCGACTTGTTCTTCTCAGGCATGGCGAGACTGCAGGTCAGTCTTCCATACGTTTTTACGGTGCGACTGACATTTCGCTTTCTGATATCGGACGTGAGCAGATGCGTCGGGCGCGGCAGGCGCTATCGTCCTTGACATTCAAAGAGATCGTCGTCAGCTCCATGGACAGATCGCAGGAAAGCGCCAGGCTTGCTCTCGACGGTGCATATAAGGAGCCAACTGTGGTCGAAGGTTTTCGCGAGATCGACTTCGGCATTTTCGAAGGGCTCACCGAAGAGGAGATAGCGGAACGTCACCCCGAACTACACCATACATGGCGTGTCGAGAATGCTCTTGACGCTTTCCCTGATGGCGACAACCGTGAGGGTTTCGTCGGACGAATAAAGAATACCGCACGTGAAGTGTTTACAAGTATTGAGCTGCCGTCTATCGCAGTGCTTCATAAGGGTGTTATCCGGGGGATTCTGTCAGAACTGCTTAATATTCCAAACGCTGATCTTATGGAACAACCCATTGAGCTTGGCTGCATCCATATCCTTGAACGCGGTCCTAACGGCTGGAAACTTATCGTTAAAAATGATACTGCCCATCTCGGCGATCTCAGAATGGATCACTCATAGCGACATCGACGTCGGTGGACGCTTTAAATTAAGAATGAGAGATTTGCTAAGGTTGTTTCATGAGCTTATAGATGTTTTTGTCTAAACACTCACCCCGGTCACTTCGTGACATCCCCTCTCTCGCAGGCGAAAGAGGGGAGAAAGCAAAAGCTCTGCATTAATTAATAGTCTCCCCCTCTATCCTCAGGAGAGAGGGGGCCGGGGGGTGAGTGGTGACATATGTATGTCTTAATAATCATTTCAAGTCTTACCGGACACTGCTGGATTCAGACAATCTTTACAATGGAATAGTAATGAAAAAAATCATCACCATCCTTTCTATAACACTGCTGTTTCTCACATCCTGCGGGAAGCGGGATACGGAGACTGTTGTCCTTACCGCACCATTCGGCCCGCTTGCCTATCCCTTTATAAGGATGGCCGCTGAGGATGGGCCTGTTGATTATGAGCTTGTGGTCTGGAAAAATCCTGACCAGCTCAAGGCCATGATAGCCGGATCCCAGGCGGATTTTTTCAGCCTGCCTTCAAATGTGGCTGCAATATTCCACAATAAAGGAGCCGGACTGTCACTTGCCGCCGTCTCGCTGTGGAAAGTTATGTGGATAGTATCAAACGACAGCGGGATACACACGCTTGCTGATTTGAAAGGCGAAACCATAGTCATGCCCTTCAAGGGAGACATGCCGCATATCCTGTTCTCATCGATAGTACGGGGCCTCGGGCTCGATCCTGAGCGGGATTTCAATCTCAGTTTCGTGGCCTCACCTCAGGATGCTTCACGGCAGCTTTTAACTGGCGCCGCCGATCATGCCTTCCTCGCTGAGCCGGATTTATCGATTCTCATCAGAAAAGCTGCGGACGTGGACGGGCAAGATGGCGCTCCACAGAAATTCTATCGCGCTGTCGATATTCAGGAGGCATGGGCCGGGCTCAACGGCGGTGCAGGTGAGCTACCCATTGGAAGTGTCGCGGTGACTGAAAACGCCCGTACAAAAACCGGGCGGCTTGATTCATTCCGGCGAGATTACCGTAAAGCTGTGGAATGGTGTTCGACCCATCCTGATGAAGTGGCTTTGATGGTTGCAGAGTATTTCCCCGGAGTCGAGCCCGAAGGTGTGGCTGACTCCATGAAGCATATAGTTCTCCGTTACGAGAATGCCGCCGGGGCAAGAGAGGCGCTTGAGTCATTTTATAGCGTGATTAGGGAGGGAAATCCTGCACGTATCGGGGGAGAACTTCCTGGCGATGATTTTTATTTAAGCGGGGAATGATTACGAGCCGAGTTTTGGGTCAGGAATAATGTGATAAAACCCCCCTGCCCTGTGGGCATCCCCCCTGGAAAAGGGGGAAGTCACTTCGTGACAAAAGAACAAAGATGGAAAGGTTTTCAGCGCCGCAGGCATCCCCCTCATTCGGGGGACACGGCGAAGCTGAGGGGGGCTCTTGTCCATTAGCACAAAATTACAAGCACCAGGGAATAATAGGAATACAGAATAATTATGCCAAACACTCACACACAATCCACAAAAGCGGGTGACATCAGCCAAAAGTCTGCGCTGTTCTGGACGGCTTCAGGCATAGTCTTTATGCTGACAGCATGGCAGATCATGTCATTGTTTATGCCTGGCTTTGTGTTGGCGTCGCCAGTGGATACGGTGAGCGCTCTAATTGCCATGGCGGGAACTGCGGATTTCTGGCGTCAGCTCATTTCAAGTTTCAGACGTATCGTGCTCGGTGTAGCAATCGGCGGATTTGCAGGTTTCGCTCTCGGGTTGGCGGCTGGACTGAATGATGTGCTCAAAAATATTCTGGAGCCGCTCCGCTGGACTCTGATGAGTGTGCCGGCGGTTGTTGTGGTTGTGATCGCCATGCTCTGGTTCGGTATGGGTTCTGCTATGGTGGTCTTCATCACCTCGCTTTTGCTTGCGCCGCTTGTTTATGTGAATACCGTCCGCGGCCTTGCGATGGTTGACAGTTCCCTCATTGAAATGGCAGAGGTTTACCGCTTTTCAAAGGTGAAAACCATACGTCATATCTACATCCCGGCAGTGGTAAGCCATGTCATCTCGGCAATGGTGGTCGCGACCGGAATGGGTGTCAGGATTGTCATTCTTGCCGAGGTTATGGGCGCTTCCGAGGGCATCGGGCATTCCCTGTCCCTTGCACGGAGCACAATTGAGACCGCTGAGCTTTTCGCCTGGGTGCTGGTTTGCATCTTTATTGTGGGAGTGATCGAATATCTCCTCATCAAACCGATTGAGCGGAGGATCATGCGATGGAAAAGCTGAAGTCTGTGCTCTCGTTTGATTCAGTCACACACACTTTCGGTGGGCTCACTGTGCTTGACGGGCTCAGTTTCGATGTCGCCGAAAAAGATGCCGTCGGTATTTTCGGTCGGAGCGGTTCAGGAAAATCGACTATCCTCAAGCTTGCCGCCGGGCTCATGAAACCGTCCTCAGGAAGCATTGGGCGACGGGAAGGTTGTGTGGGTTACGTTTTTCAGGAGCCCCGCCTGCTGCCGTGGAAAACAGCCCTCGAAAACGTTGCGCTTCCCCTTGAGGCCGCAGGTGTCAGCAGTGAAGTGGCTCATAAGCGGGCTACGGAATGGCTGGAAAAAATGGAGCTTGGCGATTTCGCTTCATTCTATCCCGCCCAGCTTTCCGGCGGAATGGCGCAGCGGGTGTCACTTGCCCGAGCCTTTGCGGTAGAACCGTCCCTGCTCATTCTCGATGAGCCTTTCGCCGCACTTGATATCCAGATCAAAGACAGCATGTTCGCCCTGCTTGCCCGTCAGCTTCAGACCTTGAAGACAACAGTGATCTATGTTTCACATATTCCTGAGGATATGGTGCGGGTGGCTACACGTATACTTATACTTGGGCAGGATGGCCGACTGACTGAAATGCCTGATATGGATATGGAAAACCTTGCGGCAGAACTCAGACAGCAGTAGATAAACATCTTCCTGGAGACAAATTTATGAAATATCGAGATGGAAAAGCCGAAATTTCTGTGAAAGACTGCGGCCTCAGCGATGTCGTTGTTGTTGGCGGCGGTGTATCGGGCATGATGGCGGCGATTGCTGCGGCTCGTGAGGGCGCGGATGTGCTTGTCCTTGAGCGGCATGGTTTTCCCGGCGGGGCATTGACCGCGATGGGTGTCGGCCCGATGATGAGTTTTCACAACCATGTGGGACGGCAGCTTGTTGGCGGCCTTCCACAGGAGCTGGTGGACAGGCTGGTGACACAGGGTGCAAGTCCGGGGCATATCCCCGACAGCATCACCTATTGCTCAACGGTGACACCATTTGACAGCGAGGCCTTGAAACTTGAGCTTGAAACCATGCTCGCTGACTCTGGCGGCAGCATACGTTATCATAGTGTTCTGGCAGATGCTGAGCTTGATCAGGGGCGCGTTGTCTCTGTGCTTGCCTGCGGAAAAAGCGGGATGGAACGTTTCAGGGGATCAGTTTTCATCGACGCCACCGGGGACGGTGATCTTGCGTTCCGCGCTGGAGTGCCCTGCACTATGGGGCGGGGTACTGACAATGCGACACAGCCAATGACCATGAATCTTAAAATCGCTAATGTTGACAGCGCACGCATCAGAAAATATGTCGAAGAGAATCCAGGTGACTTCTATTTTCCCTTTGGTGAGGATGAGGGCCTGAAATGTCTCAGGAATACTCCCCGTATCAGTTTGGCCGGTTATCTCTCACAGTGGCGGGAAGCGATTGAATCGGGTGAGCTCGATATTCCCCGTGACCTCGTGCTCTTTTTCGAAACTGCGGTAGAGGGGATAGTCATTGTCAATACCACCCGTATTCAGGGGCTTGACCCGACCGATTCAGTGGATATCAGCATCGCAGAGCGAACAGGCCGTGAACAGTGCCGTGCGCTTTACAAATTCCTCAAGGCGAAATGTCCCGGATTTGAAAACGCCGTCAATATCGGAACCTCGGTGCATATCGGTGTCCGTGAATCCCGGCATATACAGGGAATGCACACCTTGACCGCGGAGGAGCTTGTCGCTGAGATCCATTTTCCCGATCCCATCGCTCAGGGAGGCTATCCCATCGATATTCACTCGCCGGACAAGGAGCAGACCAATCACACACACCTTGCGCCAGATGCCGCCTATCAGATTCCTATGCGGGTAATGTTTGCTTCAACGCCTGAAAATCTCGTTGTTGTAGGGCGGGCGATCAGCGCAACACATGAGGCCTCGGCGGCGGTTCGTGTAACACCTATCGCAATGGCCACCGGGCAGGCAGGAGGGATTCTCGCGGCGCTTGCAGCACAGGGCGGTCATGATGTGCAGTCAGTCGAATATACAGCAGTCAGGGCGGCGCTTTTGAAAGGCGGGGCGCTGCTGCCGTAATAGCAGCTTTGAAAAAACACTCACCCCTGTCACTATGTGACATCCCCTCTCTCACTCGTGAAAGAGGGGAAAAAGAAACAGCTCCGATGTCAGTTTCCCCCTCTATCCTTTTTTAATAAAAGTGTCCACTGACACAGAGAGGGGGCCGGGGGATGAGTTAAGGCAGTCTGCAAGCTGCTAATGAATAACCCGCAGCAAGATACGAGGTATCTACAATAGACCCCTCTGTCAGTACGTCATGTTGCATTGCAACATGACTGCTTCATGTGACATCTCCCCTCTCAGGGGAGACGAAACACCAGCGCCGCAAAAATCCCCCTGACAGGGGGGGCACGGCGTGTGTCAGTGGACACCTGCCGAGGGGGGGCTCTTTGAAGATAACCCCGGAGTAAACTCCGAGGAATTAGTTTGATTAAATAGAAATAAATCATCTTATCTGGACGGTCTCATGGAAAACACAGCGGTGACATTCGGATGGATCAACTGGGGCATCCTCTTCCTTTTTCTCGGTGGCACAACCCTCATCGGGCATCTCAACCGGGGGAAATCATCAAGCCTCAAAGGATTTTTTCTCGGTGACAGGAATATGCCGTGGTGGGCAGTCGGCGGTTCTCTGATTGCGACACAGGCGAGCGCTCTGACATTCATTTCCGTTCCGGCGGCAATATTCATGCAGGGCGGCGACCTGACCTATGTACAGATGACCATTGGTTTCGCACTCGGCAATATCCTCATGGCCCGTGTATTCATCAAAGCCTACTATGACGAAGAGATTTACAGCCCCTACGATTTCATGGAAAACCGTCTGGGAAGGAAGAGCTCTCAACTCGCACGTTTCCTCTTTATGGCCGGTGCGATTATGAGCCAGGGGGTCCGCCTGCTTTCGACAGCTTTGATCCTCTCTGTTGTTACCGGCCTCTCGCTGGGCACCTGCATTTTCGTGATCGGCGTTTTTTCTATGGTGTGGACCATCATGGGCGGGATTACAACAGTGATCTGGACTGACCTCGTCCAGTTTCTCGTTTTTACTATCGGTGCGATATTTGCCCTGGGATGGATTTTCAATGTTCTTCCCGGAGGAGTTGCCGAGATTTTCGCCATTGCCGACGAAAAGGCCAAGCTCAAGCTCATCGATTTGTCCCTCGACCCGACGAAGACCTATACTCTCTGGGTGGGAATATTCGGATGCTCAATATTTCAGTTTGGACAGAATGCCATCGACCAGGTCAGCACACAGCGTCTCATGTGCTGCAAAAGCCCCCGCGAGGCTCGGAAAGCGCTCTATTTTGCTACGGCAGGAAGTTTGCTCACCTGGCTCATGGCAGCTGTCGGGCTCGGGCTTGCTGCATTCTATACGGTCAACCCGCTGTCTCAGGAGACAGCAACACTCATGACGCGGGAGGCGGACCGTATTTTTCCCTATTTCATCGTCACAGAGATACCACGTGGCATTTCAGGCATTATCATCGCTTCGCTTTTTGCTGCCGGTATTTCAACTCTCGATTCAGCTCTGGCGGCTTTGTCCCAGACCTTTGTTTCGGGAGTTTACCGCCCGATGTTTAAGCCTGACGCTGACGAAAAACACTATCTGATGGTCTCGAAAGTGGCTATTGTTGTCTGGGCTCTGATTTTATCGCTGCTTGCCATTATCCTGCATTCATTTTCAAGCAAGGGCCTTCTGAAGCTTGGCCTCACAGTTCCCGGCTATGTCTATGGCTCCCTTCTTGGCATTTCCCTGCTTGCGCTTTGGGGCAGGGGTAACTGGCGTGGAATTCTCACGGGTACTGTGCTGTCTGTAGCTGCGGTGCTTGGCTTGCAGAGGCTGGGTGTGAGCTTTTTCTGGTGGTATCCTGCGGCTGCGACGGTGCTGGTTCTTACAGCTCTTGTGCTTGATGACAGAAAATAAGATATCCTTAAACTAAAGATTTCTGCTTAAGCTGTTAGCTTCGCTTTAATTTGTTTATCCCCTCTATCCTCTTTACTAAAAGTGTCCACTGACACAGAGAGAGGGCTGGGGTGTGAGTGATGAAAAAAACGATGCTCACCCCTATATGCGAAAGAGTGGGATGACGAGGCTAAAGAGATGGCTGAGCTCTGGGTTGAATATATTGTCAATACGTTCGGGCACAGCTCAACATTTGTCAGGTCTGCAATGCTTGAATATGAAAAGTCGTGAGGAGTACGGAAATTTGCCTAAGAGGAATGTTGGGTGGATTCTTCAAGGTGTCGTAGAAGTAATAGTAAAGAATATCTGTTTTTTGTAATCCTTTGTACATGAAAGTACATACTTAGCAGGAGCTTACAGATGGAGTCTTTAGAATATGATTTCAGCGTAAGTGCAAAAATATCTTTGTTGTTGCGCTGTAAAGCCGTTATTTAATAGTGTTGACAAAATTTAGTATAAAACAATCCGCGCTGTGGCGAAAAGTCCAACACAGGATAGCTTGGTATGACAAATTGTCTTTTTATTGCTATAATTCCGCTATCAATGGTTTGTGTCTATTGACTATAACATGGTAATTATCAATTGTTTACAGTATGTTTCCAAAAAGTGGCAAGCTTATTGCTTATTATGTCGTTGCAGTCAAACAACCACATATAAGCGTTTTTGAGGACTATTGTGAATATACTACTTGTTGATGATGATATATCGAGCATAACCGCTCTTGCAAATCTTTTGAAGGACTCAAACGTTCTTAAGATAGCTAATAATGGCATGGATGCGCTCGATATGTTTATGGCGAATACATATGATGTTGTTGTTACCGATTTCAGCATGCCGAAAATGAACGGATTCGACTTGCTTGATGCGATACGGACAACAAGCAGAGATGTTCCGGTAATTATTGTCACCGGACATGCGGACAGTGTTCGTGAACAGGAAGCTATCAGCCGTGGGGCAGATTCTTTTTTCCCGAAGCCGCTGGATGTTTCAAAGTTTCTTGCAGCGCTCATGAGGATTGAGAAAAAGATTCTTGATCTCGGCGACTCGGTAGAAGGTACTGCCTGAACCGCTTAGTTTTGATAATGAATTAAAATAATCCACTTACAGTATTAAAAGGGGAATTCAGATATGTCGATCTCGGAACTCATGGACAAGCTGTCGGAAGAGGCTGTGTTCCTCGACCCGGGCAATCTCGCGTCCTGCGGGAAAATGCTTAAAATCCTCGATAAAATGGATCATCCGGCAATCGAAAAAGAGAAAGGCACGCTGAAGGGCCTTATTGAAACGATGATTATGCAGGACCTTGAGGGTGGCGATGTCACAATTGAACAGATAAATACATCAGTTGAAACCATTCAGCACTATCTCCGCAATCCAGAGCTTGCAGAAGCAGCTGCTGCAAAAGAAGCAGCTGCTGCGCCTGCTGTTGAAGAAGCTGCCCCGGAAGCGCCTGCGCCTGCCGCTGTCGCTCAGGTGGCTGAAAATGAGCCGGAGCCTGTAGATGATGCGGAACTCGTTGCCGATTTTATTTCAGAAGCACGTGAACATCTTGATTCCATTGAGCTTAATATGGTTGAATGGGAGCGGAGCCCTGAAGATAAAGAGATTATTAATTCAATTTTCAGGCCCTTCCATACTATCAAGGGTGTTGCCGGTTTCCTGAGCCTGAAAAAAATCAACCATCTATCTCATCAGCTTGAGAATGTTCTTGATGAGGCACGAGAGGGTAAGATCCTTTTGACGCCCGAACTGTCGGATCTTATTTTCGACGGTGTTGATGTTCTGAAGGCGATGACTGATACCCTCGAAAAAGCGTTGAACGAAGGCGCTCCAGAGGTGCTCTTTAGCGCGAATGTTGGCAAGGTCGAACAAAAAATCGATATGGTTATGAATGCCTCCCGTCCGATTGTCGATGATGTCTCTGTCCCTGCGGAAAAACCAGCGCCGATTGGTGAAATTCTCGTCCAGGAAGGCAAACTTCAGGAAAAAGAATTAACGGACGTACTTGAGAAGCAGAAAAAGACAGAAGAGCGTAAACCTGTCGGTGAAATGCTCATCAAGGAGAAAAAAGTCACCCCGCGTGATGTTCGTGACGCCATTCGAAAACAGGGCGAAAATACCAAGATCAAAATAGAAAAATATATCAAAGTTGATACACACAAAATGGATCAGCTTCTCAATATGGTCGGTGAGCTTGTTATCGCCCAGAGCATGGTGACACATAATCCTGATGTCGAGGGTATTACCAATCAGCGCTTTATCCGCGATATTTCGCAGCTGACTCGTGTAACTACGACTTTACAGGAAATTTCAATGTCAATGCGGCTTGTCCCGATAGGCCAGACGTTCCAGAAGATGAACAGGATCGTACGTGATCTCTCAAGGAAAGCCGGCAAGAAAATCAATCTGGTGCTTCAGGGTGAAACTGCTGAAATCGATAGGAACATGGTTGAAGAGCTCTATGATCCATTGGTACATATGATCCGTAACTCCTGTGATCATGGTATCCAGACACCTGATAAACGCAAGGCAAACGACAAGCCTCAGGAAGGTACGATCACGCTTAAGGCCGAGCATGTTGGTGGTAAGATTGAAATATCCATCACTGATGATGGCGAGGGTCTTGATAGAGAACGTATCATGGAAATTGCCCGGAAAAAAGGTGTGTGGACAGATGAGGAACCGCCTGACAACAAGACGCTTGATAACTTTATCTTTGCCGCTGGATTTTCGACCGCGAAAAAGGTCACCGATGTTTCCGGCCGCGGTGTCGGTATGGATGTCGTCAGGAAAGCGATTGAGAAACTGCATGGCAATGTTGAGACAATATCAAATCCCGGTAAGGGAACGGTCTTCACCATTAAACTTCCGCTGACTACAGCTATCATCGACGGTATGCTCGTGAAAGTCGGTTCCGAACGCTATATTCTTCCAACACTTTCCGTTCGCCAGCTAGTTCATGCCAAAAAGAAGGATATTACCTCGGTTGTCGGCAGAGGCGAAACCGTTACTGTGCGCAATCATCTTCTCCCTGTGGTCAAACTTCAGGAATTTATCAACATCCCCGGCAGTTGCAAGAATTCATGGGAAGGTGTTCTGGTTGTCCTTGAAGATGTCGGACAGGAAATCGCCCTGCAGGTGGATGAAGTTATCGGTAAACAGGAAGTTGTAATTAAGAATGTTGACGAGCGTTTTACGGTCCGGAACGGTGTCGCCGGAGGAGCAATACTCGGTGATGGCCGCGTTGGACTTATTCTTGATGTAAGAGCAATATTTGATACTCGTCTCAATGACGAAAAATCAATCATCGAAGGAGTTAAATAATGGAAACCAAAGCAAGTGCAAGCGAAAGCAAAGCTACACTCGATCAGTTTCAGGGGAAATATCTGACATTTATGCTGGCCGAAGAAGAATACGGTCTTGAAATCATGAAGGTCAGAGAAATCATCGGCCTCATGGATATTACGAAGCTTCCCAGGACGCCTAAATTTGTCAAGGGTGTGATCAACCTTCGTGGCAAAGTTATTCCTGTTGTCGATCTCAGGCTTAAATTCGGCCTGCCTGAAACTGAGTACACCGATAAAACCTGTATCATCGTTGTAGAAATCGCTTTCCAGGGCGGAACACATCAGATGGGTATTATTGTTGACGAGGTGTCGGAAGTTATGAATGTCACTTCGGACGAGCTTGAGCCTACACCTAAGTTTGGCGTAGCCCTTGATACGGAATTCATCCTTGCAATGGCTAAGATGAAAGATTCGGTCAGGACCCTTCTTGATATCAACAAGGTTCTTTCGGGTGATGAGATCGCGGCGATGTCAAACGCAGCAAAAGTATAATGACGCTCGCTTAATGATACGCAAAAATTACAAAAATATTATTGAATGAAACTATTTTGATATGATTTTGGAGTAATGTCTATGCCTGTAAACGGCTCGATGGTACAACAATATATTCTCTCGGAACGTCAATATACCGAATTGTCCAAGATGGTGTATGATTTCGGCGGCATCAATCTTGGAGATAATAAGAAAGAGCTTGTACATGCTCGCTTAAGTAAAATGCTCAGGAAGCGTAAAATTGCGAGTTTTGATGCTTATGTTGAGCTCTTATCTAACGACAAGTCCGGGGATGAAGTAGTACTGCTGCTTGATGCTATTTCAACAAATGTAACGCACTTTTTCAGAGAAAACCAGCACTTCGAGTACCTCGCAGCTCACACAGCTGAGTTTAATACTACTGAGGGCCTTAAAATCTGGAGCGCTGGTTGTTCAAGCGGAGAAGAGCCCTATACACTGGCGATAACACTTCTTGAGCATTTTCCGACTCCCACAAGAGGGCGTCATGAAATTTTAGCAACCGATATTTCTACAAAGATCCTTGAACGCGCAGTGAGTGGCGTTTATCCGGAGAAATCAATTTCCAGTATTGACAAGTCTCTGGTAAAAAAATATTTTATGAAGGGTAAGAAGAAATACGAGGGTATGGTTCGAGTGAAAAAAGAGGTGAGCGAATTGGTTACATTCAAACGCCTGAACCTTATTGAACCATTCCAGCTTAATACACAGTTTGATATAGTTTTCTGCCGAAATGTCATGATATATTTTGATACCGAAACCAGGCAGAGCATAACGGACAAATATTTTGATGTTATCAAGCCGGGTGGTTTTCTCATCATAGGACATTCGGAAAGTATGAACTCATTTCGGCATAATTTCAAATATGTTCAGCCGACTATCTACAGGAAACTCTGATAATGGCAGCGAACAACATTATAGTCGGCGTGGCCGATATGAAATTGTCGACCGATCCCACTTCAATGATAGTGACATATTCATTGGGATCATGTCTCGGAGTCACTATATATGATCCGATGGCAAAAGTTGCCGGCATGCTTCATGCTATGCTGCCAGACGCAAAAAATGAGAGAAATAATAACTCCTTCAACCCATATAAATATATAGATTCGGGTATCCCGGTACTATTTAAAGAAGCATACAAGCTTGGTGCCCAGAAAAACAGAATACGGGTTACGGTGTCTGGTGGTGCGCAAATCCTTGATGATGCGGGTTATTTCAACATAGGTAAACGAAATATCGCGTCCTTAAGAAAACTGTTTTGGAAGAATAGTGTCATGATCGACAATGAACATGTCGGAGGCTCAGTTGCCAGAACAGTCAGGTTAAAAATCAACACGGGAGAAGTTACTGTGTCGATCGGAAGAAATAAGGAGATAGTTCTATGATAGACATGGAAAAAATCCTCGGCAAGATCAACGATCTTCCGCCTTTCCCTGTTGTTGTTTCACGGGTAATGCGTATGTTCACGGATCCCGAGGTCACCGCCGATCAAATTGCTGACGTTGTCAAATTTGATCAGTCGCTGACAACGAGTGTACTCAGACGTTGCAATTCAAGCTATTTTGGGCTCAGACGGGAGATAACCAATTTAAAAGAGGCAGTTGTCTTTATTGGGCTTGCCGATTTGAAGAAAATTATCATACGTTCGGGAACCCGTCAGTACTTTGAGAAGAAGGAAGAAGGTTATGAAATTGAGCAGGGCGAATTGTGGTCTCATGCTATCGCCGTATCGATAATATCCGAAAAACTCAAAGACATCTTTAAGAATGAAGAGAGTGACTACACCTTTATCGCAGCGCTGCTCCATGACGTTGGCAAACTCGTTATGAGTATGTTTGTTGCAGAAGAGAATAACAAGATTAATGATATTATAGATGACGAGGAAATCAGTTTTCTTGATGCGGAAACACGTGTCCTGGGGACGACACACCCGGAAATCGGCGCTCGTGTATTAGAGGCCTGGGAGTTCCCTGAGGAAATCGTGGAGGCCGTACGGAAACATCATGAACCTCTCGCTGCAAACAGCACAGCTATGGAAAACACGATAAAAATGGCGGATGGACTTTCGATGATGATGGGCTTTGGTACAAATGTCGATGGGCTCAATTATCGAGGATTCTCTGACATTTGTGAAAAATATGAGATACCACAGAGTGTTTTGGAGAAAATCATGGCGGAAGCGCTTGACGAAATAACTGAAACAATAACCGAATACGGATTTGCCAAGGGAGAATGAGGATATGTCATTTAACTTCCTCATAGTCGATGACTCCGAGGTAATGCGGAAAGTGATTAAGCGGGTTGTTAAGTTAGCCGGTGTAGATATCGGGGAACTTCTCGAAGCCGAAAACGGTAAGGAAGCACTGTCAGTTCTTGATGAATACTGGATTGATATTGTATTCTCCGATCTGAATATGCCGGAAATGGATGGTTTTGAGTTGATTCAGAGTATGCGAATGGACAGCACCATGGCAAGCATACCTGTCGTCGTTATCAGTACGGAAGCTCGTCAGAATAAAATTGACGAGATCATGGAAGCCGGTGCGGATGGATTTCTCACGAAACCATTCAAGCCCGAAGATATCAGAAATATAATCTGCGAAACCCTTGGAGTAGAGATCGATGAGCGATTTACAGAAGAATCTGAAGGAAGCGATTTTTAATGTAATGGAGCAGATGTTCTTCTTCCTCCCGGATGAAGAAACGGCACAAGGCTCTCCTGATATTGATGTTTATATTGGCATAACGGGTGATCCGCAGTATCTGATCTCATTATTTTTTGACAAAATGCTTGCCGGACGCATGGCCACGAATCTTTTGGGCATGGAAAATTTTGATCTGGATGATGAGACTGTCCGGAAAAACCTGCAGGAAGCTGCGAATATTATCGGGGGGCGGTTTCTGCTGTCATTCGAAAACAGCGAGAACAGAAATGTTACTCTGCCGTCACTCGACCATAGCAAGATCTTTCCCGGCTCGTCGCCTATCGAAGCAGTAGAGCTGACTGTGTCATATGACAGCTGCCCTCTCAGGGCAAAAATAGAAGTTGTAAAGTAAAACATTTAATGTGATCTTTAAAGAGGCGTAGATGCCATCTGACTGGTTCGAAAAAACCGACAGTGAACTCAACGAGCTTCAAAAATCGGAATATTTGCTTCAGCCCGGTTTTATCATTATACCGGAACGTGCAATGCTGATTTATATGATTCTCGGGTCCTGTGTTACGGTAATTATTACAAATAAAGCTGTAGATAGTACCGGGTTGTGTCATTTTGTCAGTCCCCGGAAAATGGATGGGGAGAAACCAAGATCGGTGTATGGCACCGTAGCGGTGACGACGCTTATCAGGATGCTTCTTGACAAAGGCGGAAGTATTGGCGATCTTGAAGCTCAGATAATCGGAGGAAGCGATTTGCCTGGGCATTCTCTCGGTAAGGACAATGCCCAGATGGCCGAGAAAATTCTTCAGAAACGGGGAATTTATGTCGCCTCGCAGGATGTCGGCGGCGATAAAGGGCGAAAAGCTATTTTCAATACCGAAAACAATAACCTCGCAGTCATAAAAGTCGACAAGATCAGAGACGATGACTGGTATCCGGATGAGAGCGAAATATGATACGAGTGCTGATAGTTGATGATTCCGCTACAGTCAGAAAGATATTTTCACGGGAGTTGGACAAGTATTCCGATATTGAAGTTGTAGGGACTGCACCGGATCCCTATGTCGCGAGGGACAAAATTGTCCAGCTAAAACCGGATGTTATTACGCTTGATATTGAGATGCCGCGTATGGACGGTATCACTTTTCTGTCAAAGCTGATGAAGCATTATCCCCTGCCGATCATTATGGTCAGTTCTCTGACAAAAAACGGTGGGCAGCTTTCCGTTGAGGCGATGGAAAAAGGCGCTGTCGATGTAATATCGAAACCGGGTGAGGCCTACACTGTCGGTGATATGAGCGAACAGCTTGCGGAGAAAATCCGTGCTGCTGCACGTGTCGATATATCGCGTTTTGCCCAAATACGGAATGCATCCGCTATAGCAAGACCAAGGGTTGCCATGCGGGCCCTGGCTGAAACTACAAATAAAATTCTCGCAATTGGCGCCTCTACTGGTGGTACTGAAGCCATCAAGGATGTTCTCACGCGTTTGCCCCGAGGCATTCCAGGGACTGTTATAGTCCAGCATATGCCGCCCAATTTCACGACAGCTTTTGCAGCGCGTCTGGACGGGCTCTGCGAGTTTGAGGTTCGCGAGGCAAAGGACGGCGACAGGGTTGTACCCGGTCTTGCTCTGATTGCACCGGGCAATTTCCACATGCTTTTGTCCAGAAGCGGCGCTAGCTACTATGTCAAGGTCAAAACCGGCCCCATGGTGCAGCATCAGCGGCCTGCTGTCGATGTTCTCTTTAAGTCTGTGGCACGTTATGCCGGTGCAAATGCTCTCGGTGTTATTCTTACCGGTATGGGCAAGGACGGTGCTGAGGGTATGCTTGAGATGAAAGAGGCTGGCGCGCCAACAATCGGTCAGGACGAGAAATCCTGCATAGTATATGGAATGCCCAAAGCTGCATTCGATATTGGAGCGGTTCAAAAAGTTATGTCGCTGGATAATATTCCGATAGGTATTATGAACGGTTTTTCGAAGTAGTATGCGTCCATCGCTATTAAGGGCCTTGATAGCGTCATTGAGAACTTGAAGCGAATAAATGTCCCCCCTCAGTCTCCCGGATCAACGTGGGATTGAGGGGGGATTTTCTTTTTATTTCCTCTTGCACCGCCCACAAAAAAAGCCCCGCGATACACTGGCGGGGCTTCTCATTTAAGGCGTCACAGGCTCACTACTCATCTTTCATTTTATCCAGACGGCGTGAGATAGTCCGTGGTGAAATATTTAGAAGCTTTGCCGCAAGAGCCTTATTGCCGTTCGCCATTGACAGGGCCTCCTCGACAAGACGCATAATCAGGTCGTCAAGATCAATACCGTCGTTAGGAATCAAGCCGGTTATGTCTCCGCTTAAGGCAAACTCAGCACCAGCCATCACCTCAACAGGCTGATCCGATTGTTCACCCTTAAGGAAATCGAGATATTCGGCTGTGATCAGCGGGCCGTCGTTGATAAGCACTATGCGTTCGAGAGCGTTTTCAAGCTGGCGGACATTTCCCTCCCAGGGAAACCCTATCAGGAAGGCTTCGGCCTTAGCTTCAATGCCTTTGAAATCACGCTTCCCATGACGTACACCGGCACGTTCCATGAAATCGTATGCAAGCGGGATAATCTCCTCAGGGCGCTCTCTGAGTGGCGGAATTTTCATATAGCCAACATTGAGACGGTGATAGAGGTCACGGCGGAAACGCCCTTCCTCAACTTCTTTTCTCAGTGATTTATTCGTCGATGCGACAATGCGCCCCTCGAACTTGTGACGTTTGACACCGCCGATACGGTAATATTCCCGTTCTTCAAGTACACGGAGGAGTTTCACCTGGAGTGAAAGCGGCATATCACCGATTTCATCGAGAAGAAGAGTGCCGTTTTCCGCAATCTCAAACTGGCCTTTTTTGGCAGTTGTTCCTGAACCGGTGAATGCGCCGGACTCATGTCCAAAGAGTTCGCTTTCGAAAAGGTCAGGGGGAATAGCACCGCAGTTGATAGCCACAAATGGCCTCGTTTCCTCGTCACGGCCATAATGGACATAACGTGCCAACAGCTCTTTACCGGTACCGGTTTCACCTTCTATCAGTACAGGAACCGTCAGTGATGTATGGAATTTATCTGCGAGCGCGAAGATATCACCGAGTTTTTTCGAGTGGATCGCCAGTTTGCTCAGACCGATATTTTCACGAAAGGCACTTTTGATTCGCTGGAGCTCTGTTTCTGTTTCCTGTACCCGCTCCTGTACCGTTTCTTCAAAATGCCTGGTGAGGATTTCATTATCACGTTTCAGGCTGAGATGTTCAGAAACACGATCGACAACGACGGAAAGTTCAGCGATATTCACAGGTTTCTGAAGATAATCGTAGGCTCCCTCGCGGAGAGCGGTTACCGCACTGTCCACAGAATTATGGCCTGTTATGATGACGATGTCGACTATTTCCTTACTTTGTTTCGCTTGTTTCAAAAACTCGAAACCATCCATTTTCGGCATGGTTATATCAGAAAACACCAGCTGAATGTCATTGGCATTAAATAGCTCAAGGCCTTCTTTGCCGTCAGCAGCAGAGAGCACATTATGTCCGAGTTCGTTCAGAAACATGCCGAGACTTTCCCGTATAGCCTGTTCATCGTCTATGACGAGGATATTCATAAAAAACTACTCCTTCTCTCTGTTGTCTCTGGGTAGCTGGACGGTGAAAGACGCGCCGTCTTGTCCGCTGTTATTGACTCTTAAGCGTCCATTGTGGTCCTGGATGATTCCTGCGCTTATTGACAAACCAAGACCAGTTCCCTTGCCGATTTCCTTGGTGGTGAAGAATGGATCAAATATCTTATCGATTATCGTTTCCGGTATTCCCGGACCGGTATCAGAAACATCAAGGTACACATTGGTATCATCTGCTCTGGTTACAATCGTTATTTTGCGTTCGGACGCCAAATGCTCATCAATTGCCTGCCGTGCATTTGTGACAAGATTGATTATTACCTGCAATATCTGTTGTGTATTCATCGTGACTTCGGGAATATCACTGTACTCTTTGATGATTTCGATATCATGGGAGCGCATCTGTTCAGAGAGCATGCTGAGCACACGGTCAACCTGAATATTCATGCTTTCCATCTGCCTCGGAACCGACATGCCATCCCTGGCAAATGCACGGATGTTTGTGACGATTTCATTCATGCGCTGCACCTGATCCGTGATAAGCGTTAAGCTATTTGTAACTTTGTCGCTGTCAAGTGTCCAGCCGCGTGTTGATCCATATGCGATAGTCTGGGCTGATATATTGATGGCGTTCAGTGGCTGTGTGATTTCATGAATAATTCCTGCGGCCATGGTGCCGAGAGCGGCGAGACGGTCTGCTCTGATGACCAGTACCTGCGACTGCTCCGCTTCCTTTTCTTTCTGCTTTCTGGCATCAATCTCTATCTGGCGTGTCCATGCATTTGCAATAATGTCGGACGCTGCCTTGAGCATTTTGACAACGTTTTTTTCCCAGGAATTAATTTTTTCGCCAGCTGTGAGAACTAATATTCCTGCAGCACAGGAGCTGATTGCTATAGGAATCGTCAGGATAGAATTGAAATTGTGTCGTTCAAACAGCTCTTTCTGATCGCTTGGCAGATGCTCGGTATTATCAATTTGATTAACCCCATTGATGAGCAAATCCCACTGTTCAGATGGGATTCCAGCAAAGGGCACTTTACGGAAACGCTCATCAAATGGCCGCTCTTCTGCAAACCAGTGCGCAACCTTTTCAATCTCTTTTTCTATCTCATTAATCGCAAATATATATGCACCGGAAGAATAAACAGCGTTGCCGATAATGCTGAGAATATCGGTATAGACATTTTTGGGTTCGTCAGTTGTTGCCAGGAGTTCGGCGATACGGGCGATCATCGTTTCTTCACGTAGACGACTTCGAATCTCATCAGTGGCGCGTTTTCTTTCGGTAACATCCCTGAGGATGCAAGTCACAGTGGAGATCACACCCTCATTGCGCTGGACAGTTCCGCTGCCTTCGATGAATATATCGTGGCCATCGCTGGCGCTGAATATCGTTTCAAAAGTGCCAACACTTCCACTGTTCCACATTTTGTTTGTGAGCACGGAAAATGCATCCTGTTCGTCGTCCTTAATAATGTCGCCTATACTCATTCTCAAGATCTCTTCGTTCGAGTATCCGAGTGCGGCATGCCAGGCAGGATTAACATAGATAAACGAGCCGGAAGAGTCGAAACACTGAATCAAGTCAGTTGTGTGGGCAAAAATATCGTGGTATTTCGTTCTGAGCCTGTCTGTTTCCTCGATTTCTTCAAGACGCCGAAGTCTATGTTTGAGAGCACGGTCCATCGTTGAAAGGAGAACAGACGAGTCAGTGGGTTTTTCGAGCACGGAAAACACTGCGCCACGGTTAATGATGTCGCGGTACAGTTCTTTATCACCATAACCGGTTAACAATATTTTTTCAATGTAAGGATAGAGGCGGTTTGTCTCGATGATCAGATCAAGGCCGGTTTTGCCTTCCATCTGATGGTCTGTCAGGACAATATCAAATTGATCTATGGCCAGAATTTCGAGGGCATTATCAACACCATTTGCCGTTTCTGTCTCGAAACCTTTCGCCTCCAGCATACGCGAAATTACTTTCCGAACAGCTTCTTCGTCATCGACAATCAGTATTTTCGCTTTTTCAGCCTGAGCCATGAGCGTTAACCTTCCATGTTAATCCGGGTCTCATAAAGTCCTATAATCAGAATAATAGGCAAAAAGTAAGCTCGACACCACAATTTTATGTGATTTGCACACGAAAAGTTGAACACAATATTAGTACAGTTTCGGAATACAATCTGGAAAACACAACAATTCCAGTAAATCATAATAAAAACACGCAACAATTGAAGATTTCATTGCTTCGCCGGCGCTATGAAAAAAATGATAATATTCACCGCCTTTGCCTGCTATTGAGCGCTTTTCATTTCGTTAATACAATCAATAACCGTGTCCGCGATGTATGTAATATCCTTTTTGCTGAAATCATACAGTGGCAGGTGAGTAAAACGTCTGTTGAACATTTCTTCCGCGACAGGGCAGCTTTTTGCCAGTGCATCAGTATCATAACCGAGCTGTTGCATAATACTGAATTTATATAATGGTGCAAAATGCTGGATGTTTATAATGCCTTTATCTTCAAGTTTCTTTTTCAGTATCTGAATATCCCCACCGGTAATTTCGGGATCAATCTGCAATAGAAAGAGGTGATGGGTTGATTTGCTGTCGGCAGTGTCTTCAGCTGCGGGAATGATACCGTCAATATTTCTGAAACGCTCATGCAGATACTTTGCAGCATCTCTTCTTTTCTTGATGATTTTCTTCAGGCGTTTCATTTGCTCCATAAGACAGAGAGCCTGTATTTCAGTTGAAGAATGGTTGCCAGCTGCAAAAAAGCCGTCTTTACCCTCAAGCGCTACAACATCATAGAGCCAGTTTTTGATTTTATGGCTCAAGTCAAGCCCGAGGAAACGGCTTTTCGAAAGATCAGGCCCGAAACTGGAATTGCTGACAAGTAATCCGCCTTCACCCAAAGAATTGATGTTTTTCACTTCGTGAAAACTGAAAGCGCCAAAATCGCCGACTGTGCCAATCATTTTCCCTTTGTATTCTGCACCGAACGCATGAGCGGCATCCTCAATAACCGTAAGATCATGTTTTTTTGCCAGCTCCATAATCGGGTCCATATCAACAGGACGTCCGCCAATATGAACCGGGATGATGGCTTTTGTTTTTGGCGTGATCTTTTTTGCAACATCAGCAGGATCCATGTTGATTGTCATGGGGTCGACATCGGCAAGCACGACCTTTGCTCCGATGCTGAGAGGGTAGGCTATCGTTGCGATAAACGTTATCGCAGGTGCAATTACTTCGTCACCCGGCTTCAGTCCTGCGAATTTGTAGGCAATTTCAAAACCGGCAGTGGCGTTTGTGAGAAAGAGGGCATGATCGGCGTTCAGCATTTTGCAGGTTTTGGCTTCGAGTTTTGAGACATTCTTACCCAATGACAGCTTGGTCGCGGGCTGTCCGTACTCGCCAAGTTTTGCGATCTCTTTTGATACCCGTTTCAGCTGTGACGTGTATTTTTTTTGTTTACCCTTATCCGCAGCAACTAAAAACTTTATCAGGGCCATGATGTCATCTTCACGAATAACTTCACCAACTGCAGCCCAGGGAATTCGAGCCTCACCGGTATCATATCTGAAATCGGAGTTTTTCTTATCTTTTTTGCTCACAATTCACACTCCTTATGATGGACAGAAATCACCGGAATAATGCTTCAGAGCCAGTAGTGTCCAGTTGGGTATTTGCGTATAGCGGCTTTCACGAACTCACCCCCCGACCCCCTCTCTGTGTCAGTGGACACTCTTATAAAAAGACAATAGAGGGGGAGAAAAACCAGAAGCCAGGCTACAGCATGGCTCATTTTCCCCTTATTAAGGGGGATGTCCGCAGGACAGAGGGGATTTCTTTTCATCACACTAATCATTTAATCAAAAGAATTCCTCGGAGTTTACTCCGTGGTTATCTTCAAAGAGACCCCCCTCGGCTTCGCCGTGTCCCCCCTGTCAAGGGGGATTTTAGTGGCGCTGATGTTTCGTCTCCCCTAATAGGGGAGATGTCATGCAGTGACAGAGGGGTCTGTTAAACAGTAGATACCCCGGCTTGCTGCGGGGTAGTTCATTCACAGAAATCAGTGGTTCAGACAATACCACACAGTTCTTGCTATCCATTAGTTTCAAATATAGCAGCTCGTTCAACCCTGTTAGCCTCTGATAATTTGTATCATGTTTTCTATATCGGCCTTGGTCAGATAGTGATGCGAAGGAAGCGTCAAAAGGCGCGGCGCAATATAGTCAGCGTCAGGGAATGGCTCCGGGTCATTTTTGTAGCCCAGATCATAGATATGATTGATGGATTTTTCATACATTCGCCCGGTATCGATTCCGCCATCGAAGAGTGCGTGCTGCATTGTTTCAAGGCGGCTGATATCATCCACCACAATCGGCACATGGTTATAGACCGGCTCGGCGCCGTCAATGATACGTGGTAAAGTGACGCCGTCAATATCTCTAAGGCCGCTCATAATAGCCTGTCCGTTTTCCCTGCGGCGGGAATTCCAGCTCTCAATGGACGGCATCATAGAATTACCGACCGCAGCCATGAATCCATTGTAGACTGTGGGATGGAAGGTTTCGTGCACTTCGGTTGATTTGAAATTTTTGATGAGCTTGTAAAAAGCGCCGTAGAACCAGGGCCTCATAGCGAATGAGAGCGCGGTGAGAACCGCAGGTGTTGCCAGACGGTAGCTCAGGCTTCTCGGCGGCATAGTAGAAATTATCTTTTTCGCAATCGCAGCAATTTCATCATTATCAGTTGTCAGGAGGCCGCCATGAAAGGTGGATATGTTTTTGCCTTTGCAGAGGCTGAAAATACCGGCATCACCAATGGCGCCCACACGTTTGCCATCAAGTTTCGCACCGGGAGACTGACAGGCATCCTCAAGGACATAGGCCCCGCGCTCTTTGGCTACAGAAAGGCTATCTTTCATTGTGCAGGGGAAACCGAACATGTGAACGGGGATAATTGCCAGTGTCTTATCAGTTACGACCGAACGCATGGATTCCGGTGACATATTGAAGGTTGTACGGTCCACGTCGCAGAGAACTGTCTTGAGCCCAACGGAATTGAATGCCAGTGTCAGAGTCGGAACAGTATAGGCGGGCAGCACCACTTCATCACGGCCGGGCCTAAGCTCTTTCATTGCGAGCAGCAGAACATAGAGTGCGCTTGTGCCGCTGCCGACAGCAAGGGCGTGTTTTGTTCCTGTATAATCAGCGAAAGAGCGCTCGAATCGCGAAATCTCTTTTGCGGCGGCAATACCCTTTATACCATGGGCAACATGATGCAGTTTAAGCGGTATAGCTGTTGTTGGCTGTTTGCTCATCACGCTGTCTCCTTAAGCTTCTGTGAATGTTTCGCTGCCTGAAACGGGTCTGCCATTTTCACGAGAAATCATGCGTCTTTATCATTCTGAAATTATTTCCCTAGTGCCCCTACTTACTATTAATGTCAGAAGATACGTTTCATTTTTAGGGTGATCTCTACACCACAGCGAATGACAGCATAGCGTCATTTCGCGTGTAAGTTGCAAATCCATATCAGACCAGAAAGCATCTCCGATGCCGATGCCTATTTAATATACAGGGCTTTTTTAATATACGAGTTGTTTTCACTCGCGATCTTGATGAAATATACACCGCTGTTGAGCGGATTTCCACCGGATTCAGAACCATGCCATACAAATGACTTATAACCCGGCGACATATTTGCAAAAGTCTCGTTAAACACTATTTGGCCGAGAAGATTGAATACCGATATCTGAACATCTGCGGCATGCGGCAGCGAGTATGATATCGTTGTTTCGGCATTGAATGGATTCGGGAAGGGGCTGCCGACAGTAAAAGCGTTTGGCAGTATATTCTCTGCTACATCAAGCGCAGCTCCAACTGAAATGCTGGTTTCAAGAGTATCCTCACTTTTTGAGGTAAAGACCTTGATTGTCACTGCAATGTCGCTGCCGGAATCACTGTCCTTAGGTGTTCCCTCAAGGATACCCTCATCTGAAATGCTGAGCCATTGGGGGCTTGTGAGCAATTCATAGGAGAGTGTTTCATCGCCAGCATAATCAAGCTCGACGGCATATGAATACTCCTCGCCGATTGTTGCTATGGGGAGCGTTTTAGTGAGAATCGTAACGGCGTCGCCCGGCTTTGAGACGGTCAGAGTATAGGAACCGTAACCTTCACGATAGTGGACATTTACATAATAAGTCCCCGGAGTGACATCATAGGAAATGTAGCTGGAGTCGCCATAGTCATAATTCATGTCGCTGGCAAGCCACGGTGTATCCTGATGAAGTGACAAATACATTACGGGACCCTCATCGAACTCACCTTCCGAGACGCAGGTGATCTCAAGCGTGCCTTCCTCTAAAACATCGATTCTCCAGTAATCGTTATAGTCCTGAGCTTTTTTGGGAAAACCGAGATGTCCGGTGGCGACACCGCCTATGGGAATTATTGACGCATCGTCCATGATGTCATTTACTAAGTCATCTGCGGCAAGTGCGGCCGCTGTGTGCGTATAGCTTAGTGTGTAGGAGCCGAATCCGCTCACACGTCTGACACTGACATAAATGTAACCTGCCTCGCGGGGAAAAGTGGCGCTGAAATCGACTTTGCTTGAGTAGAAGTCACTGTGCAAACCACTGCCCGATGCGTTATAAAACTCGTTAAAGACCTCGAAATATATTTTGAGAGGATCGTCAGAATCGCCCTCTAAATGAACTGTCAGGTCAAGAAGGCCATCCGAATCATACTCAATTTTCCAGTAATCAAACGTGTCATAAATATTGTAAGGGCCATTAAGACCGGATTTTGCATCAGTCATGAAACCGAGATGGCCTGTGGCCGCGCCTTCACCTTCGCCACTATCTAGTAAGAGCGTGGCCTCATCGGAGATGTCGTTTGTCTCGATGTCATTCGCAAGCGTTGCAGGAGTGAGCCCGCAGGCGATGAGATAGGAGCCATAGCCCGCTTCATGTTCCGTCAGCACATAATAGGTTCCGGCCGCAACTTCGATGGAGGTTTCAACATTCAACAATTCATCATAGTTGTAGTTCGACTGCATCAGAACGCCATCTTCGCTGAAAATGTATAAATGCATGAACGGCCCGTCATCGAAATCAACGTTTGAGGTGGTCGCGATTTGAAGAACGCCGTCCTCTTCGGTGGTGATTTTCCAGTAATCTTTCGTATCATAGATTCTGTAATACCCCGTTAAAGTGGCGCTTGCCGCATCGGTGGCAAAACCGATGTGGCCTGTGTCCTCGCCGCCGACAGGCAGGGCTGTTGCGCTGTTAATAACATCGTTGGGCTCAGGATCGTTTTCGAGAAATGCGCCCTGTATTGAGCTTGTCAGCATATATGAGCCGAAACCGGTGCTGTAATTTGTTTTAACATAATATGTCCCTGCGGCAAGCTGGTGCTCAAGATTCGAGTATGTATCTGATTCAGAATAGCTGAGCATTAGCTTTTCATCTTCGCCATACAGATAGAGATTAAAATCCAGAGTTTCGGCAAGCGCAGAATCAACAATAAAATAGCCGTCTTCATCAGTTGTGATTTTCCAGGTGTCCATAGTATCAGAGTTATTATAAACAGGCATTCCGCCGTACGCGTCA
>Ga0307988_1000465_pt1 | contig 28164 bp, 24 predicted proteins | sample EllFjometagen183_FD_203166 | JGI IMG/M metagenome (GOLD analysis project Ga0307988, IMG submission 203166) | Marine microbial communities from Ellis Fjord, Antarctic Ocean - #183 | ecosystem: Environmental > Aquatic > Marine > Unclassified | place: Southern Ocean | collected 2014-10-08 | reverse complement strand
AAAAGCACCTTTGACATAACCAAAGAGTTCACTTTCAAGGATATGTTCCGGCAATGCAGGGCAGTTTATCGTTATCATTTTCCTGGCAGCCCGTTTGCTCATATTGTGTATCGTCTGCGCAGCAACCTCTTTTCCTGTTCCTGATTCTCCTCTGATAAGAACGGTGGCGCAGGTTGTCGCCAGCCGTGACAAAAGTTCAACAGTATGAGTTATTGCTTTGGAATGCCCTATAAAACCGGTTAGTAGTGTGGGGGTGGCAAGCTGCTGCTGGAGCTGTCTGTTCTCTCGGACAAGGTGAGTGCGTTCAAGGGCACGGTTGAGTGAGCCGATAATTTTTTCATTATCAAACGGCTTTTCATGAAAGTCATAAGCGCCATCCTTCAGGGACTGGACAGCCATTTCAATAGTGCCGTAACCGGTCATGATAATGGTGGTAATAGTGGAATCAAGAGCGGTGATTTTTTTCAGCAGTTCAAGACCGTCAATATCCGGCATTTTTATGTCGGTGAGAACTACATCGGGATGTAAAGATTCGACCATCTCCAGAGCTTGAATTCCGCAGGTAGCCAGGGCAACGTCACATGCGCAACTTTTGGAGATTATTTTTTTGAGCAGAATTAGAAAATCTTCTTCATCATCCACTATGAGAATCTGTCTCTTCAATTAGTACCTTACTCCCGAATCACTGCAATAAAAAACAAGAAACTGAGGAATATATTTTTAAATTATGTGGTTCGAAATACCACCATGGTACTTATCCCCTTCGTCCGGGTAGGTGCATGTGCCTTACTTTCTATACCATAAAATTCAAATTTTTGTCGCAGCCATAAGGTGAAAATAGGTTTGAATAAATTTACCGGAAACGGTCTCGATGAGTGAGGAATAAATACCAGGACCTTGCGGGAGCTGACCTGCTAATACCAGGAAAGTCTCGTTGGAGAGACGGCTCAGCTCTTCCATGATGGATTTGAGGAATGGAGAATCAACTTCTTTGCATCCGTTGGATCTACAGCGAATCGGCCTGGCCTCAAAGAGGATGCAAGAGCCGTTTGCCGAAAGAGGGCAGAGAAGGGTATCTTTTATATATATTTCCTGCGGGATGGATAACTGCTTGGGAGTAAGGCATTTCAGGGAGGCCTGGAGTTTTTTATGGCAGATTAAAGCCTTTTCTATGGCGGAGTTCCTGGCTTCGGTTGTGAGCAGCCTGTTCAGACTGTCGTTTAAATAGAGTGCTTCGAGCAACGGCATCTGGAAAGAGGTGTGGCAGCAGGAGTCGCAATTTTTACCGCATATTTCCGGCACACCAATTTTAGCCATTTGTTCATCCACGGCAGCGGTCAGGTTTTTATATTCCTGGTAAAATGGAGAGAGGTCGTTGGGTTGGTTATGGGCAATTTGTGGGGATCGAAAAGTGAGGCTGCCCTGTTTTTTACCATATTTTTTTAGTAGTTTCCATTGACGATAGGTTGCGGGTACGGCTTTCGTCTTCTTGAGTTCCTTTCTGGTCTGTTTCATACCTAGGCCGCGACGGAGGAGATAAGCTGAAGTAATAGTGCCGGTACGTCCCTGCCCGAACCTGCAGTGAACTAAAACTTTTTTCTTCAGATAAATGGCCTCATCAAGCCACTGCAGACCTTTTTCCAACTCATCCATATCCGGGGCGCACTCATCATTAATTGGCAGATAATAAACTTCAAAGCCCGCCTGTTCCTCGAGTTTGTGGAGATCGCTATATTCATGGCAGAGGTTGATGATTGCATTTATGCCCTCGTCACGGATTGCATCGAGGTCTTCGTAAGACATGGGGGCCCTACCGACTCCTAACAGGTCGGTGACCCAGTTAATTTCATAACTCATAAGCTCGGTTCCTGTTGCATAAAAGAATCTTTACAATCGAAAAAGAGTTCGAGGTGGGTTGCTACGGATTCATCATCTTTTAAAACCATATCCATCAGTTTTGAAGTGCCGAGCATCCTGCCGAGGGTGAAAAGTCGCTGAGTCATCTGATCTACAGGAAGAGCCTCGAGTCTGGCGTCCAGAAGATCGGTTTTACTGGTTACCTGGAAACCAATCCTGCGGAGAATCTCTTCCAGGTATTTGAGTCTGAAGTAGCGGCCTTCAGCTGTGCCTCCACCTCCGGCAAACCTGATTAAACAGTAGTTTTGCGCACTATTTTCACTGCACAAAGTGTCAACAACAGTGAAGTGGTAGCCGAACCGGATATTCAGGTTAAGGTAGTCATGGCCGCAGACAGCATAGCTGGCCGATTCAGTTTTGTCTTTAAAGGCAAAACCATCTGTCATTGCGGCACTGTCGTATTCCTTCCAATTATAATATACGTGTTCTCCCCAGGTTATAGAGGGGTGGGAAATTCCCTGCCAGAGTGCCTGGAACGGGGTTGAATCAACCTGGTCGATGGAAACAGTGTCATCTGAGGTCTGGCTGTTTCGACTGTTGTTGTCAACATTTATCAGGTAGAGATCAAATGGGAGTGCGGTGATGAGCTGTTTTCTGTATCTACGGCGACTTCCTGATTTGCCGATGGCAAACATCGCCCGCACCCCGGTCTCATGAGCAAAGCGGACAATGTCATGCAGTGAACGGCAAGATTCCGGAGAAAATGAATTTGCCTCCGGGTCAAGGATGTTCAGTGGTGTAATAAAATCTAGAATTGTACGTATTCTTCGAAAATATGGGCGGTTTTCTCGATTCGGGCTGGCACCTGATAGAGGGATGCAAGATTCATCTTTGCCTTGGTAAACGTTTTGATAGTCTGCATCAACGGTGAGCTGCTCACCGGGACTGATTTTCTGTTTAATTCCTGCTGCCGCAACTATCAGGGGGATTTCCAGTTCGCGGCAGATCGTTGAAAAGTGGCTGGCTGTACTTCCACGGACCGAAATCACACCACTACATCTAGGCAGAAATAGAATAAGTGAAGGGGGAATGGTTTCAACTATGAGGACAGCGCCGGTCGGAGGATGAGTGGGGGCCTGGTCTGTGGAAAGGAAATACGCCGGGCCGGATCCGCTCCCTCTTGCAGCAGTTATTCCACCATGATAGAGAAGGGGAAGATCCCGACTGCTATCTCTCTTGCTGGAATTGTCATTCTTAACTGCAGGACTGGCTCGTAATGGCCGGCTTTGAAGGATAATCGGGTCAGAATCCTTGATAACCCATTCAATATCCTGCGGCGTACCAAAATAAGTTTCAAGATCAATTGCCAGTCTGGCCAGTTCCCGGGCCTCATTCAAATTTATAGGAGAATTTGGGTCTTGTGCGCTTTCTGCAGTGGGATTTTTTTTATTGAAGCGGTTCAGGCTAGGTTGGGCAATGCCGCTCACAAGTTTCTCTCCACCCCCTGAGACACTATGGATGAAAAGAGTGTCCGGCTCTTTTCCATCCGGGTCTGTAGTGTATATAACCCCAGCTGCTTTTGCCTGAATCATTTCAACAATCAGCACGGCCATTGAAGCTTCTGAGTCACTGATACCCGCGGTAATACGGTAGAGTAAAGCTTTGGGACTGTATTTGGAAGCTAAAACCTGCAAATAACTGTCATGTATATAGAGAGGGTCTACATCCAGTATTGATTTGTATTGTCCGGCAAAGGAATTTCTCCCATCTTCGTTAGCAGCACTGCTGCGTACTGCAAAGCGTGTCTTTTCTTTGCTGCCAAGACCGTCTATGAGTTCGCGACTGGCTTTGATAATAGCCCTGTCAACTTCAGGAGGAATTTTTGCTCCCATGATGAGGGATACAAGGGTCTCTGATATAGTGTGAAGGGATTGAATATTTTCAGGGTCAAGAGCAAGAAGGTGAGAGTTGATCTCTGGGCGTAACTTACTGTATTCGACAAGAACGTTCCAGCTGTTTGTTGTGACGATAAACCCTGCGGGTACTGAACAGTCAAAATTCTGATATATCTCTGTGAGGTTTTTCCCTTTATTGCCGGCAAGTTGGGTTTTTATCCTGGGATCTCCCATACAGACAGTGTAGGGGGGCTCTGCTGGATGTGATTCAGGCTGGAGAAGGAAGCGTATATATGAATCAAATTTTTTATAATAGGCAGAGAGGTCAGTTGCGTTGCGCCCGGAAATAAGACTAAGTTCGTTTACCACGGCACCAACAGCTTCGCTTAAACGTTCATAGAGGGCGATGACCTGAGTCCACTCAGTCGGTTCTTTTTTAAAAAACAGGTCCTGAAAGTCTGCAATCAGTTCATGGCATCTGCGGTCGTCTTCCAGAAGTCTCTTGAACGCTTCATAGGTTCCCCGCTGCAGAAGATCAGGCGCGAAAAATTTATATGTCCAACGTTTGAAGAGGTTGCTGGTGTACATTTGATTCCTATCTGGTTTTTTTTTTATTCAGTAATCGTTTTTTGCCTCTTCTGGTTAGAAATATTGACAAAATATTGAGTGAGAAACCATAAACTATAGCGCCGGTAACTGCTCCAATTATCAGACTTCCTAAAAAGAGTGGGATGAGCACTTCTCTACCCATCTGCAGAACAGCCAGAATCTGCTTCTGGATGTCCCAGAATTCGAGGCGTGCCATAGTTTTTCCGATGTCAAGGAACAGCCCTGTTACCTCGGAAAGCGGTGGACCATCCCAGAGGCGAGACCCCAGCCAGTAGTTAAAAGTGTATATGGGGGCAACAGTTATTGGATTAGTTATCCATACAGGAATCATCGCCGCTGGACGATTCAGATTAAAAAAGGTGGCCACGATGACTGCAAGGATCAGCTGCACACCTATGGTAGGTGTAAATGCTATAAACGTTCCCAGCCCAAGTCCTCCTGCAATTGCTCTAGGTGAACTGCGGAGCTTGATAATCCACCTGAGCACAGGGCGTGACCGTATAAAGAGGTTGCGTCTGCTTTTTTTTGTCTGGTCTGTTTCCATTACTTGATCATTTATTTCAACAATTTCTGTTTTTGCAGTCCCCCGGAAAGTTCTCTCCCTAGAATAGTAATTATAAGCTGAATATGGACTGTTCGTCAACGGTTTTGCCTGTGTCAGGGGTCTCTCTGTGGCAATGGAAACTGGAGTACACCCAATTTCACAGTATCGCTGCTGTTGTATTTGTAAGGTTGTTCGTAGCAGCTGACCGGGTGGTTTGTTGGATTGAAGTCATATCTCTTTTTGAGAAAAGTTACCAGTTTTGCAGGTATGTTTGGAGATGCATCCGCCTTCCATATGACGGCTGCTTTGGTGGAGGTTGGTGAATGCGGGATTTTCTCAAAATTGTAGTCTGGTATTAAAGCCTGACTGTTCGGAAACTGGAAGAGCATATTCCCAGCAAGAAAACGATTGTCACTTATAATTAGTCCACCGGAAAATCCTGCCTGTCGTATCTCGGCTGCCAAAGTTGTGAATGGATAACTTAATCTGGAATAGTTCTGGGTCAGGGGGGCACCAACCACCCTGAGGGTAAAAGCTGTGTAGATTCCGATGGCTGCAATTACAACTACCAGAAGGAAGCGATTATAGGCTTTTTCGTTCATTTCTTTCAGTTCAACTCCGCTGAAGAAAATAAGAGGGGTTGCAAAGAGTAATGGCTGCAGCCATCTGTCTTTTACATACGACACCTTAAAACTGACAACCACAAACAGGAGGGTAACGAGAAAGATTAACCCGTATCGAAGCATAAATTGAGATGAGAAGCCTGTTGCTCTTCTGGTGTAGGCCCATTTTTTTGGGAAGATAAGAAAATATATAAACCAGAGCGGGGTTAGAAAGAGGAAAGTTGCGGAGAAAAAACTCCAGACCCCTCTTGCAGAATAAGTTTCAACTGTCTGCTTGAATTTATGTGTTGCCGAAAAAACAATATCCTGATTGTTGAACATCCAGATGAAGTAATATGCAGTCATGGCAAGCGTAAGTGCAAGGCTGATAAAAATCAGTCTGGAAAAGAGCAGTTTTCTACCTTTAGAGAAGGTGAGCAGTGTCAGGAAAAGTATGGTTAGAAAAAGAGCAAAGTTGGCCTTTGCAAGAACTCCGATGCCGCAAAAGATGCCTAGAAGACAGTAGTTGACGGGGGTTCTCTCTTCAACGAGTTTGAAGATCAACCATAGAACCGCAGCAGCTGCAAAGACAACCAGTGTGGTGTGGGTCATGTCACGCTGGGACTCCCAGGCGATCTGTGGAATGAGAAGCAGAGATGAAGCAGCCAGGATTGCTGCCCTGGCATCTTTAAAGATTCTCCTGCCGCTCAGATAGACAAAAAGATAACTGAGAAAAAGCAGCGTATTTTTTAGGACACTGACTGCGAAGACATTTTTACCGAACAGTTCAAACAGGAAATACTGCATCCAGCTGTAGAGCGGCGGCTGTTCAGTATATCCAGGGAGCAGCCATTGGCTTAAAAGTGCCTGTTCCGCCTCGTCATAATCAAGTGAGTCTGATATGAGAACCCGCAGCAGTATGTGAAGGGAGAAATAAGCAGCCAGGAGCAGAATAAATTTCAATCCATGGTTATCGGCGTTGATTTTTGAGTTAGTCATCACGCTGTACCATCCACGTTTTCCGGGATTTTTTTGTTTCTTATCCAGAGTAGGATGTTTCTGCTGTAGACAACAAATCCGAAAATCTGACCAACGAAGAGCACGGGATCTTTTCTTATTATTGCGTAGGAAAGAACCATCATGGAGCCGACAAAACTTATCAGCCAGAATCCTATGGGCAAAAGAGATTCTTTCCTCTTTTCCATATATATCCACTGGAAGATAAAGCGAAAGGTAAAGATAAACTGGCTGGTCACACCCCATATCATGAGGAGAAGCGGAATATCCTCGTTTGTTATGATTGTGCGGAAATTATAGTTGTTACCTGCCGTCAGCCAGATGATTGCTGTCACGGGGAAAAGAACCGCCGCAATGCGGATAGATCGTGGAATTTTGCGCCAGAAACCCTGGAAGTGGAGATTTCGTATATATACTCCGTAGGTGATGGACTGGCCAAAAATTATAGCAAGATCGTTACGTAAAATGCCATATATCATCATTAGGAATGAGGCGAGAATACTGAATTGCCAGAAGAGCAGAGGGGAGAGAACCCGGCCCGCTTTCTCCGAGCTTATCCATTGAACAAGCAACCTTGCTGAAAAGAGAATCTGGGAGAGGAAGCCTATACTGAAAATAAGATACTGACTCATCTGTTTCTGTCAGCTATTTCGTAACTGATATGTCTGCTTCGTATCCAGCGAAATGCGAGCGTGTCGAAAAAAGGGCCGATAAGACGGTTCCAGAGGTGATATTTGCTGGTTCCGGCATGGCGGGGGTAGTGTGATACAGGGATCTGTTTGACTTTACCGTTTTGTAATTTTATAAGGGCCGGTATAAAGCGGTGCATTCCGGTAAAAAAAGGCATCTCTTTGGCGTAGGATGTTTTGATGATTTTCAGAGGACAGCAGGTGTCCTGAATTCCATCATTGATCATTAATCGCCTGTAGGCATTGGCAAATCTGGAAGAAAACCTTTTGACAATACTGTCCTTGCGTTTTTCCCTGATGCCGTTGACCATGTCATATTGTGGAAAATATTCAAAATAGAGCAGAAAATCCTCCGGTTTTGTCTGCAGGTCTGCATCAATATATCCGATCAAAGAGCTATTGCATTCATCGATACCAGCCTTTACAGCCGTGCTGAGCCCGTAATTTTTGTCAAGGGCGAGATACCTGTATTGAGTCGAGTTTGCGCATTTATTTTTAAGAAGAGTCTCACTCCCGTCAGTTGATCCGTCATTGACAAGAAGTACCTGGCTGGCAACAGGAGTAACGCTGATAAATTTATCCATTTCCACAAAGAATGCGGGCAGGCTCTCCTCTTCGTTAAATACTGGAACTATGATGGTAAATTCATCATTCATATGAGTTTTGTCGATGTCGTATTTTAAAACATATTACTCAGTTTCTTGTTTTTTATACCCCTCTTGAGGGTACTGAACTGAGTACCCTCAAGGGGCATTGAGCTGAATGACAGGGTTTCTGGAGTAACGTACTAACAGGCATCACGTGTAAACTCAAGTGATTTTGGTTGTCCAGCTGGGGCTTATCCGGGATTAATCCGTTGACAAGATAAAACTATAGGGGTAATTTCTTTCATTGTCAGGAGGGTTTAGATTAAATCCATATCTTTAACCACATTATTTCAAAGTACGTTGCTCCTTTTTTTGTTCCTTATGCCTCTGAAGAGGGTGTTGAGTTGAGCGACGTGGTTTTATGATGGAGTAGGGTGCTGATTTTCAGGGCACTAAGAGGGAGTCAATATCTTGAAGAGAAGAGCTTTCTTGAAATTTGCCGCTCTTGCCGCAGTTTTGAACCCGATTGAGACTCTTGCTGCTGTCCCGCATATTCGTTTTACAAAAGTAGAAAACAGGCACTCGCAGTTAAAAGTTCATCCTCTTGAACTTCCGGACACTTCCTTGGTGGTCATGGAAGATCAAAGTATCAAAGATTATCTCACTAAGATCCGCCATCCTAATAATCTCCATAAAAACGATATCATACTGGACCTTGAACATTTTCAACTGTTATGGTCGGTGGTGGAGAAAATGGGGAAGATCCAGGCAACTGTCGGGCATGGAAACTTCGCGGTGCTCGGGTTTGATGATGCACTTCTTACAGCCAGGCAATATGTACAAATTGGTAGGTTTACCCGGCATGAGCTTGATTTCCTGGAGATGGTTTATTACCGGGACGCAAAAGAATATGGCTTTAACGGGGAAAAGGTTATAGCTGCCCTGAACCAGACCATCGGCAAAAAAGATGTGTATAAAGTGCCTTATACGGGACACCATCTCTTCAGAGGAGAGTCTTTGGGTAAATATGAAAAAGTCCGAAGGGACCTGGGTGAAGAGCTTGTTCTGACGTCAGGTATAAGAGGAATAATAAAACAATTTTATCTCTTTTTAGATAAGGCATGCCGACATGGCGGCAACCTTTCTCTGGCTTCCAGATCTCTTGCTCCCCCTGGATATTCATTCCATGCGACGGGTGATTTTGACGTTGGTCAGAAGGGTTTGGGCAATGATAATTTCTCTGAAAAATTTACTTCCACGATTGTATTCAGGCGACTTGAGAAGAAGGGATTTGTTGAATGCCGTTATAAGCGTGATAATATGCTTGGTGTACGGTATGAACCCTGGCACGTTAAACTGTAGAAACTGATTCTCGCCCTGTAGTGATTGTTTTCCTGTAAATTTCCTTTTTCCGCTGAAAGTTCTCTTATTACCAGATCGCACATCTCTTTCGATCTCCGACTACATACCTCCCATGCTTAGCTGTAAAATTCATTTTATGGGGGGGGAGTTTGATTTTATGTATGATATTCGATACTATGTATGAGAACGGTGTTCAAAGTGCCTTTTGGTGCGCTTTACCTTATATCCCTCAAGCTGGTAATGAAAAGGGTACTGGATTTTTACCGTTTACCGGTGTTAGACGTAATTTAACGAATGGATGGTGGGTGTTCTGCAGTCCTTTAGCGGGTGGGTATGTATAAGTCACTGTATAAATTAAAGAGTAAGCCATTTGAACTACATCCGGACCCGGCTTTTTTGTGGCTGGGAGGGAAGTATAAAGAAGCATTTTCCGTCTTAAGGGACGGCATGGTTGACAATATGGGGTTCGTCCTTTTGACCGGGGCCGCCGGAATGGGGAAAACTACCCTGATTAATGGTTTGACCAGGGTGCTCAAGAATAATGTGGTATGGGCGGTGGTTTCGGATCCGGGCCTGGAGCGTATCGATCTCTACAATAAAATTGGTTCTGCTTTTGGTATTGAGAAAAAATTCATTTCTAAGGTGCAGTTTCTTATTCAGTTCAGCCATTTTCTGCATAAGGCCCATGACGCAGAAAAAAAGGTGGTATTGTTTGTAGACGATTGCCACCTGCTGAACCAGTCTATGCTTGAGGAACTGAATTTACTTGTAAATATTGAGAGGGACGATGCAAGGCTCATAGATATATTTTTTGTAGGTCAGCCCGGATTCAATGAAATGCTGGACCAGCAAAAGAATAAAGATGTTCGCCAGCGTCTTGGTCTTAAGGCCAGGCTCGTATCTTTAGGGAAGAACGAGACTGTATATTACATCAAGCACAGGTTGAAAATTTCAGGAACCGTAGAGAAAATTTTTTCAGCCAGAGCATTTCAGGTGATTCATCATTATTCTCAGGGGGTGCCTCGATCGATAAATATGATTTGTGAACAGTCTCTCAGGGTTGGTTTTCAGCGGGACGACAAAACTATAGATTACAAGCTGATACTTGAATGTGTTCAAAATGTTAAATTGCCTCCAGTTCCTGAAATGGAGGAGTTAAAGCCATCAGCGGTGGAAATAAAACCAGTTGAACCCGTAGGAGATAAACCTGTTTCCAGAAATGTTGGTCGCCAACCACACGCTGCCGGTTTGTCGGTTGGAAAAAGAAGGGTCTGGTTTTTTGGCATATCATTTTTCCTGGTTTGTACCGGCCTGTGGCTCTATTTTTCCTCCCAGAAAGAAGAAATACCGATTGTTGCCGAAAGTAGTGTTTTTGTTGCACCGCATGAGCATAATTCAGTTGTGTTTGATGTGCCGGAAGCGGTTTCCTCTATACCTGTTGCTGTTTTGGAAAGAGTTGAGCCGGAGGCCAGCGAGATTGGAACCGGCCCACTCTTAGAGGAAGTTCCGATCGTTGCCCAGGATGTTGTCACTGTGGTGGAACCTGAGCCTGAAGTTCCCCCTCCGCCTCCCGCCCCCGCCCCCGCTTTGGTTTTACCTCCGCTTCAACCCAGGACAGTAATTCTTGGATTGCTGCCGGGTGAGGCCAGATTGACTGTTGATGCCGAGAATGCTTTAGTAGAATTTGTGGAGGTTTTACTGCAGTACCCAAATGCAAGAGTAGTAGTAAAGGGATTTGTTTCCTCAAATAATGATACCTCCGAGAACATGCAATTGTCAGAGGAGAGGGCGGCAAGTGTTCAACAATTGTTGATAGAGAGAGGTGTCGGAGAGGACCAGATTGAAGTAAGAGGAATGGGAATTAAGGACCCGGTAGCCACCAATGATACACCGACTGGAAGGTTGAAAAACAGACGGGTTGAAGTTGAAGTTATTGACGACGGTGTTTGATTGCCAGAAGATGCAGTTTTTCTTCCAGAAGGGCGTAGTTTCGATTCAGGTCATGATTTTCGCGAATGTGGCTTCTTGCATTTACGCCAAACTTAGTTCTCAGTTCTGGGTCTCTTAAGAGGATGTCGATATTTTCTGTAAATTTTGATTTTTCTGCGGCAGATGAGAGCAGGCCTGTTTGGTTGTCAACGATAGCCTCTCCCCCGCCCCAATCACCAACTGCAACCGCTGGAAGGCTGCAGGATTGCGCTTCCAGGTAGACCATGCCAAGGGATTCTTCTATGCCTGGAAAGGCGAAGATGTCGGCTCCGCTGTAGTAGTGGTACATCTCGTCCCTGTTTATTTTTCCTAGAAAGTGAGCCCTGCCTGGCAGGAGTTTTTCAGTTTTTTCCTTTAATTCATTTCGGCAAAGTCCGTCGCCGGCTATCCAGAGGCAGATATCTCTTCCTTTGTCGATAAGTTCGGCACAGGACTCAATAACCTGACTGATTCCTTCTGTTTTAACGCCGGGTCGAAACATGGCGGCAGTCATGACCACAGTCCTTTCTTCAGGATTAAACTTTTTTCGTATTGAATGTCTTGAGTCTATATCAAATTGGAAATCATCCGGCCTTATCCCCGGTGGAATATAGGTCAGGTTATCTTCCTTAATAATTCTTTTCAGGTTTGTATGATCTCTTTTTTTGTTGGTGAAGATGTGATCGGCGGATAAAAGAACCTTTTTATTGAGGATAAATCCGGGAAGGCTCTTTAGATTTCTCCTTCGTTTTGTCGAATAGATACCCTGGAAAATGACATAGGGGATGGCTAGTTTTTTGCTGCAGTATGCGCCAAGGAGGTCGGGTGCTTTGTAATAAGAGTGGTAGCTGAGCCATATATCCTTATTTTCTTTTTTATATTTTTCTGTGATACGTTTTTCTTCTGCTAGAAGTTTAAGCCAGGATATGGGGTGATAGTAAATCCAGCGGCAGCGGAGTCTGCTGGCAAGTTCGATAGAATGATTTTTTCCGGATAGGTGGTTGTACAGTTCTGTCCCTGTGATCAGGTCTCCCGAAGGATTTTGGTGACCCATGGGCTTGAAGGGCATGTAGTAGGCGATGTTCATATAAAGTAGCTTTAAGAGTTGACGAACTCATTGCATTGTTGCAGAAAACCAAATATTCTACCTTTTTTCATCTCTTTTGTGGATGGATATTTTTTAAAGGCAGAGTCATCAGAGTTAGTGAATAATATTATGACGCATTCCAGATTAGATATTCTCATCTATGCCCATGACGGCCGTGGTCTTGGCCATGCTGGTCGCAGTATAGGCATCGGCATGGCTCTGCGCCGCCTCTTTCCTCACCTGAAAGTGCTTTTTGTCTCAGGCTGCAGGCAGTCTCAGGAACTGATTGGAGCCTCGTTGCTTGACTGGATAAAACTACCCTCATATGAGACCGTGGTGCACGGTGGTAAATCGACAGGTATTCCTGGTAAATCAGGGTTTTCTGATTACCAGTTAGGATTTTACAGGGCAAGGGAAATTGAGCATCTGGTGCGGATGTACCAGCCTCGGCTTGTTCTTGTGGATCATACTCCCCAGGGTAAACACAGGGAGCTTGTTCCGGCTCTTGAACTGGGTCGGGAAATAGGCACTCAATGGGTCCTTGGCGTTCGTGGTGTTGTAGGGGCAGTTTCTCAGGCCGGATCAGAGCTGGCGGGAGATCTGTTTAGAAAATATTATAGAGATATCCTCTGGTACGGGGATAGAGAGGTGCTTGGGGGTGCACACGCCGATCAGCTTCTGCAGCAGTACGGTATGGTTCCCATGGAGTGTGGATACGTTTCTCGGTTGGCTGAGGTTGCCAGTCGACAGGGAGATACCTTTATAAACTCCTCAGAGGGGCGAAATCTGGCCGGAACTGTCTCTGTACCCTGGTTAGGTGAAAAATCGCTGGGTTTTCTCGAGCAACTTGCAGAAGCTCTTGCCGGTGTCCCTGGCGATTATGGTGATTGGCGTCTTTTTGTCGACACAGGTGGTTCAGTTAAGGTCAAAAAAAATGTGTGGGAAATGTTTTCCGGCCTCCGTCATTGCTGGCTGGAAGAGCCTGGGCAGAGGTATGGGGATGCGCTCATGCATTCAAGAACCGCTGTTATTTACGGAGGATACAATAGCCTTATTGATATCTTATTTTCCGGTCTCCCTGCTCTTGTCGTAGAGCGTGAGATGCGGGACAATGAGCAGCAACTGCATCTTCACAGACTTCAGGAAAAAATAGGGAACAGGATTCATGTAATCCCGGAATCAGAGGTTTCCGCTGAGCAGATAGTATCGTTTCTTCTGGACAATTTATCCAAAGAGAGGGTAGTGACAGCGCCCGTCAATCTTGGCGGAGCAACAGAAGGCGCTGTGATACTTAATCAAATTCTTCTTGAAGAAGTAGGTTTGTAAATTTTATCTGGCAGGATTATTCCTGGTATCTTTTATGACTCTTTGAATAGAGAGCCGGCAACCTTTCCTAGAAATATTTTTGTACAGATCAATACGTTTCTTGGGGTGTCTCCCGCCTGAATTCTCAGGAGTCCTTCCCTGGTAATGATTTTTTTCAGCAACTCCCTGCCGTTTGATTCGTTATAGTAGATATCCGAATCGAGAATATCTTTGGTGTTCTCAGGTTCAACCCTGTCTATGATCAACTGCACTCCAAGGTTAAGAAAGGGATCTTTGATATGAATCAGTTCATTTTCAAGAGCCAGTAATCCCTGCTTGGTGACCACTTCCGTCAGTTTCTTCAGCTCAAATACGAGGGGGATAAGAGATTCCTGATCTTCGAGGCTGCATGTCGCTTTAGTTGCGAGGGCGAGGTCGCGTATCATAATTTTTCCTTGATGAAACTTTTTACTTATCCATCTAAATTTTAGGTTTTTACGAGTTTATCATCCTTATGAAGTAAAAATTTGTGACAGTGATCACTGAATCTATTTGATCATATCGAGGGAAAATTCTCCAGACAATTCTGATAGGAGTAAGTCTGCGTCTGAAATAAATTACAAATATGTAACATGCTCTTAGCGTAATATTACATATTTGTGTTAAAACTGTTGCCGTGGGGGACCTATTGAGGTCGCAATAAAACAATATAAGTAACTGTTATGTAGGTTTAATAAGAATATTCCCACCTTTTGGTATGGATTTTGTAAAGATCAGGGGAAAAGGTAAACCTATTACCTATCGAACCCCGATAAACTGGAAAAGAGAGTAAAACACCTGCACCTACCCGGACGAAGGGGATAAGTGCCATGGTGATATATATAACATCATAATTTCAAAAAATATTACTCAATTTCCTGTTTTTATTACAGAGTTTCGGGAGTAAGGCACTAATGTTTTCCTGAAATAGAGACTATATCAAAAGGAGGAGAGTTGTGGAGAAAGGCAAAAACTACAAAAATTATTGGGCGGTACAGCTTTTCTAGCTGTTTCGGCTTTGGCGATACCAGCCTTAGCCGTGGAGGCAGGTACGATGGGGGATACGGTTATTCAGCTGGCTTACTCTCTGGATACCTTTTATTTTCTGATGTCAGGTGCCCTGGTTATGTGGATGGCCGCAGGGTTCACCATGCTCTGGAGTGGTTCATCTCTGTGGTGCTTCCGCGGCCCTGGCTGGGGTTCTGCTTCTTGGTGCTCGAAAAGGAAAGTATGTCGATGGGAGGATAAAGGCTATCCCTGGGTCTAATTTGCCTCTGGCAACCCTGGGTACATTTATCCTGTGGCTTGGCTGGTTTGGGTTTAATGGTGGGTCTGAGCTAAAAATAAGTAATATTGTTGAAGCAAATGCAGTATCTATGATATTTGTAAACACTAATACTGTGGCGGCCGGTGGACTTATCGCAGCCCTGCTTCTTGCAAGAGCATGGTTTGGCAAAGCTGATCTTACTATGGCGCTTAACGGAGCCCTTGCAGGTCTGGTTGCTATCACCGCGGAACCTCTGACTCCAAGCCCTCTTATGGCAACGATTGTCGGTGCGATTGGCGGATTGATCGTAGTTGTTGCAATAATATATATGGATAAGGCAAAAATAGATGACCCGGTTGGGGCAATTTCTGTTCACGGGGTTGTGGGTATTTGGGGGCTTCTGGCGGTGGCTTTTACTAATCCTGACGGATCCATTGTTGCCCAGTTAACTGGTATTGCTTCGATTTTTTCCTGGTGTTTCGGCATGAGTTTTGTTGTATGGCTTGCTCTTAAAGCTGTTATCGGTATCCGTGTTGATGAAGAGGAAGAACTCGAGGGTGTAGATGTCGCAGAATGTGGTCTTGCAGCCTACCCCGAATTTACAAAAGATTGATAAAGGAGAGAAGTTGTGAAAAAAATAGAAGCAATTATCAAGCCCTTCAAGCTCGAATCGGTGAAGGAGGCTCTGACTGAAATTGGTATTATGGGAATGACTGTCTCGGAAGTGAAAGGGTATGGCCGGCAGAAAGGCCATAAGGAGATGTATCGCGGGGCAGAATATAATGTGGACTTTAATCCGAAGATAAAAATAGAACTGGTCGTTTCCAGCGAATTGGTGGGGAAGGTCGTTGATGCAATTCGGGATGCCGCAAACAGCGGCAAAATAGGTGATGGTAAAATTTTCGTCCTCGCTGTAGAGGATGTAATAAGGGTAAGAACAGGGGAAAGAGGGCAGGACGCCATTTAATTGTTAATGATAATTATTCTTGACGAGCTGTTGCCATCCGATTATAAATGTTTTTTTGTTGAATAATCGATGCTGTATCGTTAAAAAAACATTTTGTTACCATTTGAATTTTAACGGCTATCAAAAAAAAATCAGGGTGAATTATGCTGGTGGATTACCCCATGCGGCTTTTTAAATTTTATAGAGACGGATTTCGCGGCATGACCGTGGGTAAAACTCTGTGGAAAATAATAATTATTAAACTAATAATTATGTTTGCTGTGCTCAAATTTTTCTTTTTTCCAAACTATCTCAATACCAATTTTTCAACTGATCAACAAAGGGCTGACCATGTTATCGAACAACTAACAAGGTCAACAGGAAATAATTATTAACGGAGGATGTGAAGATGGGTGAAATTGATCTGACCATGGTGAACTGGGCAAGGGCACAGTTTATCCTGACAGTAATGTATCACTGGATTTTTGTCCCAATCACCTTGGGACTGTCGTTTCTTTGTGCATTTTTTGAATCGATGTATGTGCGTACGGGTGATGATGAGTGGAAAAAATTGACAAAGTTCTGGATGACATTGTTTGGAATTAATTTCGCTATCGGCGTTGCTACCGGGATTATTTTGGAATTTCAATTCGGCACAAACTGGTCCAATTATTCGTGGATGGTTGGGGATATTTTCGGTGCTCCACTGGCCATTGAAGGTATTTTCGCTTTCTTTCTGGAAGCAACCTTTTTTGCGGTTATGTTTTTTGGCTGGGAGCGTACTTCTAAAAGATTCCACCTCTTTTCTACCTGGATGGTAGCTATCGGTTCAAATCTTTCAGCGCTCTGGATTCTGGTGGCCAATGGTTGGATGCAGTATCCAGTTGGTATGGCGTTCAACCCCGAGTCCGCCCGCTTTGAAATGCAGAACTTCTGGGAAGTTCTTTTTTCTCCGGTTGCAATTGCCAAGTTTACCCATACAACCAGCTCAAGTTTTGTCGTTGGTTCCTTTTTTGTTATTTCCATATCTTCCTATTATCTGCTTAAAGGGCGCCACGTGAATATGGCCAAGAGGTCAATTATTGTAGCTTCGGTTTTTGGTCTGATCTCTTCACTGTTTACCGCTTTTACGGGAGATGAATCTGCTTTTGCTAACGCCCATTATCAACCCATGAAACTTGCAGCATATGAAGGGCTTTATGAAGGGGAAAGAGGTGCGGACATAGTAGCTCTGGGTATTCTGAACAGTGGTAAAAGGCTCGGAGACGGACAGGAACCATTTGCATTTGAGGTGTCTATACCAAAAGGTTTGTCAATTATGGCAAAACGTGAGTTGAATGCTTTTGTTCCCGGTATCAAAGATCTTGTCTATGGTAACGAGGCCGAAGGCATAATGTCGGTTGCTGAGAAGATGGAGAAAGGTAAGGCTGCCGTTGCAGATTTTGCAGCTATACAGGAGGCTGGGAAATCTGGAGACGAGCAGGCAAAAGCTGCCGCTTTGGAACGATTCAAGGTAAATCAGGATTATCTAGGGTTTGGTTATCTTGATACTCCTGAAGAGATAGTGCCTCCCGTTGCTACAGTCTACTACTCTTTCCATATTATGGTATATCTGGGTTCTTTCTTTATCTTGCTCTTTATGCTCTATCTCTATTTCTCTTATAAAGATACGCTGGAAGATAAAATCTGGCTGCTGGCACTCGGATTCTGCTCTTTCTTTCTCGCCTTAACTGCCTCGGAGCTTGGCTGGGTTGTGGCCGAAGTTGGTCGTCAACCATGGGCCATACAGGATCTGATGCCGGTGAAGATGGCCACAACAAATATTGGAGTGGGACACGTACAGACAACTTTCTTTATGTTCTTTGTGTTGTTTGGTGCACTGTTGATTGCAGAGATCAAAATTATGCTCAAGCAGATTAAAATAGGACCGGAGGGCGTGTAAAATGATTGGGAACTTGGATATTGTGGTATTACAGCAGATCTGGTGGATTATCTGCTCGATCGTTGGAGCCCTCTTTCTCTTTTTGACCTTTGTTCAGGGAGGGCAGACACTGCTCTGGCAGGTAGCAAAAGATGAAACCGAAAAATCGCTGGTGGTGAATTCACTTGGTCGAAAATGGGAGCTGACATTTACAACTCTGGTTCTTTTTGGAGGGGCACTTTTCGCTGCTTTTCCGAAATTTTATGCCACAAGTTTTGGCGGGGCGTACTGGGTGTGGATGCTTATTCTTTTCAGCTTTATTATTCAGGCTGTTAGTTATGAGTATCGTACAAAGCCAGATAACTTTCTCGGGCAAAAGGTGTATGAGACATTCCTTTTTATTAACGGATCTGTGGGTATTCTCCTTATTGGTGCGGCGGTGGGGACGTTTTTTACAGGATCGAATTTCACTTTGAACGACATGAATCAAGTTGCATGGACGAATTCATTGAGAGGAATGGAAGCAGCCTTCTCTTTCTTTAACCTGTCTCTAGGCCTTTTTCTGGTATTCAATGCCCGTGTACTCGGCGCCATGTACCTTGTTAACAATATAGATTTTACGGAAACCCCTGAACTTGAGGTTCGGTTGAGAAAGAATTGTTTAACCAGTTTTCTCTGTGCCCTGCCGTTTCTCCTCTATGTACTTGTATCTCTGTTGTTGATAGATGGCTACGGTTTGGATGGAAACGGTGTGGTGAGTATGGTCGCGTATAAATATTTAGGAAATCTCCTTGCGATGCCTGCTGTTCTGGGAATGCTGCTGGTCGGTCTTCTTCTTGTAATTATGGGAGTTCTTCGTACGAGTCTCGGCACCGGAACCAGCGGGATATGGTTTGGCGGACTTGGAACAGTGTTTGTTGGTCTGGTAATCTTCTTTACAGCCGGATTTAACAATACTGCCTTTTACCCGTCCAAGGTGGATTTGCAGTCAAGTCTCTCCATTTATAATGCTTCTTCAAGCCATTATACTCTGACGGTGATGACCTATGTCGCTTTCATGATACCATTTGTTCTGGCGTATGTTATTTATGTCTGGCGTCAGATGGATTCGAGGAAGATCGATTTGAACGATATAGCTGACAAAAAGGCGTATTAGCAAAGCCGGGGCACAGTCCCCGGTAAATAGCAATTTTTACAAGGAGCAGGTTGTGAGCGCATTTCTACTTATCAGTTGGGTTGCTGTGATTGTTGTTTCCTATAAAGTGATAGTGGTAGTTCTGGAAAAAACAGACAATATGTGAGTTTATATTAATACCATAGAGAACATACAGGATTTTTCCTGTGTTCTCTATGGTAGTTTGTTGTCCCAGGCAATGGCTAGCCAACAACGAACCAGATGAATTGTAAGGAAGCTAGAGCGTATAATCCTGCGACTACATCGTCCATCATTATACCGATCCCTCCATGTATTTTCTTGTCAAACCACGAAACTGGGAATGGTTTGAAAATATCAAAAATCCTGAAGAGTACGAAACCGAGCAGCCAGGCCGCCGGGTGAGCTGGAGCCAAGGTAAGCGTAATGAACATGCCGAGAACCTCATCTATTACAATGGGGCCGGCGTCAGGGCTATCAAGGATTTTTTCTGCAGACCCTGAAACAAAAAAACCAATTACAAAAATAACTGCCAGAATGGCAAGATATACAGGTAGTGCAAGGTCTTTAATGAAAAACCAGGGAATAAGCGCTGCAAGTGAACCCCAGGTTCCGGGTGCTTTGGGCATCATTCCTACGTAAAATCCTGTGGCCAGGGCAATGATGAGTTGATTCATACTGACCTCGTCTGTCGGCAGCGTACCTCGTTATACACGTCCTGCAGTGGGATATGATGTTTGGCGGCAATTTTTTTACATTCCTCATATTCTGGATATATGACCGCGCCGGAAGGAGTCTGAACTTTCTTTGCTTTGATCTCACCCCAGGGTGTCGTCAGATTGACCGGTTCACGGGCAAGGGTCTGGCGGGCTTCTTTTCGAAAACGTAATCCAATGGCAGTTGTTTCTGTTAGGATGATGTTCTTTATGTCAAATGTCTGGCCAGGGGCGCAAATTACCTGAAGGGTGAAACCTGGTCGTCCTTTTTTCATCAGGATGGAGGTCAGGCTGACATCAAGTGCTCCCTGCGTGAATAAACGTTCGCAGAGAAAGGGAAAAGTTTCGGGGCTCCAATCATCGAGATTCGTTTCAATCACCTCTATGACCTGGTTTTCATCAACCTTATGTGCATAGCCGGTAATCAGACGCAGGAGATTGGGCTGATGATTTGGCAGTATATGTGTGCCTGCTCCATAACCGATTGTGCTTATCGTCATGGGGACCATGGGGCCAAATTCGTCGGCAAGGGTACGGATGAGGGCTGCTCCGGTAGGTGTAACCAGTTCTTTATCAATTTCAACCCCATAGACCGGGATGCCTTGAAGAAGTTCACAGACGGCCGGTGCGGGAAGCGGCAATGTGCCATGCGCACATTTTACGAATCCTCTTCCCACCGGCAGAGGGGATGAGATGAGCCGCTCTACTCCCATCTGGTGCAGGGCTATTATGGTGCCGACGACATCGATAATGGTGTCAAGGGCCCCTACCTCGTGGAAATGTACTTTGTCGACTGGAATGCCATGTACCTTTGCTTCGGCCTCAGCCAGAGTCGTGAAGACTGCTGCGGATCTTGAGCTGATCTTGTCATCCAGACCGCTTTGCTCGAGGATTTTCATCAGTGCAGGCAGGGTGCGCAGTTCCTGTCTCCGTTTACTGCAGATAGTAACTTTGCAGCCGGAGATAGACTGGATATTTTTATCTTCAACCAGGAAATCGAAGTCACCCAGAGCCAGCTTGTCAAGTTCGTTTCTGAGTAGATGATTATCTACACCGCTATGGAGAAGGGCGCCGAGCAGCATGTCGCCGCTTATACCGGAAAAACAGTCGGCGTATGCAATCTTAGTTGTTAATGAATGTGTCACGATATTTAATGGCGTCGTAAAAATTCTTCATCTTATTCGTTGTTACATTTTTTCCATCATTACGACGTACCTTATGTACACCGAAATAATAGAAAAATTGCACGCCTCCAATATGAAGTTTTTTACTTATCCATCCAATATTAAGGTTTTTACGAGTTTATCATATTTGATCGTTCTTGAAAAGAGTTCCAGCTTCAAGTGAGCAGCCGCAGAGGAAGGCCTCCGCCGTCATGCGTTTTTTCCCTTCCGGCTGGATTTCTTTTACAAGAAGGGCATCTTTGCCGCAGGCGATAAGTAGGCCACGTTTGTCTGCACGAAGGAGGGATCCTGGTTGGGCATCGGTCTCTTTATATACAACCTCCGGTCTGAAAAGACGTAAACGCTTACTATTGAGAAAGCAAAAAGCGGAAGGCCACGGGTCGAGACCTCGAATAAGTGATTCGAGTTCTCCGCTGCTTTTTGACCAATCGACTAAACCATCAGTTTTTTTCAGCAGCGGTGCTTCTGTCGCCATGCTGTGATCCTGCGGAGTTGGTGCTATGGTACCGTCTTTCAATCCTTTTATTGCTTTGAGTAGAGTTTCAGTTCCCAGATTAGCAAGTTTGTCAAAGAGAGTGGCGGCTGTTTCATCGGGCGCAGTCAGGATACTCGCCTTGAGCAGTGTATCTCCTGTATCCATACCTTCATCCATTCGGATGACAGTAACACCAACTTCTTTGTCTCCCTTGATTACGGACCATTGTATAGGGGCCGCACCCCTGTGGCGGGGAAGGAGAGAGCCATGGACGTTAATACACCCCATGGGGGACAGTTCGAGCAGGGACGGAGGCAAAATTCTTCCGTAAGCTGTGACTACAATGAGATCCGGCTGGTAGCTGAGTAGTCCGTTTAAAAACTCTTCTGTCCTGATTTTGGCGGGCTGCAGGGTTGGAATACCAGCATATTCTGCAAGCAATTTTACTGCTGGCGGGGTCAGCTTCTTTCCACGTCCTTTTGGTCGGTTCGGTTGTGTCACAACGGCCACAACATCATCAGGACCATCAATTAAGGCCTGGAGATTTGATGCAGCAAAGTCGGGGGTGCCCATGAAAATTATTCGCAACGGTTGCTTAGACATGGCGTCTCCTATTTGTTTGCCAACCATTTTTTAACTTTCTTTTTGTAGAGGCTCCTTTTAAGAGAACTGAGATGGTCCAGGAACAGAATACCGTTCAGGTGGTCAATTTCATGTTGAAGGACGACACCAAAACGATCTTCGGCAGAGATTTCTTTTACCTGGCCCTCAAGGTCTTGATATGAGACGGTTATTCCTTTGTATCTTTTTACATTGGCGGTAAGTTCGGGAACTGACAGACAACCTTCTTCGTCGAGCTGGGTTCCTTCATGGGCAATGATTTTCGGGTTCACCATTGCCATGAAATCTTTTTCACCATCAATAGCTACTGTTATGTCAACCACAATAAGTTTAATGGATTGTCCTATCTGTGGTGCGGCGAGTCCGATACCCGGTGCGTCATACATCGTTTCCGCCATATCCTCAACAATCTTTGCGAGGTTTTCATCAAAGACAGAAATATTCTCAGTCTCTTTACGTAGAACAGAATCCGGATATTCGTAAATTTTTAAAATGCTCATTTTTCAGTATATTTAAATGATTAAGAGTTTTTACTATGCCATCATAGAAAATAAACTCGTAAAAACATTAATATTGGATAGATAAGTAAAAAGTTTCATATTGGAGGCGTGTAATTTTTTTATTATTTCGGCGTACATAAGGTACGTCGTAATGATATAAAAATTGTAACAACGAACAAGATGAAGAGTTTTTACGACGCCATCAAAGAAGTATTAAATCAAAGCATGGTAATCTACCATAGTGGTTTTTTTTCCGCCATGCCTGATATGGTAAGCATTGTTATCCTCTATCCTATCTGTGATGGTGTCGCACAAAGCCGTTGGTATATCCCAAATGTCCCATAAAGCTTGACAATGGGGACTTTATATGAAACTATTCCAGCAGTTAAAATTTATCTAGCACCGTGGAGAGTTTGCCTGAATGAAGAGTAAAGAACATATATTTTCACATATCCAGAGATCCTCACCACTTCCGTCTCTTCCACATATACTTGTCAAGCTCATCGATGTTTGCGATGATGAAGATACCCCTATCAATAATGTTGCGCCTCTCGTTGCTCAGGATGTCTCTCTCAGTGCCCGGGTTTTGCGATTGGTTAACTCTACCTATTTCGGTTTGAACAGGACTTTTTCAAACCTTGGGCAGGCTGTTGTCTATCTTGGAGCCGCATCAATAAAAAATCTAGCAATAACCGCCTCTGTAGAGCAGGTTTTTAAAGGGTTAAGTAATCATAAGTCATTTCAATTTGGTGAGTTCTGGTATCATTCTCTCCTGTGTGCTACTCTTGGGAAAAAAATTGCAAAAGCTGTAAATTATACGAACATTGAGGAGGCTTTTCTCTCAGGCCTGCTGCATAATATTGGCCATCTTGTCCTGTTTGTCAATTTTCCGGAAGAATGCGTCCGGGTTCAGGAAGCACACAGCAAAGGGGCTGAAATATGCGATGAAGAAGAACAGCAGATTGGTGTTACCCACTGTGAAGCCGGATCCAGATTACTTAAAGAGTGGAAAATTGGTCCACTCATTGCTGACGCGGCCCTCTATCATCACGGGTCGGTAGAACAGATCCATGAGGGTTTTCCTCTTGTAAAAATAACTTTTCTTGCCAATCTGATTGCGGAACTGGAGGAAACGGAATTAAACTCTGGTTATCAACTCGGAAGAGATTTTTTCGGCATTGACAGGGAAGAGATGCAGGAAGTCGTGGAGGGAGCGAAAGAAGAGGTCGTAGAAATAGCCCGGGAATTGGAAATTAACATAAAAATCCCCAAGGCAGCAGTCTCTGATGTACCCAAAAATGGCGAGCAGCACCAGGTGCTGAATGAGGATCAGGGTTCCAAAGATGATTCCGGTGCTTTTACCGAAAAAAATCTGCAACTGGCCGAGCAGATTAAAAAAGACTCTCTTCTTACCGGATTTTACAAAAAACTTATAAGGGCCGATGAGAGACCTTCTATTCTGGCCGCAACTGAAGAAATCATTCATATACTTTTTGCATCTGAAACGATTTTCTTTTTACTCTACGACTCTGATGGTAGAAATCTTAAGGGGTGTGCTTCTTCCGACAACAGTTGCAGGGAATTCGCCCAGGATCTGGTTCTTCCTTTTGACAACAGCACCAGCATGGTTCTCAAGTCGTTGAAAGAAAAGAGGATTCAAACTCTATTCCAGGCTGAGAGACCATCGACTAATCTTGCCGACATTCAACTCTTCAACATTGTAACTGGTGAAGGGATGATGTATTTGCCGATGCTTGTGAAGCAGGAGCATATTGGTGTGATTGTTCTCAGTGTACCTGAGGAAAAAGAAGGGGACGTATTCCGTCATCACAAACAATTGCAGTTGATTGCAGATCAGACAGCGATAGCTTTGCATTTGGAGGATATGAAGCGAAAAGAGGAGCACAAGATTCAGACTGAACGTATGGAGACAGCATCTCTTGCGGCCAGGAAAATTGTACACGAGGTAAATAATCCTCTCGGGATAATAAGTAATTACCTAAAATTGCTGGAGATTAAGTTGCCGGATGATTCCGGTGTACACCAGGAACTGCAAATTCTGGGTGAAGAAATAAGCAGGATCTCTACAATAATAGGGCAACTCAGCAACTTTTCTTCAAGCACCTCATCTCAGACGGAAAGTGTCAATCTTAACGAGCTTCTCAGCGATATGCTGGGGATTCTGACAGTCTCTCTTCTTGTCCCTGCAGATATTAATGTCAATTTTACTCCCGATCCTCTGCTTGCTGAAATTGTAACCGAAAGAGGTAAGTTGAAACAGATTGTTATCAACCTTGTGAAAAATTCTGCTGAGGCCATCGAACGCGGGGGTTCAATTGTAGTTACAGCAAATAATGCTGTCAGGAAAGATAGAACCGTGGGAGCAGTGATCACCGTAAGTGATGATGGCCCGGGGATCCCTGCAGAAATTAAAGAAAAACTTTTTTCCCCCTTTTTAACAACAAAAAAGGATGGACATTCCGGCCTGGGTCTCTCCATCGTTCAAAGAGCGGTGTATGATCTTGGTGGAACAATAGAATGTGAGAGCAGTAAGGAAAACGGCACTCGTTTTACTATTGTGCTTCCATCAGATCGATCAGATACTGACATGAAGAGTGAGACTTAGATGAATCCTCCCCCCCATATCCTTCTGGTTGACGACGAACAGCGATTTGCGGAGAGCCTTCAGCAGATCCTGCTGGCAGATGATTATCCGTGTACTATTGCTTTCAGCGGCGAAGAGGCCTTGGAGCTGCTCCGCGAGAAATTGTTTGACCTCGTACTTCTGGATGTAGATCTTCCTGACATGAATGGGATTCAGACTCTTGACTGCATAAAAGAATCTTCTGTTTCGATACCCGTCATCATGATCACAGGCAATAATGCAGTGGAAACTGCTGTTGCTGCAATGAAAAACGGAGCTTACGACTACCTGAAGAAACCTATTGTCCATGATCTTCTTAAGTCAACTATCGGCAAAGCACTAAGGCACGCCAAGCTGGAAAGAGAGCTTAATGAGAGTGAAAGAAGATTCAAGGCTCTTTCAGAGGCTTCCTGGGAGGCTGTTATAGTTCATAACAATGGACGTGTTGTTGAAGCTAATAAACGATTTTCAGACATGTTCTGTTATGAAAAGAGTGAGTTGGAAGGAGACTACATATTTGATAAAATATTTTCCAGGGAATCGTTGGCTGGGATTCAAGAGAGAATTGAAGAAGGGGTTCTTGGTTCCCATGAAGCCATTGGGGTGCGAAAAGACGGTTCCAAATTTCCACTTGAGACCAGATCCAGTTACATAGAATTTCAGGGTCAGAAATTACGAGTTTGTGCGTTGCGGGATATAACCGAGAGGAAAAAAGCAGAACAGGACAAGCTTGATCTCCAGGTGCAGCTTGCTAAAGCAGGTAAAATGGAGGCTCTTGGGTTGATGGCAGGGGCTGTAGCCCACGATCTTAATAATATACTCGCCGGCATAGTGACCTTTCCGGAGATAATGCTACTGGAGATGGATGAGTCCAATAAACATCGGGAATCGGTGCAGCTTATCCAGCTGGCAGGGAAGCGTGCAGCTTCGGTTGTTTCCGATCTTGTTACAATCGCGCGGGGTGGGATACAAACTTCACGGACAGTGAAAAACCTCAACAGCATAATTAATGGTTATCTATCTTCCATCGAACACAGGAACTATATAGGAAAATTCCCCAGGATAATTATTACACCTGATCTGGAGGATAATTTAAGAAATATATGCTGCTCTGAGATGCATATTGTCAAAGTCTTGATGAATTTACTCGGTAATGCCATGGAGGCTCTGGAAGAGAGTGGCTCGATCAGTATTACAACTGAAAATGTACACCTTGCTGAGCCGGTGATGGTATACGAAGAAGTAGCTGCCGGTTATTATGTAAAGATAACTGTCTCAGACAACGGTCCCGGCATTCCTGTCAGTGATCTGGAGCATATTTTTGAACCTTTTTATACCAGAAAGGTGATGGGAGGGAGCGGCCCGGGGCTTGGTCTGGCCATTGTCTGGTCCATCATTCATGATCATGGCGGATTCATTAACGTTAAGAGTGACTTGGATGGAACCTCCTTTGAAATTTTTATACCTTCAACATGTGATGCAGAGCTCTGTAGCAGTCCGGTTATATCGGTCAGTGCTCTGCGGGGTGGCGGGGAGGTTGTTCTTGTTGTTGATGATGAGGAAACTCAGCGTTTAACTACCCGAGATCTGCTCACCAGTATAGGGTATAGTGCTGTTACTGCGGCGAGTGGCGAAGATGCTCTTGAGCTCTACAGAAGGACGCATGTAGATCTGGTTGTTCTGGATATGATTATGGAGCAGGGGATGAATGGGCGGGAAACGTACGAGGAGATGTTAAAAATCAATCCCAACCAAAAGGCCATTGTCATCAGTGGTTTTTCCGAGCACGAAGAACTGGTTAAGATTCAGGATCTTGGGGTGTCTCATTTCGTCAGGAAGCCGTACACTATTGACCAGCTTGGTCTGGCTGTAAAACAGTCCCTGCGAAACATTCGCAATAAGTTCTGACGCTTATGGAATGCTTTCACAATCATATACACACCCCGTAAGTTATACTTATGACAAACTCGTAAAAACCTTAATATTGGCAGTCAGTGCATATTCGATAGCCTTTTCTACATGAATAACTGTTGTATCAAAAATAGGTACATCCGTGTGACTCTGGTTGACCAGCATACCAATTTCAGTACATCCTGCTATTACAGCCTCAGCTCCGTCTGCTCTCAATTTTTTAATGATGCGAAGATACTCCTCCTTTGAGTCTTTTTCTATCCTGCCGTGGCACAGTTCTTCGAAGATGATCCGGTGGACACTCTGTCTCTCTTTAGCCTCGGGAACAATTACCTGCAGCCCGTACTTGTCGGTGAGCCTTCCTTTGTAAAAATCTTCCTCCATTGTGAATTTTGTCCCGAGAAGCCCAACGGTCTGGATATTTTTAGATCTGATTTTTTCTGCTGTAGCGTCTGCTAGATGCAACAGAGGAATCGATATGGCCTGCTGTACCGCTGATGCCACCTTGTGCATAGTGTTGGTACAGATAAGCAGGAAGTCTGCTCCGCCCGCCTCAATTTCTTTTCCGGCTTCGGCAAGTAAAATGCCAGCCTGTTCCCAGTCACCTTCTCTCTGGAGGATTTCGATGGGTTCAAAATCAACACTTACCAGCACAATTTTGGCTGAATGAAGTCTGCCGAGTCTGTGATTGATTCCTTCGTTGAGCAGGCGGTAGTAGAGTGCAGTACTTTCCCAGCTCATACCTCCGAGTAGTCCAATAGTTTTCATTTTTTTCCACGAAAATGATCAGTCTGACTTCTGGTAACTTGTTCCAGAAAGTAAAAAGAAGAAGTGGTTACTATACATCAAATTAAAATTTTATTTACACCAAAATTGATGAACTCGTAAAAACCTTAATATTGGAGGCGTGCAATTCTTCTATTATTTCGGCGTACATAAGGTACGTCGTAATGATAGAAAAAATGTAACAACGAACAAGGTGAAGAGTTTTTACGGCGCCATCAAAATTAGGCCCGTCAGGGTGAGAAATGTGGTCACTTTGTCTGCCTTGTATCTGAGAGCCAAGGTTTTCACGACTTCATCAAGTGCTGAGAATTGGTGATTTTCCCAGTTTGACTTTGACTTCCTATCTTCTGTGGAGTAATAGTTATCATGTCCTTTTGGGACCTACTGTAATTAGAAGCCGCTGAGAGGGTATTTACCCTTGAACCGGGAGAGTTCACTAACAATCCATTAAGAGCGGAGGAAAACATGAAAAAGTTGTT
>Ga0307988_1000464_pt1 | contig 28175 bp, 24 predicted proteins | sample EllFjometagen183_FD_203166 | JGI IMG/M metagenome (GOLD analysis project Ga0307988, IMG submission 203166) | Marine microbial communities from Ellis Fjord, Antarctic Ocean - #183 | ecosystem: Environmental > Aquatic > Marine > Unclassified | place: Southern Ocean | collected 2014-10-08 | reverse complement strand
TATCAACCAAACGCGTCGGCGAAGCAATTTCATTGTGAAGGATCTTTGTGTTATGACCGGTTATTTCCTTAAATCCTGTTTTCTCATGATCGACTATAGTTTCTTCACCCTTAAGACCTGAATATTTCAGCTGGTTTTTAATACTGCTTTTGTCTTTGCCATCTTTGGCCATTGCGACCTTATTTATCTTAAAAGAATCATCCTTTCCAATAGCTGCCAAAGTTAACCCCGGCTTCAACGATCCTGATTCTGCTCCCCGCTTATTTACTTCAGGTTTCTGTGACTTAGGTGTAACGCCTCCCAGGAGATGATTTTTCCCGGCCCTGCTACCCGCATGAAAACCTGTTTGATGAAACTTAGCAACCAAAGAAGTCTTATCAACCAAACGCGTCGGCGAAGCAATTTCATTGTGAAGGATCTTTTTGTCCCCTTCTGTATTAATTTGCGAAGCCTTTTCTATTAGAGGGGCAAACATGATTGACTGCCCTCCCGATTCCACATCGGCATTTCCATTTTGCAATTTTTTTGGCCCGACCTGAAGACCTATGCTCTGTATTGAATCTGCCATGTTGAACTCCATAATCAATAGTTTCCTCTTAATAAGTTACAAAAGAGTAAGAGCAAAAGGCATGCCATTCTTTACTATTTAAAAATTACAATTAATATCAGTATGTTATGAAAAGTTTATTAAAATAAGGATTTGGGGGGAGGCAAATTTTGCCTATTGAATTGAAAGAAATGTCTGTTTCATTTTTGAGTTTTACCTGACTTTATTATCTCTCTTGTAATCTCTGCAGCTTTGCTGGGGTTTATGTTGCCCCATATTGCTCCTGCTTTTTTACCTCTCATGTTCATGATTATAGCCGCAGCTTCCTTACTGTCCAATTTTTCAAGCATGGAGCCGGCTTTTTCAGGGGGGGTGGATTCATAAACAGTTGCCAGGTTCTTATACTTTTTATTGTCCATTTCCTTTACCCTTTCAAGAAGAATGATGATTCTCCCCTCTACTTCGGACAATCTATTAATTTCGGAAAGTATCTCTTCGCTTAAGGAATTTAATCTTCTCTCTTCGGATTTTAAAAAATTTTCCCTGTCCTCCAGCGCCTTTTGCTTTTTCACCAATGAAGACAAAAGGTTTCTTTCTTCTGACAGACTGTCCTCACTTAAGCCCCTTCCAGGATTTACAGAGGTTTCTGCCACCAATGGCTCTGCCACTGCACTGGCTAAAGGTGAAAGAAAATCAAGGGCTTCTGAATTTTTTATTATCCCTCCAATCGTGGCAATTTTTGCAAAAATAATAAATAGTATCAAAACCTCACTGACAATTATTAATTTTTTCAATTTCTCACCCTCAAAATTCCAGCTTCATCCATTGTTTTCTGTTCCATGATAATTAAAGACTGCTTGTATTCTTTTAGCTTTTTTTCTTTAATGATCTCAATAATTTTTCTTTTTCTAGAAGCACCAATAAGTTCTACTCTTTTTGCTTCCAGCTCTTTTTCAACTTTACAAAAAATCTCTTCCTGTCGATTTTCCTTATCCCTTATACGATTAATATAAGAAAGGTAACTTGAAGCGTTCCAGGCTCTCATCTTTTGCTCTCCCATTTTTTTCAAACGAGATATCAAATCCACCCTCTCAATTCTCAATTTTCCCAAAGTCTCTTTTTCATGATATAGACGTCTCTTTGTATCTGCAAACTCAGCCATCAGTTTATCTTCCGACAGTTTTCTGTAATTTAATACTGACTGCAATTTAAAATCAAACATATACTGTCCTCGTTAACTATCTGATTTGTTGAAATTTGTTCCTCAATTCGACTAGTATCAATCAAAAAGTGCAAATAGTTGTTTTTTGCTTCCCTCAAAATTAATCTTTTCGCCAATGTCCTGCTTTAAAAATGAATTCACCCGGTCTATCATTCTTATTGCCTTGTCTATTCCCGGGTTGCTTCCCCCAACATAGGCACCTATGTTAATAAGATCTTCCGCTTTTTTGTAGGTAGCTATGGTATTTAAAATATCATTCGCCCTTTTTCTATGATTTTCATCCACGATATCAATCATTACCCTGCTTATACTCTGGAGAACGTCTATCGCGGGATAATGATTTCTTGAAGCCAGTTCACGGGAAAGGGTTATATGACCATCTAGAATTGATCTTGCTGTATCGACAATGGGATCATTAAAATCATCACCTTCAACAAGAACAGTATATAGACCAGTTATGCTTCCGCTGTCCTCGATGTTTCCTGCCCTTTCAAGCAGCTTTGGCATAAGGCTGAACACGGATGGTGTGTACCCTTTAGTAGTTGGAGGTTCTCCAACGGAAAGACCGACCTCTCTTTGGGCCATTGCAAACCGGGTCAGCGAATCAACCATAAGAAGAACGTCCTTTCCCTGATCCCTGAAATATTCAGATATTACGGTCGCCACATATGCCGCCCTCATCCTGATCAGAGGGTGCATGTCCGACGTTGCAACAACAACCACTGACCTTGCAAGCCCTTCCTTGCCAAGACTATTTTCGATAAATTCTCGGACCTCCCTTCCTCTTTCTCCAACGAGTCCGATTACACTGATATCAGCTCTCGTATTTCTGGCAATCATGCCGAGAAGAACGCTTTTCCCAACCCCGGAGCCTGCAAATATCCCCATCCTCTGACCCCTGCCACAACTGAACAATCCATTTAATGCTCTGATTCCCAAGTCAATGGGTTGCGTTATCCGGCCTCTTTTAAGAGGATTGATTGGATCAGCATAAATAGGGTATTCGTCTTCCGAATCTATTGGACCTTTGTCATCAATGGGATTACCAAGGCCATCTATGACCCTTCCCAGAAGATTATGCCCCACTTTTATATTCGACTTTTTATGCGTAGATAGAATCTTGGAACCAGGTCCAATACCATCAAGGGTTTCAAGAGGTGTCAAAAGAACCTTTTCTTTTTTGAATCCCACAACTTCGGCGTTAATTGCCCGGTTGCTGCCATCCGGGAAAATTTGACACACCTCGCCCATGGAAACTCCAGGGTTATGGCCTTCTACCAGAAGACCGACAACCCCACTTACCTTTCCATAAATATTTATGGGTTTTATGCTTTCAATTGTTCTGTGATATTTCTCAAAATCAATGTTCATCGCACAAGGATTCCATGATCTTATTTAATTGTTTATCCAACCTGGCATCCACTGATCCTGAATTCGTCTCGATCATAGCTCCTCCCTGACCAATTCCTTCATCCTTCTCAATGGATATATCGCCATACCTTTCAAGAAAATCGGGCTTTACCTCAATTATATGACGGTAATCTCCAGGATGAAGCCTGATCCTGACACCCTCACTTTCCTGCATGTTTCTCATTGCATCTCTGAGGACTGAGAGAATCACTTCCCGGCCGGTGCTCACTTCTTTATGTATGACCTTCCCGGCTATTAAAAAAGCAAGATCAAGTATCTCTTTTTCAGAATCTTCCAGAATCTGCTTTTTCAAATCTTCCAATTCTCTAATCAACTTTGCAACGGATTGAGAAGAAAGAGACAATTCCCTATTTTTTTGATCTATGCCATCCCTTCGTCCTTCTGAACAACCTCTATCATAGGCCTCTTTTTCCGCAATTTTTATCCTTTCTTTTGCCTGCTTCCTGATTTTCTCTATTTCAGCAGAATTTTCCCTGTGATTTTCATGGGCATTAAAACCTGCATCCTTTTCAGGCAGATGACACACTCCCCGGAACCTGACCGGTGCTTCCCTTTTTAAAACTGCCCGCTCGTGCCTCATATCAACAGGCGTGCCTGTATTCACCTGAGTAGGAACCGGTGGCACACGGATCTTACCGGAAAGAGAACCTGTCAGCTTTACATCCTGAGCCTTGATAATTCTGCTAGATAAATTCATCTTCTTCTTCACCCCCTGAAAATACTATTTTACCTTCACTTTCAAGACCCTTTGCTGTCTCAATAATTATTCTCTGACTCTTTTCCACGTCTGACAGTCTTACCGGGGGCATATCCGCTATATCTTCCCTGAGCATCTCTGCGGCACGACTTGATATGTTTTTAAAGACCCTTCCTTTAATTTCATCGTCAACTATTTTGAGGGATCGGGCCAGGTCTTCACGGTTTATCTCCTCGAGCAATATCCTCATTCCAGCGTCATCCAACCTGAAAATATCCTCAAAAGTAAACATGAGATTTTTAATCTCATTTGTCATTTCCGGATCAGTTTCCTCAAGCGATTCGAGAATTGCCTTTTCGCTGACCTGATTCATCCTGTTCAAAACCTCTGCTATCATGCGAGCTCCGCCAACCTGCTCTTCTCTAGAATTTTCTACAATAATCTCTGATTCAAGAGTTTTAGTCATCTCCTCCATAAACTCACGCGGGACGCTTCCCAATGTTGTGATCCTTTCTACAATATCTTTTTGCCTGTCAGGGGGAAGACTTTCCAAAATCTCCGCTGTTTGTTCCGGTCTCAGGTGCGCCAGGATAAGGGCTGTAGTCTGGGGATGCTCCATCTTTGTAAAATCCAGTAGCCGTTTGGGATCAGTATTCCTCAATTTTTCAATGAATATACTTTCAGACGAATGGCTCTCTTCTTCAATGGATTTGATAAATTCTTTTCCCTTATCCTCTCCCAGGCTTTTCACTATAATATTTTCAAAAACATTATCCTGAACCGATGTTATCCGATTACCCTTTTTTTGGGCAAGCTCACAAAATTCCTTGGCAGCTTTCTCCTTATCTGCATCAGATATGTTTTTTAAGCTCTTCATACTTTTCCCGATACGCTTGATTTCATCTGATCCGAAATTTTTCATTATATCGGCAGTCACTTCCTCCTTAAGAGACAAAAGGAGCACTGCTGCTTTTTCTGCGTTTGTCATATCCCTACAATCCTTAAGTTACCCTTATCTTAACCAATTCCTTAACAACTCAGCAAATTTTTGTGCATCCTGATCAGCCATGGTCCTTACAACATCTATCTCGTTAAACCCTTCATCCCCAAGTCCCGCCATCTCCAAAGAAACGCCCTGGGCCCCACCGGCAGGAATCCCAGCAATGGCCGGTACTTCGTTTTTGCCAATCTCCCTCATCTGGCTTTCGGTCAGAACAAACTTGATTAAGGGACGTATAACAAAAAGCAGAACAAGCAATAGGGCTATGAGGGAAACAAAGTATTTTATAAATGAAACAACCAGGTTTGATTTACCATTCCAGAAACCTTGTTCAGCAAATTCTGTTTCCAGTACATTTTTATTAAAAGAAACGCTTGTCACCACAACCTGATCACCCCTTTTGGCATTAAACCCGATTGACCCTTTAACCATACCTTCCAGAGTCTCTATTTCTTTTTTTGATCTTGCCCGGACCTCTTCAACACCTTTGTCATCTTTTGTATAAACATCATCTACCATGACAGCCACGGACAATCTTTCAATTTTACCCACGGGCATTATAGTCTTACTGATAACCCGGTTTATTTCGTAATTAACGATCTCATCTGTTTTCCCATTCTTGCTGTGATGGCTCCTCACCACAGGTTCTTCAGGGTCGTAGGCCTCTTCTGTTTTTTCCACAACTCTGAAATCAAGGGTTGCAGAAACCCTTGCTACAACCCTTCCTTCTCCGGCCACCTTTTCAAGCATGGATTGAACCCTGCTCTCCAGGTTCTTCTCTATGTTTCTTTGATACTCTATTTGCGAATCTGTCTGCTTCGACATTTGAGATCCACTTCCCGGTTTTGATAAAATATCCCCACGGCTGTCGATTATTGTTACTTCTTCCGGGTGGAGTCCCTCTATGCTGGCGGCCACAAGATGTGCTATCCCCTCTACCTGGGATGCCCTTAATCTTCCGCCCGGTTTCAACTTTATAACAACAGATACTTCCGGTTTGGCCTGGTTCTCAATAAAAAGAGATTTTCGTGGCACTACAATATGAACCCTGCTCTGCTGAATCTCATCCAGGCTGTTAATCGTACGTGACAATTCCCCCTGGAGTGCTCTTTGATAATTCACCTGCTGCACAAAATCTGTAACACCAAAGCTTTTCTTGTCAAATATTTCAAAGCCCACTCCTCCGCTTTGAGGCAATCCTGAAGATGCCAGTTCAAGCCTTAGTTTAGAAACATTCTCAGCAGGAACCAATATGGACTCACCAGATGCAGATACCTTATAGAAAATCTTCTTTTCCTCTAATCTTGCGATAATCTTTCCTGCATCTTCAGTTGAAAGATTAGAAAAAAGCGTTTTGTATTCTTTTTGATTTACGTAAAGAACAAATGTCCCGATACTGGCCAGAATAACAATAGTAATAATAATGATGGATAATTTTTTCGATGCACTCAGGGATTTAAAGACCTTCCCCGACTGAGAAAAAAACTGAAATATTAACTCCATATCTTCCTTTTACGGGGTTCAGGGTTGTTGGATGACATCTGACCTCCGACTTCTGTTCTTTTGCGTTTCAGCCTCAAACACTTATACCTGCATCCTCATGACTTCCTGATATGCCTCTAACATCTTATTTCTTACCTGCAGCATTGTCTTAAAGGAAATACTTGCCTTTTCCATGGCAATTATTGCCTCGTGGATGCTCCCTGAATCACTGAACTCCACCTTTGCGATAGCGTCATCAGCATCTAATTTAAGCTTATTGATTTCCTCAATCTTATTTGATAAAACTTTGCCAAAAGAACCATCGTTTTCCTGAACCTTTTCATTTTTACTTTGAGAATCTAAAATTGGGGGCATCAGGTCGCCCCGAATCGGTATATTGTTCATCTTTAAACGCCTCCTTTTTTTGCGCTTATTTTCCTAATTCCAAAGTTTTAAGGGCCATATTCTTTGTTGCATCGAATGCAGTAACGCAGGCCTCATATGCCCTGTTGGCCGCTATCATATCCGCCATTTCAGCAATCGTATTTATATCAGGCATTGACACGTTGCCCTCTGCATCCGCATCGGGATGAGACGGATCAAAGACCTTTTTTATGCTACCCTCAACCTGCACAATCTCTTCCACTTTTACCATTTGCAGGATATCATTAAAACTTTCCTTTACAGGCTCGGAAGAAAAAACAACGACTTTCCTTTTGTATGGTCCCCCCTCCTCTGTACGCGTGGTGTTAATGTTGGCAAGATTCGATACAATTACATCCATCTTTGCCCTCTGAGCCGCAAGTCCTGATCCACTAATCTTAAATGTTGTTAAAAAATCCATATTATTTTGCTTCCCTTAAAACAGTTTTCAAACCATTGAACTTTCTTGACAGGAATTCTACAGTAAGATTATACATAAGATTATTCTCAGCAAGTTTTGCCATTTCTTTGTCAAGATCAACCTTCTCCCCGGAGTCAACCACTTCAAAACCGGCTTTACTACCTGACATTGACCTTTCGGACAAATGGTTTTTTTGGGTCCTGGCCAGCGTCACCCCTTTTTCATTATCGAGAATAGCTTTTAGCTCTTCTTTGAAAACAATATCCTTTGGCTTGTAGTTCGGGGTATCTATATTCGCGATGTTTGAGGCTATTACTTTATGCCTTTCCGATCTAAAATCCAAAGCGCCAGACAACATATCTATGGTTTTGCCAAATAACGCGTCCATGGTAATACTCCTTTCATGTTATTTAATGACAATTAATGCAATGCCTGTGCCAGGATGCATGGGATTAGAATTGAAGCAATCAAAAAAATCCTATTTGTTAACACCGAACCTCTGCTTCTTTCTTATATCCATTTAGTTTATTCCGGATGGTGCGCACGCTTACGTCTAGAATCTCTGCCGCCCTGGTCCTGTTTCCTTCAACATTCTCCAGAGTTTTAAGGATAATCCTTTTTTCTATTTCCTTTAATGTAACATCTTTTAATGCATCCGATTCTAATTGCTCTTCCCCTGGTTGCTTGTTATCCTCTTTTTCATTTTCCAGATAAAGATGTTCAGGCTGGATTGTCTCACCACCGGATAGCAACACTGCTCTTTCAATCACATTTTCCAGCTCCCTCACATTGCCCGGCCATGTGTAACTTTCCAACATTTTTGCAACTTCCTCTGATAAATCTGGTTTGGCTGTCCTACTGAGTCGGCTGTATTTTTCCAAAAAATACTCACTAAGAAGAACTATGTCTCCTTTTCTTTCTCTTAAAGGATGTATTCTCACCGGTATAACATTCAGACGGTAATAGAGATCACTCCGAAATGTTTTCTCGTCAATACAATTTTTTAAATTTGCGTTTGTTGTTGCAATTATTCTAACATCTACAGGCACGGGGGATCCACCACCCAGTCTGTCGACCTCGGATTCCTGTATAACACGAAGAAGCTTGGCCTGAAGCTGAATATCCATTTCACTGATTTCATCCAGCAGCAATGTCCCACCCTGGGCTAGCTCGAATTTACCCAATCTCTTTTGGGAGGCTCCGGTAAAAGCACCCTTTTCATGTCCAAACATTTCACTCTCAAGAAGATTACCGGGAATAGCCGCGCAATTGACTCCCACAAACTTCATATTTGCTCTGTCGCTGTGTGAGTGTATATAGCGGGCAATCAGCTCCTTGCCTGTACCGCTTTCACCCTGTATCAGAATACTTGATTTACTTTTTGATACACACTTTAACATCTCCAGAAGGGATAGCATTGTTTCATCTCTCGTAATTATCATTTTTTCCTGAGACAAGCATCCCTTTGAATCATGTTCTGATCCTTTCTCACCATTCCCTGTTTTTTTTGCCACCACTTTTTTAACAATCGATTCCAGATGATCAACGGAAAAAGGTTTCATAATAAAATCTGCGGCCCCCTCTTTCATCGCTTCAACCGCAGTATTAACAGTCCCATAGGCAGTTATAACAATAACAGGAGTCCTGGAAGAAACTTTTCTAATCCCGCGCAGGACCTCCATTCCACCCATTCCGGGCATCCTCATATCAGTTATGACGACTTCAAATTTTCCCTCTTGAAATTTAGTCAGGGCATCTACGCCGCTATCTGAAGTTTCAACTTTATATCCGCAACTCTCCAGGGATTCAGAAAGAGCCATCCTCATTGAAGGCTCATCGTCAACAATTAAGATCGGTTTTCTTTTCATATCTCACCGCCATCATTGGGAAATGTAATAGTAAAAACAGTCCCGCCGCCTTTGTTGTTCTCCACATCTATGGAACCGCCATGAATATCGACAATATTGTGGACGATGGCAAGCCCAAGGCCTGCACCCTTTCCCTTTGTGGTAAAAAAAGGATCAAATATTTTTTTTATATTTTCAGCTGGTATCCCGTAACCTGTATCCACAAACCTGATTTCCAGGTTTGAACCGTAAGGTCCCCCTTCATATCGGCCATTAAAAATTCGCGTTTCAATATAAAGATTTCCTCCCTCAGGCATCGCCTGCATGGCGTTCAACGTCAGATTCAAAAATATCTGCTTCAAATTCTCTGCATTGCCGACAATTATAGGATCTGCATCTTCATAATTTACAGTTAAAAGGATATTTTCGTTTTTAATAATTTGTTCGGAAAAAGCTATTATTTCTTTAAGCGCGTTATGAACATTGACCTTTTTCATCGGTGGCTTCCGGTCTTTTGCAAAAAGAAGCAGATTGGATATCTTGTTGTCCATATCCCTGACCGAATTTATGATATGAGATGCTCTGTCAATGTTTTTCTTCTTTTTCATATCCTTTTTCAACAAAGAAGCAAAAAGCTCTATGCTCCCCAAAGGATTTCTTATTTCATGGGCAAGGTTTGCTGCAGTTTCACCCATTGCGGCAAGCTTTTCCGTCCTTTTCACTATTGCTTTCAATTTCTCAAGCTTTGTAATATTGCGAAGAACAATAACTTTTCCTATTTGTTCCCCTTGTGCAGTTTTGACAGCAGAACCGAAAATTTCCAATACCCTTCCTTTAAGTCGTATTTTCTCACCCAGTCCGCCATCAAGATTTTTAAAGTTGAGGTTACCTTTCGAACCAAACGCAATTTTATTTTCATACAATAATTGTGCATCTCTGCCCACGGCATCTTCTTTCGAAAACTCTGTAAACACCTCAGCGCATTGATTTATCATCGTTGTTTTCCCTTCCATATCTGTCACAACCACGCCGGTCGTAAGGCTTTCGAGTATGTTTTGAAGATAACTGCTTATCTTCTCTTTTTCTGCAAGGGCCTCCTGCAATTGAATATTCTTGTACTTCAATTCCTTGTTTATGTTATCAAATTTCACTTCCAGGCTTGCATAAGCCTTTTGCAGCCTTTCGGTCGCAAGATCAAATTCCTTAAATGACTGCTGTAAAAACAAGGTCTTTTCCGGTGTGTGTTTAGTTACCCTATTCAAATTATTCACAAGCTCCTTTATGCTTTTTACGACTCATGGGTCGGGATCTTATATTTCTTTACCGGTTTTATCGTCCAGGTAATAATTTTTCACCCTTGACCAGAATTCATTGCCGCTTTCCTTTTTTAAGGTGCTGAATGATTTATCAGCCATAGGCTTATTCCCCAGATTTGCATACCCACGCCCTATATTAAATACAGCCCACATGTCTTGTTTGCCCTCAGGAGAGCTCTTTAAGGACTCTTCATACATAGTGATCGCCCTTTTATATTTCCCTTCACTATATAAACAATCTCCCAATCCCGTATAAGAACTCATAATCAAGGGAGTTGAACATTTTTGCCCAACATCCTCACAATTTTTAAGAACCCTTTTATAATTTACATAGGCAGCCGAATGCAGACCCATACCACTCAGTGAGTCAGCATATTTTTTACGGATAGCCAAACTATCATTAACACCTTTTAGGGGAGACAGAACTTCTGAGTAGAAACCGGCTGCCTCTTTAAAAAGTCCTTCTTTATAACAGACATCACCCAACAACTCCCTGGCGGTCATCGCTGTCTTTTTATCCAGATCGGAAGGTTTCCCAAGCATCTGCTCCAATCTCTTTCTGGCGCCTTTATAAAAACTCTTGTCATAATCCATCTTTGCCATGGCAAGTAAAAGCTTACTGATCCTTTTATCTTCATTGAATACCTTGATCATTTCATCAAAAAGTCCTGTTGCCTGGCCTGACAGGCCAATTTTTTTCAGGCTGCTTCCTATTTTGAATAACATATCAAAATTGCCGTTCCCAAAGAGAATTTTTCTGTCAGAATTAAAATATACTTCTGAAACAGCCAGATAATCTTTTTTTGAATAAAAATCCTCAATTAGGCCGTCTACACTCACGAGGAGATGCTTCTCACCTTCCTTTCTGTACTTTCCATAAGGGAATCGAGTCAACTGTACATTAAAGTTATCAAATGCCTCCCCGAACTTTTTCATTTTTATAAGAGCCCGCCCCTTCCGAAATAACAACTCTTCCTCCCAGTCAAGATCGTACAATTTCCCCATCATTTTATCGTATGTTTCAATGGGATTCATGTAATAATCCATTCCGGAAAAGATATAAACCGGCAATTTTATTTTTGAATCTTTAGCCCCAATATTCGCCATTATAATCGCACTCTTTCGAGCTTCCTGGGTTCCGGGATAAAGTTCAACAACCAGACTCAATATCTTAAGTGCATTAGGCAATTGCCCCATCCTCTCAAAGGATCTGGCAATCTTATAAAGTGAGTTACTGTAATTTTTATCTTCGGAGAACAAATTCAGATAAACAAACAAAACTTTCAAAGCATCATTATATTTTCCAGCTTGAAAATAATATGTTCCCAGATTCGAGATTGTGTCTTGGGGAACATCTTCCAGAACGGGCCACCTTTTCAAAGCATTGCTATACCATAGATCCGCGTCATATAATTGGCGCATCTGGAAATAGCTATCCCCCACACCGAAATATGACAATCTTACATGTTCGCCGGCTGGAAATTTTTTTATGTAATCTTTAAAGTTCATAATCGCTTGTTTAAAATTCCCAATTTTGTAATACATTTTACCCATCATATATATGGATACGGGAAAGTAGATTGATTCAGGATATTTCAAACTAAGATTTTTAAATTCCATTAAAGCTTTGGAAGAAAGATTTATGCGGGCAGAACTCTGTGCAAGCCTGTAAATGGCCTGTGCATTTTCCTTCTTTGAGTCGGGATAGTTTCTAACAATGTTGCTATATTGGTCCATGGCCTCTGAAAAATATCGCGCTTCACCCTTTTCTGCTAAAAAATAATAACAATCGGCAATCCGCCTCAGCGCAGCTTCATTTTTCTCAGTTTTAATCATCTCTTTGAATTTGCTCAGCGCGTCTTCATATCTTTCGGCAGAAAAATCGATCATGGCAACGGCAAATAGCTTTTTACCCATGCCCAAACCTTTATCAGGCTTATCTTTGATGATCTTAAGGGCCGGTTTAATTTCTCCGGCATTCGATGGAGCAATTTTCTCTTTTGTTGAGGGTAGATCCACTTTCTCTTTTGTTACAGTAAGATCAATTTTCTCTTTTGTTGTAGTAAGATTATATTCAATTTTTTTTGTAACGGTAAAAACGATTTCATCTATTGGAGAAGGATCCGCTTTCTTTTCTTTTGTTTTAGGGGAAACATCAGAAATTTTTTTCTTTGTCAAATTCTGGGACGTTGGTGTTTTTTTATTATCCTTTTTGTTTTTTTTTGTGGATTGAACTATTTTTTTATCTTCAGGTTCAGTTTTTAATAATAAGAAAAAATCATTAAGAAAACCTTTTTCTTTTAATTTTTTACCTGCCAATAATGCCTCATTTTTATTTTTATAGTGCTTTACATATACGCGACGCCAATCCCCTTTATTCGGAATATTCACTGTCTTAGTGAAAGGGTCATAACCATGGGCTTTAAGCTTTTTGACAAATGTATCAGCGCCATCAAAGTTTTTATAAGAAGACACCACATAAAAACGGTGATTGCTTTTTTCTATATTCTTGCCAAAGCTTTTTGAAACCAAACCAGGCAGAAAAACTAAATATGAAGTCAAAGCAAGAAGGATAAGTATCCTGCCATGTGCAGACCTCGTTAGGAGATAAAATTTTCGAGCCGTTGAATGGTTGCTATTATTTGATTTCATATCATTCACATAAAAATTATCTAAAGTTTAAAATCGTTTTGCCGATTAACCTATTAGAGGTTTAATTAATGTTGCATTTGACCTCATAATTTGAGAGGTGTGTTATGACAATATCAACTTATCAGGTCGAAAGCGTTATTAAAGCGTACAGCAAACAGACCTGGCTAAAAAACCCCGCACGCCGCCCATCTGAAAACTTAAACAAATATACCGATATTGTGACCCTGTCATCTGAAAGCAATAAAAAAGAAAACTTCGACCAAATCTCATATAGCAAATTGGATATCATGCCAAAACAGACCCCATCAAATTCTTGAGTAGTCGAGTTGGTAAATACTTCTTTCATTTTACTTTCATCAATAATTTTAGACAAAAACATATCTCCGCATTGTTGATTAAGAGTGCCTGCCAGTTAAAATAATTTTTCCCTGGTCAACCTGGTCAATAAGTAAGAGCAATATGCATGCCATCAAAACAAAACAACGATTGACACCCTATTGGCCTTTGATTGGCTCGTAATTGACAATGGGTATGTAAAACAATTTATCAGGAAAAAAACTTTCATTCACATGCCATTTAATGAAAGCGTATAAAAGAATCAATTAAGGCAAACGCACTGTATATCAGCTCACCACAGATGTGAGCTTTGCTTAAAATCTCACAAAATACATCGAATAAAGCAATTGTCATTAAACTATACATGGATGACAAAAAAATGACGTTCCCCATTGGAACAGATCGTCAGCCCGGCGCTTTAGGGGAAGAAACTCATGGAATAAAATAGTATCAAACTTTTGGCATGAGTTTTGCTTAATTATAAATTCTATCGATTCAATTTAAAGTCGGCACTGATTTAAAGTCGATACTGATAGATAGGGCATTTATATTTCAAAAGAGGATATAAATTATAATGATATTGATTCAAAAAATTTTCAGGAAAATAAAATGACAAAAGAAAGCTCGAGAGGGCACGTGAGGGTAGATGACATACTGAAAGTTGATTACTTGAAGGTTTCAAAGAAAGATTACAAAAAATGTAAAAGTAATCCTGAAGTTATTTTTAAAAATACCTTTGGCGCACCCATTAAGGTACCGGAGATTGAAGAGAAAACCGAAGGTGTTGATTTAGAATTATTGTACAACCTTATATATCAGGCAAACCAGAAAATAGATCGCATTCTAGATATGCTGGAATCAAAAAACAATGAAACACATGCATTTGCCGGCAGTGAATGTATAAATATCAGCGGTTCTGGTATGAGGTTTGCTGCAAACCATTGTTTTGCCATTGGCGATATCATTGCGCTCAGAGTTTTTCTCCCTTTGGCCTTAGCCTCCAGGTCTTCGATAAATGTGCTTGGTAAAGTAAAGTCTGTAACGCAAACCGACTCAAACAACAGATATGATACTGCAATCAAATTTAAAGATTTGTGTGAAGATGATAGGGAAATAATCATAAGGTACGTATTCACAAGGCAACGAGAGATCCTAAGGATTAGTTCTGATTTAAAAACTTAGGATGGCAATTGTTTCATATAATAATGGCTATCAAAACATTTCTAATTTTATTGTAAAAAAATTCCATCTTGATTTTTTCTATTACCCCTGTTTGCCGGTACAATCATTTTCCCTGCCCTATTTTCTTTCCTTAATACTTTTTCCCAGAATTTAATATTTTTTTGCAGAAGACTATACCCGCTTCTTTCACAAGTATTTTGTCATTTTGTAAATTCTGGGAGGATTATCATTTTCTTTTTTAAAGTCTTTCAAAACTTTTTAAAATATACAACACAAGACTTTGACAATAAAACCGATCTGCGAGTGACTTAATTCTTTTCACTCGAAGATTAAAGATTTTCTGCCAAATGCCGATAATAAATATGGAAGTAATTGTCCACAAAAACCGACTCGAAATGGCAAAGATGGCTTTATACATAGACTGATAAAATAATAATGGGGGGGTTATTTAAAGTGAGAGTAGAATCTACCAATATAAACGCAGAAAACATGAGAGCATCCGGTGAGATATCCTCAATAGATCCAAAACATGAAGTCAAATCTCTGAAAAGGGATAGCTCACAGGATATTCCTTTAAATAAACTGGAAGTTGAAGACCTGACTGAGAAAATCCAGAATTCCCTGGATAGAATGGATATCAGTTTGGATTTCTCCACATACGGTAAAAAGGATGAAAAAATCGCAATCACTGTGACCGAAAAAGGGACGGGAAAAGAGATCCGTAAAATTCCATCTGAAGACATTCAACAATTATATTTGAAGATGAATGAGCTTACCGGCATACTCTTTAACCATACTATTTGATTAAATAAACACAATTTTAAATCTGAACTATTACAGATAGATTTTAAATTCGCTTTATATTGACAGGCTGAAGTATTCCGGAGCATTTATCCTGGAAGGAATATATTTTTTGATCAGTGCATGGTTGCCGGAAACCTTGTTCAGCTCAGCGGCAACTCTTTTTTGCTCATGATCAACAAGGGTTTTGATTTCCAAATCCAATTGCTTTACTTTTTCTATAATCTTCCTGATATGTTTGACCCAGTATTGAATTTCATTTTTATTTCCAATTTCGTTTTTGTTTCCATGGGCTATCAAGGGGGAGATGCATTTCTGAATTTTCAGCATTGGTGCCCATTTCTTCTCTATAACTTTGAACTGGTCAATCATCTCCTGTCTTTGTTGTATTCCAAAAGCCACCTGTTCCACCTGACCCTTTTGGGCCAGGCGCTTAATGGATTCTGTTATGGCCAATAAATCAACGGCCATGGGCAATACCTGGTTGTAATAAATAAGGATATCTGTGCTCACTATTTTATCAGGCACTGATTCCCCTTGATAATCCTGGATGGATGGATGTATTGGCCGGCAGGATTTGTTTCACCTCAGGCTTTTTCAAAATTTCTATCCATGCCTCGCAAAGACTGCTTAATATGGAGATCACCTCATCTATCTTTTCAGTACCGTCCTTTTTGATCTTGGCCATGACAAGATGTTTTTCCATGAAAAAATACAGGCTTCTCAGGTTACCCGCAATTTCTCGATTTGCATCTATTTTCAGAGAGTTGTTCAATTCCTGGATGATGGCCTGGGCACGGTTGATGTTATTGCATTTCTCCTCAATATTACCCTGCTCGCTGCTCTTTCTTGCCTTCTTTAGAAAATTTATGGCACCTTCATAGAGAAGAACCACCAATTTCCCTTGATCTGCTGTGCTGACATTTATCTGCTTGTATTGATGTTGACCATAATTCTGCATTTAAAATCTCCTTATTATTTAGTGCCTGACCAAAAATGTCATTCCAATTTTCGTAATCTGATTCATTTTACCCTCACCGCTATCATTCAAAACGAAAAAGATGAATCTTAGTCCAGGTATGAATATATTAGTTTTTAAAAAGATCAGGAATCCCCATTTCCTGATAAACTCTTTATCATAGATGTTAAAGAATCTGTCTGACCCTGTAACTGCCCCAGTAAAACCTCAAGATTGGTAAACTTTGTGTTGAGACGATTTTCCACAAGAATGAGTCGCCGTTCTTCCCGTTCAATCTTTTTATCAATACTATCTATAACCTCACCGTAACGATTAATAAGAACTGACACAATTCCTGGATTGGCTGCTGAATATGCTTCGCTTAATTTGTCGGTTTCCTCCCTGACAAGCTCAGCAATCCCATCAACCCCGGTTGTCTCGTTCCTGGTAAACAGATTACCGACCCCTTCAAGATCGTTGCCCAGGGCTTCCTTCAGAATTGCAGCGTCGATAATCCATTTCCCATTCAGGGCAGGATCGGTACTGATGCCTATCTGGGTTAAATGTGTAAAGGCATCGACCCCGTCTGTCAATCCCGGAACAGTGCTTACCAGGATATCATTGATACTCTGCTTTGCAACCTGGAAGGCATAGTTGCCTATCATGGGACCGTTCTCTTCCCCTTCCCCGGCATTATCATAGGCTGTCATCTCGTTAATGTAGTCTAAAACAGTGTTGATCGAATCCACAAAACCCACAATTTTTGTGTTTACAGCATTGGTATCATTGATTATGGATACAGTGGTTTCCCCTGTGCCTGAAAGAGAAAGTGTGACACCGTTGATCAGATCTCCAATTGTGTTGGCGCTTCTCTGGAGATAAACGCTTGTGTCTGTAGGATAACCATCCACCTTAACCATGGCATTCTGGGCAGCCTGGGTTTCATCGAAGATGCCATCAAAGTTTGTCAATGTATGACTGATTGCACCGATCTTATAAGCAGCTCCGGAATCATTACCGGACAAGGTCAGGTGATAGGCTGTGGAAAAACCGCTCCCATCGTTCAATATGCCTGCAGTTACCCCTGGATTTTCACTGTCATTATTGATTAGATCCCTGAGTTCTGACAAATTTGTTCCTGCGGCAATATCAATGGTCCTCTGCTGTCCGTTATAGGTATAGGAAAAGGTCTGATCCGTGGATGTTACTTGTGTTGTGCCCGTGTCTGAAAACCCGGAATGCACCTGTTTTTCCGTCATGGCCAAGCCGCTGTCCTGGGCGGCCTGCAGATCCGGGTGCCAGATATCCATGGAAAACGTATCGCTGTTATTAACAACTCCGGCACTGAATTTTACCTGGACACCCTGGAAAACATCCATCAGGGTATCGGCTGAATAGGTATTATCAAGGGTAAGGTTCCCGCTATTGCCCTCTGTGTCTGTCCATTGTACCGTGATTTCATCACTTCCCACCACCTGGTCTTCGCCTAAAGAGGTAATTGTAAAGTAAAAACTCTTATTTGTGGAACCGAGATATTGCCCGCCTGACGTGGCATGGGAAGTCCCGCTCCAGGTTACCTCTCCAACATCATCTATCCTTTCTCCAGCTCCGGACATGGAAAAATCTATACTGGTTTCATTGGTGCCAGTGGATATGACATTGGAATCACCTCCGTTTTTGGCTGTAAAAACCAACCTGAATTCATTTCCACTTGAACCGTCGTTTATTACTTCAGCATCAACCAGCGTTGATTCAGAATTGATTTCACCGGCTATTCCTTCCAGGGTATAATCTCCTCCATTAATCGTAATTGTTTCCGTGCCTGCACCCACGATTATCTGAATCTGATTTCCATTGCCTGCATAAGTGGTGGTGTCTTTGTCCAATTTTCCATCCGAGCCGAGCCTGTGTTTTATGTTCGTTCCCACCTCTATAGTATGTGCCCCTGGTCTGGCTGAACTGGTATTGGTTATTGTGAGTACGTCTTCATTGCCGGAAGTGGAAGTTCTTGAATAAAACTCTGTTTCAGAGTTCATGTCCGCTGCTGCCGATTCCAGGACAAGAATCCGGCTGTCAAGCCCCTGGGAAGCGGTAATTTTATCAGACCAATCCTGTTTCCAAGTGTTAAGGCGATTAATATGGAACCGCTCCACCTCCATTAGTTGATCAACAAGATCAACCCAGTTTGTGTCTGATGTCAGGGCTGAGTATTGGACTGTTCCGGTGGTAGCGCTTGTGCCGGCCCCTCCGATCTGGATACTCATACATACTCCTATTTAAATTATGGTTGAATAAACACTTTCAACTCTGTGGTCTCAAACCTTGAGATTGAATTGATCCCATCTGCTGTTCCATGGCCTAAATAACAATTCAAAATTACAATCCTAAAATAACAAAGAGCAATTGCCATGCCAATCCACATGACAATTGACTCTTTTTAAATGAACCTGCCTTAACTGTTGTGAAAACCGGTTCATCATCATTAATATTAACTCCATTCCCGTCTGGGTTGAGCCGTTTTGCCTCCGAACTCACTTTACTTATCCTCTTTATACCTGCCTGATACGAATTTTCTTCCCTGGCCCGGAAATATTTTCCCGGCAACAATAAACTTTATTATTATATCGGCAAAGGCACAAAATAACTTAAGCCGATGATGACAAAGATAAAACCTACAAGGATAAGGATTTTTTCTTCGTTTATTACCTGACAAACATTTTTTTTCTTAAGGTTTTTCTTTAATCTGACGATAAAGATATTGAAAGACAAATAAACAAAAAAAGGAGGCGAATTTTTAACAAACGTATTTAACAACTGTATTTAACAATTCCGGCATGGATGCCGGGAGAAAGCTTGGAATTTAAAATCCACAGCTTATTAGAAAACAACAAATCAAGGAGGATTTAAAAATGAGTTTAGTTATTAATAACAACATGATGGCCATGAATGCGGCCAGGAACCTCGGCAAAGCATATGATAATCTGGCCACATCCACCCAGAGACTCTCATCCGGACTGAGAATCAACACCTCAGCAGATGATGCAGCCGGCATGGCGGTTCGTTCCACCCAGCGGGCAGACATTGCCGTAATCGGACAGGGTGTTCGAAATGCAGGAGATGCCGTTTCCATGATTCAGACTGCTGAAGGAGCGCTTTCAGTAATTGATGAGAAGCTTATCCGGATGAAGGAACTTGCGGAGCAGGCTGCCACTGGTACTTACACCACTGCCCAGAGGCAGATCATGAATGATGAGTATGATGAGATGGGCAAAGAGATCACACGAATCGCCAATGCAACCGACTTTAACGGGACTGCATTGCTGGATGGCTCTCTTGCCGACGATGGTACTTCCTCTGCCGGCATGAAGATCCATTTTGGTACAGGCAATGATGCTGCCCAGGATTACTACTCAATCACCATCGAAGATATGACCGCAGAAACACTGGGCGTGGGCACAAGCGGTTTATCCCAGGCGGCCGTGACCTCTCAGGCTGCAGTTACTTCACAGGCTGCTGCGGCATCACAAGCTGCATATGCAACAACCCAGGCGGCTACTACTTCACAGGCGGCTGTTGCTTCCCAGGCGGCGGTTGCTGCAGGGGCTGTAAGAGCTTCAAATGCCACTGGCACTTCACTGGCTGCACAGGCTTCTGTTGCTTCACAGGCGGCTGCTGTTTCACAGGCTGCGACTACTTCACAGGCTGCAACTACTTCACAGGCTGCAGTTGCTTCACAGGCTGCAACTACTACACAAGCTGCGGTTAATTCACGGGCTGCCATAGGCACTAGTACAGCCATTACATCTCAGGCTGCGGTTGCTTCACAGGCGGCTACTACTTCACAGGCGGCTGTTGCTTCACAGGCGGCGGTTGCTTCACAGGGGGCTACTACTTCACAGGCAGCTGTGGCTTCACAGGCGGCTATTGTTGCACGGGTTGCAACATCCGGTGTAGCCTATACTTCATTTGCCTCCCAGGCCGTTGTTGCTTCCCAGGCGGCTGTTGCTTCACAGGCGGCTGTTGCTTCACAGGCAGCGTTGACATCTCAAGCTGCGACTACAACTCAGGCTGCAACAGCCTCCCAGGCGTCTGTTGCTGCTTCAGATAATGGTGTTTCTCTGCAAACTCAGGCAGGGGCTGCGGCAGCTCTGGCAAAAGTTGATGCTGCCATTAGTTCAAAAAATACCGCACGCGCAGGTCTTGGCGCCATGCAGAACAGGCTGGAAAGTACCATCACCAACCTGACGATCCAGGCGGAGAACACCCAGGCGGCGGAAAGTCGTATATCTGATGTTGATATTGCAACAGAGATGACGGAGTTCACCAAAAATAACATCCTGGCACAGGCGGGAACTGCCATGCTTAGCCAGGCAAACTCCATACCGAGAATGGCATTACAGCTGTTGGGCGGATAATTAAAAACCGAACAACTTAAATAAGAAAGGGGGAAGCAAAATTTGCTTCCCCCTTTTTTTTAATGATCATAAAAATTTTCTCAGGAAGGCCACTCCCTTAAGGCCGGAGCCAATTCATATTCCAAAAGATCCGCCAGCATGATCCAATCTTCCTTTTCCTGTGCCGCTATAATCTCATCAGATAATTTTCCCAGTGACACAAGGTTTTTTTGAAAATCCAATTCAAGGATCTTTTCACATTGCCTGAGCATTTCAACCAGGTCCTGATAGGACTCCAGAAAGTTTATGAAATGCCGGTTGGCCTCCTTCTCTTCGGCCATACGGAAAAGTCTGGATATTTTTTCCAGGCACTGAGACAAATTATCAAACATAACGCCGCTGTTTTCAAGGAAAGACCGGCAGATTTCTTTTCTATCCTTTGTCTCGATCTCCAGGGTTTCAATTTCGCCTGCCTTTATTTGCCTGGCATCGTGGGGCTCATTCTCCCTGTAATTTTCACCATTTAATCTGACGGTCCATATGGTCTTTTCTTCGTTGATCTGATGTTCTATAATCTCCTGCAAAATCTCTTCAAGGTTGTCAAAAGGACCGCTAAGCGGCATCTTTGTTTCATCTAATAAAATTTTCATGATTTCCTCACACTTTTTTTTTAAAATCATCATACAGCCTTCTATCTTTCAACCAGATACCATCCTCTATGGGTCAAGTATCATTCTCGATGTTTTTTGCTGCATTACGCTGTATTTTCCATCCAATAATCTGTTTGCATTGTGTCATCTCACCTGTTGCGTGGTGCTGTGATCCTCTCAAGAGATTCATTTGCTTTATCAACCTCTCCCTTTGACAGATAAATTTCTCCCAGCACTTTCCAGGCTCCTTCATTCCCAGGGTTCAAGCCCAGGGAAGTGTTCAGGGCCTCAGTGGCTTTTTCAACTCTCCCCAATCTAAAATATGAAATGCCAAGTATATACCAGGCAAGATGGGCAACCCCTTTTTCATCAACCAAAGCGGAACTGATCTCAACGGCCTGAACATATTCACCTTTTTCAAGCTTAATCATGGCCATTCTCAACCTGCTTGCCGCAGTTATAGCGTCTTGAACCACATCTTCTTCTGCCTGCCTCTTCTCTATCAAATCCTGTTTTTGTATCCCGGATTCCTGATCCCTGATCCCTGAACTCATATATTCCATCCATATCCGCTTAAAATTGAGTTCCATCTCCCGGGTAATAACCCTGGGATTACAGATCGATGATGCCAGAAGATTCTTTCGCATCCTTGTTTTCAATTCTCTTATTATTTCAGGATGCTCTGCCAGTTCCACGGATTTTGAAACATATTCCTCTTCTGTAAATGCAATCAACTGATCCAGATTAAGATTTTTCAAGATGGAATAACTGACTCTCTGGGCATGGCTCTCTCCCACTAGTGTCATAACCGGCATGTTCATCCATAACGCTTCAAGGGTTGTGACCGTTCCGTTGTAAGGAAATGTATCAAGGGAAATATCTATGGTGTTATACAGTCTCAGGTGCTCTTCTCTGGTGGCAGTATAACCCAGGCATTTAACTCTTTCTTCCAAGATGTCGTGCCTTGCAAATTCCTTCATTATATTATCCCAGACAAACCCTGTATTCAATTGTTTTGCCTTGAGATGAAGCACGCTCCCCTCAACCTTTTTCAGAATTTTTGACCACAGTTCCACAGCCTTTGGCGTCAGTTTCTGGATATTGTTAAAGCAGCCAAAGATGATACCTCCCTCTCCATGATCCTTTATCTGTGGCGGAACAACATTGCCAAATCCATTAAAACCCAGAAAACAGTTTGTGAGCCGGATAAGTTTTTCAGAATAACGATAATCATTGTGTCTGTCGGATTCTGCATAGCGATCGGTAAATCTATAATCCATACAGGAAAGACCAGTTGTATTGGGGTAACCCAGATAGGTTATCTGGATGGGTGCAGGCTTATATGCAAAGGCCCTCAATCGATGTCCTGCGGTGTGGCCGGCAAGATCAATCAAAATGTCTATTTCGTCTTTGTAAATCTCTTTGGCCACTTCCATATCTGACAGATCTTTGACATATTTAAATTTTAAGGATGCCTTTATCATCTCCTGGCTAAATGCATCCATCTCCTTTGGAAAAAAATTTGCGTAACAATAGACATCAAACTCATCTGTGTTGTGGCTGGCTATGATATCCTTGATAAGGTATCCCACTGAATGCTCTCTTAAGTCCGGAGATGAGTAGCCGATTCTCAATTTTCGTGTTTGTGTTTGAGAAAGCCTTTTTCTGTCATGTTCAAAAGGGTGTACCGCAGCCTCGGTCATCACCCCCCATTTTTGATGCTGTTCGGAAATTTCATCAAGCGTCAGATCGGTAATGGCACAAAACTCCATAAAACTGCCGGCCAGGACATCTCTTGTTTCCGGGTTTATCTTTGTCTTTTTGAACCGCTCAATGACGGCGCTTGCCTTCTCCCATTCACAGATCTGGATATAAGTGTCATGAATTCCCGCAAGATCAGACTTATCCAGCTCTTGATATTCAAGCATCTTTTGGGTAAGATCACGCACCTCTTCATAATTGCATTGCTCTTTCTGATAACCGCAAAGGTTGCTGTAGCCCACCAGACTCGGTTTGAGAGAAATCGATTTTTTATAATACTCGACAGCCTTTAGAGCATCACCCCTGTTTCTAAATACATTTCCCATATTCATATAGGCATCAGCCGTCTCGGGCTGAATCTTTATGGCTGTTTCGTAATGATCCATGGCTTTGTCAAAACGATACTGCATCTGGTAAATAATACCCAGGTTGTTATGGACAAGATAATATTCAGGATCTAAGGACAAGGCTTTTTCATAATATTCAATAGCCCCCTTATAGTTATTCTGGTTCTGCATTGCAGACCCAATATTGAAAAATGCGTCCACGTACTCTGGATTTAAGGAAATTACCTGTTGGGAATATTTGATGGCTTCATCATATTTTTTTTGGTTAAGCAATATCCAGGCTATATTATAGTAGGCATTGGTATAGGAAGGGTCTATTGATATGACCTTCTCATAATACGCAATGGCTTCACTTTGGTTGCCCAGGGCTGCTGCGATAATCCCCAGATTATACCAGGCATTGGTATAATCCGGAGACAGGGATACAACCTTGTGAAATTTTTCATGGGCCTCATCATATCTTGCCTGATCTATAAATATGCCTCCAAGAACAAAATAGGCGTTTACATAATCCGGATCTATGGATAAAACTTTTTCATAATATTGGACAGCCTCATCAATGTTGTTTTGATCTTTTTCTATAATTCCCAAGTTATACAGGGCATCAACATTAAAGGCATCTTTGTGTAATACACTGAGTAACGCCTTTTTAGCCCCAGGGATATTTCCGTTCTCATACAAAGCCAAGGCAGATGAAATAGGATCACGAGCCCTGGTAATTGTTGTTTTACCGGATACCTTTGGTTTATTAACAGCCTTTTTTCTGTTATTGAGAACCCTTTTTTTCTTTTTCGACATGATCTTTTTTCCTGTGATGGTTTTACGAGTTCGACAAATCAAACCCATATATTTTTTCTTCTCACCTCCAGCCCGTTAAATAGTCTTTCTGGCCCAAAAAACGCCACGGCCCCGTTCACTGACAGTTACCCTTTCAACTAATGAAAAGCCTGCCTGTCTTAACCTGTCGGTTTCAATTTCATCTTCATCATGACCTTCATAAAGAACTGCTTTTTGTCTGGAGAGAAGATCGATCAAGTTGTCCTTGTCCCTGACCCAGTTCATCACCGACAAACACGTGCACAGGTCAAAATCATCCCCGATCTTATCGGTGGCAGCCTTGCTGTTAAAGTCTGCCTGATCCCATGAACACCTGTCTGCTACGCCAAATGCTGACGCCACATGTTTACTGCCTTCCAGGATGTCGGCTTCATACTCATATCCATGACAGATGGCTCCTTCCCGGGCTGCCCACACACTCAGAAGGCCAAGGTTGCATCCCAGTTCAAGAATCCTTTTTCCCTTGAGATCTCCCTGGCAGGCATCATGCAGCACCTTACCAATATATCCCCATCTTTTCTCCCACATTCGTTCACCGGAAAAGTGATTTCCTTCCACATCCAAAGAATAATAGGCAACATATTGACCAGGGGAACTGGCATTGCTTCTTGCTGAAATGTCCCAGGCTTTTGTAAGAAGATCTAAACAAGACCTGTCATTGATTTGATTTTCAGAAATACTTTCTGCTTTTGATGCTTTAAAATAAAACCCGTCATCATAATCATTCCGGCCTTCTGCTAATTGGGCCTGATCAAAATCGATCAAACAGATATCATAGTTTGAATTCACCAGGAAATTTCTGTCAAACATATCATTATGCAAAACTCCTGCTTCATTAACCGACTGAATTATCATATGCTTTTGCTTTTCTACCTTTTCTTTGAACTCCAGTGGAACTTGCACTTTATCCAATGTCCCGATGTTGGGGAAATAATCCATGATGGTGATGGTATGATCCTGTTTTTCGATATACTCTTTTAACCGGCAAACATTTGGAACATCCTTTAGTGTTTTGAGAAATTGTGCCTCTTCATGGGGGCTGGCAAGTTTTGCAGGATTTTTCCTGTCAGATAACCTTGCCTTCCAGGTTTCGGTTTTAAAATAAACGCGCTCAAGACTTGTGCCGTCTCCAACATTCACGCAGGGCACCTGATAGGGCATCCCTTTTAATCCGTATTGTCTCTCAAATTCATCCCAATCAATTTTATTTTCAAGTTTTTCTTTCCTGGCAATAAAGACACCCCTTCCCCGTTCACTGTCTGCAATCTTTTCAATGCCTGCAAAACCAGCCTGACTTAACCTGCCTATTTCAATTTCATCTTCATCATGGCCTTCATAAAGGACAACTTTTTGTCTGGAAAGCAGATCGATCAGATTATTCTTATCTCTAACCCAGTTCATGACTGAAAAACATGTGCACAGGTCAAAACCGCCAGCAATCTTATCAGTATCTTCCTTTCTGTTAAAATCTGCCTGATTCCATGAACACCTGTCTGCTACGCCAAATGCAGACGCCACTTGCTTGCTGCCTTCCAGAATGTCTGCTTCATATTCATATCCTTGACAGATGGCTCCTTCCCGGGCAGCCCACACACTCAGAAGGCCCAAGTTGCATCCCAGTTCAAGAATCCTCTTTTCCTTGAGGTCTCCCTGGCAGGCATCCCGCAGCATCTTACCAATATATCCCCACCTATCTTCCCAGATGCGCTCACCGGAAAAGTGCTTTCCACCCACATCTAAAGAATAATAGGCAACATATTCACCCGGGAAACTGGCATTGCTCTTTGCTGCAATATCCCATGCCTTTTCAAGCTTTTCACATTTTAAATTATCATTGATATCATTTTCTGAATTAACTGTGAGCTGTTTTTCAGCTGTTTGGTATAGTTCCATAATAGTTCCTTTATTATTGGAAAGGGTTTTTAAAAGCGTATAATTGTAATCCGCAAGGGAAGAAAAAAAATCTTTGCTCTCCCCGTCTTCTATCAAAATATAATCAGGACTATGATGAGACAAATCTAATCCTTTAAACACATTGGCACCTTGACCATTGGCATTGAGTACCAGCAGATCAAATTTGTTAACTTCAAATTTTTCCAAAATTGATGTTAAAGTACGAGTATCGCTTCTGGTTTTTCCAAATTGATCCTCCCGGCTCCCTTGTTCAGCTTCCACCTGAACCTTGCTGTAATCATCGGCCACACATTCATAGTTGAGAACTGCTGCATTGGGCCTGTTTATTTTGCAATGTGCACAGCGCTCAATATCAGATTCGATAAGAATTCCCTGCCAGCCATGTTTTTCAAGCGATAGAGTTGGACTATCGAAGATCCCGTCACCTGCGCCTACCTCCACATAAAACCCGTTATTTTTTGTCAGAAAGGTATAAAGTCCTTCATCGATTCTTTCATGACCTTGGGTTTCCTGAATTTCCCTCAATGAAGTTGCCTCTTGTTCATTAAGTATTTCCATTGAATATTTACTCCTTATGGGTAACCATTTGCGTATTATATTAAACCTGCAACCCTGATTTGCTTTATCTTTTTAGACTTCTTCCATATTTTCCAAGGCCATTTTATCACCAGATCCTGACCTGCTATTTTTGTAATTATGGTCTTTTTCATTTTTCTGATCTCTTTAGGAAATCACTAACCTCATGCCTTACCATCTCACCCATTCTTTTTGCAAAAAGGTCTATTCTGTCAAAATTAGGATTATTTTCTTTGTTACCGAGTTTTTCCTTAATCCGGGACAATTGAATTCCCTGTTCCTTTAAAAGTTTTATATTTTTTATAACCGAAATATCTTTTTCATTATAGCGTCTTTGCCCTCCATTGGTTCTCGAAGGAGTCAAAATATCCTGAAACTCCTTTTCCCAGAACCTCAGTGTATAAGGAGGGATATCCGTAATCTCGCTTACCTGTTTTATTGTTAGATTGTGCATAACTTTTGACATATTCAGGGCCTGCCTTTTTGTTTTTGGTATCCAAACAGCGCTTTGCATAATGCTTATCCCCTTAAAAATGCATCGAACCATGGACCACCTTTCTCTATTTCCATAAAGCTCCAAATCAACTTTAACTTTAAGTTAGCAAGTTATGTGCCACCTTCTTAGTTTTGAACAAAATCAGATTTTTCCGGACAGCTTTAGTCGGTTATAAGACAGGTTTGATCACATCGGGTGTTTTAACCCCGTCAACGTGAACAAATGCAGGACAAATAAGATCCAGACAAAAAAGTCGGACCTATAACATATATAAAGGAAAGATTTGCCGGGTTATAATATAAGTCCCCGGGGGATGTATATAAAACACCCCTAAAACCTGGTTTTGGCTGGCAGACAGCCCGCCTCCAGGCCCATAGATACATACCGGCAAAGCAAAGCCAAATATATTCATGTATTTTTTTCATTCTTGACATTTTTTTAAAAAAGCATTAAAGTATTCTGTTTATTATGGGTTGCAGCATATAACGTTTTTAATAAAGTAAATTTAAGTTAAGGATTGTTAAGTTATGAAACGAACATTTCAACCAAGTAACCGGAAAAGAACCAGAAAACATGGATTTCTTAAAAGAATGTCCACTACCGGTGGAAGGCGTGTTATTAACGCCAGAAGAGCAAAAGGAAGAAAAAAACTTACCGTTTAATTAAAGGGATTTATTGAGTAACTTTTGTTTTCCAAAAAAGGTAAGGCTCTTAAAAAGAGCTCAATTTTTAACTCTTTCGAAACAAGGGGAAAAAGTACATACAGACTGCTTTTTAGCAATTGTGCTTAAAGGAACAGCTCAAAACAATCGAATTGGCATTACAGTATCAAAAAAAGTAGGAAATGCAGTAGAGCGTAACAGGATAAAAAGAATTATTAGAGAA
>Ga0307988_1000459_pt1 | contig 28464 bp, 18 predicted proteins | sample EllFjometagen183_FD_203166 | JGI IMG/M metagenome (GOLD analysis project Ga0307988, IMG submission 203166) | Marine microbial communities from Ellis Fjord, Antarctic Ocean - #183 | ecosystem: Environmental > Aquatic > Marine > Unclassified | place: Southern Ocean | collected 2014-10-08 | reverse complement strand
GAGTTATAACTGAAAGTTGTGTTTGAGAGAAAAGGTGGTGTATCCTTTCCGGGTGGTAACCATCGAATTATCACCCAAGGAAAAAACCTTAAAGGAAAGGAAACACCGTGAAACACGATAACGTAATCCAAATAGAAAAACCAGAAACAATTACCAAGGATCTGTTGACGGAAATTTTACAAAAAGGCAGTCAGAGGTTACTGGCTATTGCAATAGAGGCAGAAATCGAAGGCTGTATAGATTTTTATAAAGATCTGAAAGATGACTTAGGCCGTCAAAGAATCATTCGCAACGGATATAATCCGGAAAGAGAAATACAAACTGGCATCGGACAAATCAAAGTAAAAGTGCCTCGTAGCAGAGACAGACAGCCTGACGGAGAACCAATTCGTTTCACCTCCAGTATATTGCCGCCTTATTTACGTCGGACCCGAAGTATGGAAGAATTGCTGCCCTGGCTGTATTTGAAAGGAATCTCAACAGGAGATTTTAGTGACGCATTAGAAGCATTGTTAGGCAAAAATGCTCCAGGGCTGTCAGCAAATACCATCAGCCGATTGAAGGTTAAATGGGTATCAGAGATGGAACAGTGGAATAAACGAAAGTTTATCGATAAGCATTATGTTTATTTCTGGGCAGATGGCATATATTGTAATGTTCGTATGGCCGAAAAACAGTGTTTACTGGTAATTATCGGGGTAACTGAATCCGGCAAAAAAGAACTTGTAGCTATTGAAGATGGATTCTGTGAGAGCGAGCTGTCGTGGCTGTCAGTGCTGAGAGGTTTAAAAAAAAGAGGCTTAGAAGTAGGCCCCAAACTGGCAATTGGAGACGGTGCTCTTGGTTTTTGGAAAGCCATTGCACAGATTTATCCTGAAACTCAATGGCAGCGTTGTTGGGTTCACAAGACAGCAAATGTTCTCAATAAGCTTCCCAAAAGCCTGCAAAGCAAAGCTAAAGAACACTTGCATGATATCTGGATGGCACCGGGCATTGAAGAGGCTGAAAAGAATTTCGATGTGTTTATTGAGCTCTATGGCGCAAAGTATCCCAAGGCGACAGAATGCCTTGAGAAAGACCGTGACAAACTGTTAAATTTTTACAGTTATCCGGCAGAGCATTGGAAACATATCCGAACTTCCAATCCGATTGAGTCTACTTTTGCAACGGTTCGCTTGCGGACAAAAAAAGTAAGGGGCTGCTTTTCAAGTCAGACGGTTGTTACGATGGCATTTCAGTTATGTCGCTGTGCTGAGAAACGATGGCAGAAAATAAATGCGGTTAAAAAATTAGCAAAGGTTATTGAAGGAGTGCAGTTTGTGGATGGAGTTGAAAGGATCGCCGCCTAAACCTCTAAACACAACATTTGACAATAACTCACCTTGACATACGGCGGTATAAAAGTTAAGTTCGTTGTTGTCTCATGTAGTAATGCCCACCTGTTAATGCACGATGGGGTTAGTTATTAATGATGGTTCTATCGAAAATCAGTGGTTTAAAACAGACTAATCGTATGAGCCTCAGGGCTATGTCTGGTTATTAAACGTATTTGAACTTAAAAAGGAATAAGTTTGTCCAAAAAATTAACCGAAAATTTATGAAAATGACTCGAATCAATATATTTTTCTGGACTATTTGCTCGCTGCTTATCGCTGCTGTATTTGGGTACAATAATTATGCAGCAAATAATAAGTGTTATTTTGTAGTCGAGATGGCAGTGTCTGCTAATGGCCCGAGTCAAATCTTCTTTGATACGGGCCGAGGTACTTTACAGAAGGATTCGATTAAATTACAAGTGGACAGTAGGGGCTTCCAGAAGTATTCATTCCCTGTGCCTTCGACCATAAAATCGATTCGTTTTGATCCGATAGATAGGACTTCGGTTATTAGTATAAAGAAAGCCGTAATCGAAAATGTAAATGGCGATACGCTCAAAAACTTTCCTTTTCAGTCTTTTAGACCTGCACAGCAAATTTCAAGTATGGTTGTCCTCGAAAATGTTTTGGTTATACATACGACAGAAAATGCTAATGATCCGATAATAGAGATAGAAGAATCATCTTTTAATAGAAAAACAAATTCTTGGATGAATTATTTTGTACAACGAGGATGGGTATATGTTGGATATGCACTTATAAGCCTACTTATCTTTATTGGCCTGGTTAAGAGCGGCCAACAGATTTTTGAGAATATGGACCGGTTGATTAATTACTCGATTGCTAACCCAGGTAAAGTGATAGCGCTTGTCGGGCTTATTGCAGCCGTCGCAAGTTGTTACCCCGTGGTATTTTTTGGTAAGAGTTTTGTCCATCCCGCCAGTGTGGGTGCATTGTATGGTGCTCCCCCTTGGATGCCGGGATTATCACTTGATTCTTTCACAGAAAATTTTCGTGGTTCCGACGTGGGCGCGACCGCATGGAGCTTTGCCCCTAATTCCGTTGTTCAACATGATTCGATATTTAGCTATTTTGAATTTCCATTTTGGAATCGATATGTTAGTGGCGGACTCCCGTTGTTTGCTCAAGGCCAGTCAATGATTGGCGATATACTACATTGGATTCCAGTTTTTATAGATGGCAATATAGGCTGGGATATTAAATTCGTTCTGTCCAAAGCAATTTTTGCAATTGGAATGGGTTTACTTGTTTTTCGGTTAACAGGCAAATTAATATCGGGATTATTGATTACGATTTCTAGTTGTTTTCTTGGTTTCTTTGCATTTAGATTTAACCATCCTACATTTTTCGTATTAACTTATGCGCCGTGGATTATACTCCAATGGGAAAGACTAGGACTGGCTCTTGCTTTGCCAAATCCACGTACAAGGACTTGTGTTTCGCAAGCGTTTTTGCTGGCTGCTGTAACTTGGTTGCAGCTAAACGCAGGGGCACCCAAAGAAGGTGTTATTACTGCATGTTTTATGCATGCTTTCGGGTTACTGGTTTTTGTTGAGAAACTCTCCCCTAAGCGTGGGCGGATTTGGTCATTTGTTGTTGCTGCCGGAGTTGGGTTTGTTCTTGTAGCCATTACTGCTCCGTATTGGTTACTTTTTTTGGATCTATTGGGCAAATCATATACTGCATATGACATTCCTACAGTTTCCACATTTCAACCATATATGATTATTGGATTTTTTGATAATTTCTTTTTCCAAAAATACTTTAATAGTCTTACTGCACCTTCAACAAACTTATTTATTCTATTTGGCGTATCAAGTGCCTTTTTGGCCTTGCGCCAAAGACAATCGAGCATAGTTTATGGCATTTGGGTATTATTTATTTTGGCCATGACGACTGCTTATGGCTTGATTCCTAAATCAATTTTGATCGTCATTCCATTGATCAATAAAATAAATCATGTGGGAGATACTTTTTCAGAACCTATGATGATTATTGCTTTAATCATTGCCGGGTATGGAATTTGTGACTACTTAAGGGCAAACGAAAAATTTAAAAAGGCAATGATAGTCTTATCAATCGCATGTTTTTTTGGGTTGTGGCTCATTTTAGATTGTCAAAATCATAGTAGTTTTTCTATTGAAAATCGATATCTTATTATGTTCTTTTTAGTACTCATCTGTCTTGCCTTACTATGGGAACACGGTTTGTCATTCATTTGGAAACGAAAAATCTTGATTTCACTACTGATTTGTTTATTCTTTTTGTTACATGTTCGTCATGGTATGCATTTAATGACAGGGATTGCAGTTATTGATACTAACGTTATGAATCCGACAAATCGTGTAAATTTTGCAGCCAAGTCTAAGTCAATTGAATATATTAAGAATGAAATTAATAAAGAAAATAAACCGATGCGAGTCGTTGGTGAAAGAGAAGTTTTGTTCCCTGGTTATAGCACCAGATTGGGCCTGGAAGGATTAGTATCGGCGGAGGCAATAAGAAGTATGTATTATGAAAAATTATTGGCCATTACCTATACCCCTCCCACGCCTTTCGGTTGGTTACGTTTAATTAAAAATGATCAAATCGCAAGTCGTTCAGCATCACTGGATTTATTAGGAGTGGGTTATGTTGTGGCTACGCCAGGAACAAAAATGCCCCAGGATATGAAATTAGTCCACTCTAGCGATTTAGATGTTTGGAAGAGAGAGTCCGTATGGCCAAGGGCTTTTTTCGTCAACAAGATAATAGAAGTGCATAAAACATCGGATATTTCAGATGCGTTGGCAGATAACTCGCGTGTTCCTTTCGCTGCCGTGGAAAGTCAGTACATCTCACAGGGTATCATAGACAATAATGTGTCTTACAAAATGGTGCCTGCGCGAGAATACCGTTTAACGAGCAATAGCACCAATTTCTCTGTTGAGGCAAGTAGTCCAGGCATCATTGTGCTTGGAGAAACGTATTATCCAGGTGACTTTGTTGCAAGCCTAAACGGAGAGGAGGTTGGCTATATTCGTGTGAATGAAGCATCAAAGGGAATATGGGTAAATAAAGCGGGAAAGTATGATGTGAGCTTTACCTACAGGCCAGAACGACTCAATCAAGCTTTATGGGTATGTATATTTGGATGGGTGTCATTGCTACTGATCATCAGAATATCCATTGAATTGCCAAAGAGACATAAATCCTGATTTATTGTTTAGGTTAATTAATAAGCCTTATTTGGAGAAATTATGATTTCAGATTGTTATATTAGCGTTTGAATTGTGTGTGGTTCTCGCTATCTCCGTTATGTTTTTACGGCTATCCACTTAAGGCGGGACAGCCTTTAAAATCAAGCGTCTTCGCAGCCTGAAATTTAGGGGTTGAAAGCCAATTTATCCACATAAAAACCCTCGAAAACATTCCCGCTTAAGTGGGTATAGCATTGACAGGAACTCAATGAACAAAAAAAACATATCATTAAGTAGACCAGTAAATAAATTAGTTCATTTTTCAGCATTAATCAGTGGGGCCGTACTGCTTTCTTTTCTATTTATCATAGCAATTAATTTTATGGGAACACTTACTTCAAAAGAGCGAATATTTACAGTCATTTTTGATGCTAATAAAAAATCTCAGCTTGCTCAGTATTCAGAGCCCAATAATGATATGTTTACTGAAGGTGCAATATTTTTCATGGCTTTAGATCGAAATAAGAATAAGTTGGCGGATATATTTAGCTCAAAGTTCTTCTCCCTTCCCAATGAACATCCTTGTGACGGCCTCAGATCTTTGCTTGAAATAGAAGATAATGAAGTCCAGAATCCTAACGGTGAACCCAATACAAGATATTTTTATGGAGCAAGACATTTATTTAGTATTTTAGCAAATTTTTTTAGTATCAACCAAATACGGACAATATATTATTTTTTAAGCATTCTTTCCCCCTTGCTCTTATGGGGAGCATTTTTTATTAAATCTAAAGAAAATTTTGTTATTATCTCTCCCCTCATATTATCAATGCTCCTTGGGTTTGGTCTTGGTACTTTAGGAGGTAATATTGCTCATGCACCAGGCTACATTTTCCCAATCCTATGTTTGGCTGGTGTGGTGTTATGTAAAGACCATTTGACTGACTTGAGGAAACGTGTGTTTGTTTATGCTATTATAGCAGCGGTAACAACATATTTTGATATCCTCACAGGACCGCTACCCTTTGTTTTGTCAATTACAATAATTGTTAACCATATGCTTTATCATCCGCACCAATTTATACATTCAAAAAGCAATAAATGGATTTTAGAGATCGTTGGATTATTAATAATATTCCCTTTAGTTTGTGCATTACTTATTTTTTTAAAATTGGTCGCAGCAATTCCATACGTTGATTATAATGTGTTTCAAATGTTTATTAATACTTTATTAAATAGACTTTCCTCCACCACTACTGGATTGGATACGATTACCCAATCTCAGGTATTCGCGCGACTTTGGTCAGTTCGAGATATATATTTCTTCTATTCAAATATATCGGCAACATTATATTATCTTCTTTCCCTTACAGCTTGGATTCTAGTTTTTATTTTTATAATTCTTCACATTGTGTTTCGGATTAAATTATCATATTGGCGAGAGATTATTGTACTTACTATTGCATCATTGCTGATATTTATTTGGTTTTCGCTTTTCACAAATCATACTTATGTCCATTATCGATTTATGGGACGAATTGCTATTATTCCTGCTTCGACTGGTATAATGGCTTTAATGTTTTTAGGTTTTTGTAATGGGAAAGTATATAAAATTGGAAGGTTATTTGCAATTGCAATTGTTCCAATAACGATTATCTTAACACCACTAAGTTTAGGCTCACCTTTGACTATTTCTGATATAAGCATAACAGGTGACACCGGGATTGATGTCGTATCGTGCAGCAATGATTTAGAACTAAAATCTGATGGAATAACAGATGTAATTTTACAGTTTAAAATAAAAAGAAGTGAGTCTTTCATTAATATATCTGATTTCATAGGTACTCAAATAAAAAGCATAGAACTTGAAAGAATAAATCCCGGAGGGAAATATTCTACTTTACCAGGTAGTTTTCCACTGGGTGTACTTGATGAAAATTTGAAGTTAGTAAATAGAAGAGATCGATCAGTAAATTATGGAATTGATTTAGATCAAAATATTAGTGTGGCATTTGCGGCTGATGGGAGCGATACTGGAGAAAGTAAATATGTTTTAATTATCAAAACTAATTTGGGAACCCTACGGAGCACGTCCTTTTTAATCCAACCCCTTAGCTCATCATTAATTTTAGGCTCACTTTTGACTATTTCTGATATAAGCATAACAGGTGACACCGGGATTGATGTCGTATCGTGCAGCAATGATTTAGAACTAAAATCTGATGGAATAACAGATGTAATTTTACAGTTTAAAATAAAAAGAAGTGAGTCTTTCATTAATATGTCTGATTTCATAGGTACTCAAATAAAAAGCATAGAACTTGAAAGAATAAATCCAGGAGGGAACTATTCTATTTTATCAGGTAGTTTTCCACTTGGTGTACTTGATGAAAATTTGAAGCTATTAAATATGAGTGACCGTTCTATAAATTTTTTAATTGATTTAACATGAAATGTAAGTATAGTTTAGTTTTTGCTACAGATTATGGGAGCATTGAAAGCTCATATTTCGAATTTTCTAAATGAATTTCAAGATTAAAGGAGTAGTTTAACTGACGACCATAGTTTTGGGCTTAAGTTCATTTTACCAATTACCACATAGTACCATCTTTATATACTATGTATAAGTAAATGCTTTTTTGCCTTTTGTTAAGAAATAGCTAAATTTTTTTTATAACTCTGGAAAATATGCCCCGCACCAGGAGGCACACAACATCAGACCTTTGCGAGAAGAGAATATTCTTTGGATTACAACATTATAAATAAAAAATTTAAAAATCAGGACTTAAGTAAAACTATCAAAACTCAAATTAAACACTTTTTAATTGATATCCGGCTGATTATCAGCTAAATTTTGTATCTACTGGAGACCTTTCTCTCTGATTTTGGTGTCCGGGCGTAACTAATCTATAAGGTTTTAAGAAATTTAAAATAAATGTGGAAAAAAGGATTATGCTAATTGAGAATAACAATTATATGGTAATAAAATGCCCTGTTTGCAATGCGACCAGACTATATTATCTTTTTTCGGTTCAAAAATACCGTCTATGTCAGTGTCAGGATTGCAAATTACTATTTCTCAGTCCTCAGTCTTCTGAAATGGAACTGGATAAAATAAATGGAGCAGAATATTTCATTAAAGATCCGGCGCAAACCAGTGAACACTCTGTCGCTGAGCTAGAGCTATCAACGGCGAAAAAGCACCTTGAACTTTTAAAGCAATATCAGGCTGCTGAAGGGGGGAAGCTTCTAGAGATAGGTTGCGGCCATGGATATTTATTAATGAAAGCGAATGAGTTCGGTTATAATGTTACAGGGCTTGAATGTTCATCCCATGCCTGTGATATTGCCAAGGCAAACTTAAATGGCAAAGGTACTGTAATTTGTGGGCAGATCGAATTGCTTGAACATGAGAGCGAAAAATACGATGTTTGTGTTTTGTCAGATGTGATTGAGCATATTCGAGACCCTAGGGGTTTTTTACTGCGGATAAATCGCTTACTAAAACCTGACGGGGTAATTTTTATAGCAACACCTAATGTCGAATCCTGGTCGGCAAGGTTTCTTGCTGAGAAGTGGATGGAATTTAAACCAAAACATTTATATTATTTCAGCCCTGCCAATCTCCAAAGTCTCATGTATCAATGTGGTTTCAGTGAAAATATTTTGAAGCCTTGCGTCAAAGTTATGAATCTTGAATATCTTGTACAACATTTTATTCATTTCCCCATACCGTTTATTACAAAAATTTTATTAACACTAAGGAAACTTTCCCCTGGTTTTTTACATTATAAGCCTTTTAGGATTGTGCCGACCGGTATGATTATTATGGCGCGCAAGGGGGAGAGTAGAGAAAAACAGAAGTTGTCGGTTATAGTGCCGGCATTCAATGAGGCAAAAACAATAGACTTATTGCTTACGCAATTGATAGATAAAAAGATTAAAGGGATAGACATTGAAATAGTCATTGTTGAAAGCAATTCAACAGACGGCACACGTGATATTGTATTAAAATACCAGAACTTTCCACGTATTAAAGTTATTCTGGAGGAAAGCCCTAAAGGGAAGGGGCATGCTGTTAGGACTGGATTTATACATGCTGTGGGTGATTTTGTTCTGATTCAGGATGCGGATCTGGAATATGATCTGGAGGATTATGATGCACTATTAGAACCATTGATTTCAGGGCGTGAGGCATTTGTTTTAGGTGCAAGACATGGCGGTAGGAAAATAAAGATCCGTCACTTTGAAGGGAATCCGTTGACTTCCTTACTTTTTAATGCAGGGCATCAGATTTTTGTCTTTTTAGTAAATATTGTCTATCGGCTTTCACTTCGTGATCCGTTTACAATGTTTAAAGTCTTTAGACGGGATAGTCTCTATGGGTTGGAATTCGAATGTGATAGATTCGATTTTGACTTTGAGCTTGTTATTAAATTAGTCAGGAAAGGAATCAAACCAGTTGAAATTCCGGTTAATTATAAATCAAGATCTTTTGCTCAAGGAAAAAAAGTTTCAATTCGAAGAGATCCCTGGACTTGGCTTTGGGCAATTATTAAATTCCGTTTTGTGAAAATTGATCCGTTGGACATCATTACTAAAACTATACGAAAAAACTAAAAAGGTAGTGCTCCTCAGTATCTTTACTTTTACGAGGTTTCAATTAGAGATTCATATCGAAACCTTTGCGAGAAAAGAATATTCTTGGATTATCGAATTATAAATAAAAAATTTAAAAATCAGGACTTAAACAAAACCATTAAAACTCAAATCAAACGCTTTTCAACCGATATCCGACTGATTATCAGCCGGAATATGCCTCAATTTGAGGCCCTTTGCCCTGATTTTGGTGTCCGGGCGCACCTGTCCTTCTATACAGGAACAACCCCAAGAATTTTAGCTCCCTTCTTGAGATTAAAAGCAAACTGCCTGAACATGACATCAATAAGGTTAGTCATTATCTTAGGGAACCGAGCCTTATTGCCACTGTCATATTTGTGGCTGATACCAAAATATTGCTCAACAATGTACCTGAACTTAGAAACACACTTATTCCGTTCAATTTCAAAGTCGGTTAACTTAGCATTGATGTTATCTTTACGCATAATGCTATCTTTTATATTATTTAAAGCAAGGAACCTGCGATTAGGAGCACCGGTATATCCCTTATCAGCATAAACTTTTTTAATTTTATCAGTATGCATACTATAAATCACAGCATAAGGAAGATATGGAGAATCATTATGAGAGGAAGAACTCAAGTTGGTAGAGAGAATAAAGCCGTTGTCAGTGTCAACAGCAGTATGCTCCTTAAGCCCATAATGAGACTTATCATTTTTAATGGTCCAATCAGAATCAAGATCTCTGGAGAATTTTTTAGGCAAGCCCTTTTTATCCAGCTTGCCTTCAGGCGTATTATCTTTCTTTTTGAACTCATCAAGCTGTTTATTAGAAATAGGTCTACTTGCAGACTTAACCAACCTTGCATCAACAGCCACGCTTTCTTTAATGGAAAGCCACAGTTGATGGAATTGATAAAGCAATTTACCGTTAACCTCCATCATAGCTTTCTGAGAAAGGCGTTTTTTAAACCTGGGAAAAGTAGAATGATTGGGAGAGGGATAATCCATGGGTAGTTTTAAAAAAGACTTAAAAGAAATATGGTCATTGATCTGGCTTTCAAGCTCAGGATAGGATTTAATTTGAAGCCATTTTTGCAAAAGAAAACATTTGAAAAGAAACAAGGGAGAGTATGCTCTTTCTTTTTTTTTGAATTTATCGATTTTTTAAAACGTGATAGGACTTTTTTTTAGAATTTTATCGAAACAGACAGAAAAAAATAAATAATAAATTCAAAACCATAATAGTAATTTTTCTAAAAATATAATATATTGTGGAAACAAACTGAAGTCAGCTTTGAGGGTTTTGGAAACTATCGGGATAGCTATCCAAAGGTCTCGAAATATTGAGCTGTAAATTTTGAGGGAATTATGTCGAAAACCATTTTATATTTAATAAAAAATCGATTCCAGATATTCCGATTTGGTATTGTTGGCGCCATTACTTTTATTTTAAACTTTTCTCTTGTTTGGTCACTCTATGGTCTTCTTGAATTAAATTATCCCATTGCTGTAACTCTCGCATATATCATTACGGTAATTGCACATTTTCTATTGAACAGGTATTTCACCTACAAAGCTGATAATTCATCTGTTATTGGTCATATAGGGAGATATGGGGTGATGCTTATGGTCAATTATCTTGTTACTGTTTCTATATCTATTGTTACTGTCGAGTTGTTTAAACTAACCCCCTACCATGGTGTTATTTTTGCGACGGGAATGACTGCTTTTCTGAGTTTTTTAATAATGAAATATTTTGTTTTTTCTGAAAGGAGATAAATGGGTAATCATTATATTATTACAGGCTGTGCCGGTTTTATTGGAAGTAATCTTGTTGATCGTTTGTTAGCTAACGGTCATGAAGTAACAGGGGTTGATAATTTTTCTACAGGCCAACGTCGTTTTCTTAAAAGGGCTTTGGCAGATGTTAATTTTAAACTTGTTGAAATGGACCTGCTGGATCTTGATGCATTGAAGCAGGCATTTGCTGGTGGTAATGTGGTTTTTCACCTTGCAGCTAACGCCGATGTTCGTTTTGGCACTGAAAACCCCCGCCGGGACTTGGACCAGAACACAATTGCCACTTATAATGTTTTGGAGGCTATGAGGGCAAACGAAATCAATAAAATTCTTTTTTCCTCGACCGGTTCGGTTTATGGTGATGCTGAGGTGATCCCTACTCCTGAAAATGCACCTTTCCCTGTACAAACCTCCCTTTACGGTGCATCAAAGCTGGCATGTGAAGGTTTAATAGCTGCGTACTGCGAAGGTTTCGGTTTTCAGTCCTGGATTTTCCGTTTTGTTTCTATTCTTGGAGAGCGCTATACCCACGGCCATGTTTTTGACTTTTACCAGAAACTGAAGGCAGATCCTTCCTGTTTGCCGGTTCTGGGTAACGGAAAACAGCGGAAATCTTATCTGTATATTCAGGACTGTATCGACGCAATCCTATTGGCCCTGAACAAGGCTGACAACAAGGTTAACATCTTTAATCTGGGTGTAGACGGATATTGTGAAGTCAATGATTCTATTGGATGGATTTGCCAGGAATTAGGCGTTGAACCGCACCTGGAATATTCAGGTGGCGATCGGGGCTGGATTGGTGACAATCCGTTTATTTTTCTGGAGACACAAAAGATTCAGTTGCTGGGGTGGAAACCAAAGTTTGATATTCGTGATGGGGTGATCAAGACTGTTGAGTATTTGCGCTCCAATGAATGGGTGTTTGAGGCGAGGAATTTATGATAAAAGTATGTGTGCAAGGCTTATGGCATTTGGGGTCAGTGACTGCCGCTTGCCTGGCATCGGTTGGGCATGATGTTGTGGGCCTGGATATGGAGAAAACAACGATTGATGGGCTGAATCAAGGGAACGCTCCGCTTTTTGAACCCGGGTTGGATGACCTTCTTCAGGCTGGGATTGACATGGGGCGATTGCGTTTTTCCAGTGATATGGCAGATGCGGTTACTGAGGCCCAAGTGCTCTGGGTGGCATTTGATACACCGGTTGATGACAATGATCAGGCTGATGTTCATTTTGTAATGGATCAGATCAAGTGTGTCTTGCCCGTATTGGTTGATGGGGCGGTTGTTTTGGTCTCTTCTCAGTTGCCAGTGGGGTCAATTTATAGACTCGAAGCCTTTGCTCGTGAGAATCTGCCAAAAAAAGACCTTAGCTTTTCATGTTTACCGGAAAATCTGCGATTGGGCAATGCATTGGATGTGTTTTTAAAGCCGGATCGGATTGTGGTTGGCGTTCGGACAGATTCGGCACGTGTTAAGCTGGAAAAGCTTTTGTTGCCGGTCACGGTCAGAATTGAATGGATGTCAGTGGAATCGGCAGAGATGACAAAACATGCAATTAATGCTTTTCTGGCAACTTCGGTGACGTTTGCAAATGAAATTGCCGCAATTTGTGAGATGGTAGGAGCCGATGCAAAGGAGGTCGAGCGTGGTTTGAAGACCGAAATGCGTATTGGTCCCAAGGCTTATCTTTCGCCAGGTGGACCTTTTGCTGGCGGTACCTTGGCCCGGGATATTGCGTTTCTTGGGGAAGCAAGTAGGGCGAAAAACCTCGTGACTCCGCTTCTTTCCTCTGTGCGGGTAAGTAATGATGAGCATAAGAACTGGGTGAGGCGCAAATTGGTTGAGACGTTTCCTGATTTGAAGGGGATAACTGTTGCTATATGGGGCTTAACCTATAAACCCGGTACTGATACATTGCGACGGTCCCTTGCCGTGGAACTTTGTGACTGGTTGATCCAAAAAGGAGCTATTGTTAATGTGCATGACCCGGTCGTTGGGCAGTTGCCAGAACGTTGGTCAGGTCTTGTGTTTAATCAGGAAAGGGCTTTAGATGCGGTAATCGGGGCAGATGTATTAGTGGTGGGAACAGAGTGGCCGGAATTTTACCAGGAAGCTGCACAACTGTTATCTGTCACAAAAAATCAAATTATTATAATTGATGCTAACCGATATTTAAAATCGGTTGTGATACCTTTGGGGTTGAAATACCTTGCCGTTGGAACCCCGCTGGCAAACAAGGAGTGACTATGCAGAAAATGTTATCAGGAAAAGTAGCGATTATCACTGGAGGTAATCAAGGGCTTGGTTTGGAAATCGCAAAGAAATATTTAACGGCTGGGGCGGATGTGATGTTGTGTGCTCGAGACTTAACCTTGCTAGAAGAGGTACAGGCAGATCTTATCAAGTTGGTAATGCCTGGGCAAAAAATTCTTGTAAAAGCAGCGGATGTTTCAGTCGAGACTGATGTACTGGCACTCGTGAGCGAGACGCTCAAACAACTTGGCGGGTGTCATATTCTTGTGAATAATGCTGGCATATATGGGCCCAAGGGAAAAATAGAGGATATCAACTGGGGTGAGTGGGTTAAGGCAATAGAGATTAACGTTTATGGTTCTGTTTTGATGTGCCGGGGGATTCTGCCACATTTCAGATCCCAGGGGTATGGGAAGGTGATTCAACTTTCAGGTGGCGGCGCAACCAATCCGTTGCCGAGAATAAGCGCCTATGCCGTCTCTAAAGCTGCGATTGTAAGGTTTGCCGAAACTCTTGCCGAGGAAGTTCGTGGTACTGGGATTGATGTAAATGCCATTGCACCGGGCGCATTGAATACCCGCATGCTTGATGAAGTTTTGGAAGCGGGCCCTCAAAAAGTTGGCAAAGCATTCTATGAACGTTCTTTAAAACAGAAGGAATCCGGTGGTTCACCACTTGGTAAAGGGTCTGCATTGGCGTTGTTCCTGGCATCTGAAAAAAGTGATGGCATCACAGGCAAGCTCATCAGTGCTATTTGGGATGACTGGGAGCATTGGCCTGCCCATTTGGATGAATTGGAATCAAGTGATGCCTATACGTTGCGGCGTATCGCAGGCAGAGATAGGGGGTTTTCTTGGGGGGACAAATGAATTTTGGTGTTGGAATTATTGGCTGCGGTCTTATCGGTCGCAAGCGGGCTATGTCGCTTGGCAGTGGAAAACTTGTTGCTTGTGCGGATATTAAAGAAGAGAACGCAAGATCACTTGCTCAAAAAAGTGGAGCCAGGGTATTTGGTGGTTGGCGCAAACTTTTGGCAATGCCGGAAGTTGAGATTGTTTTTATCGCTACCTTACATGATTCGCTGGCAGAAATCACGCTGGCTGCAATTGAAGCAGGGAAGCATGTGTTGGTTGAAAAGCCTGCTGCACGTAACTTTGCAGAGCTTGAACCTGTCATGGCAGCGGCCCAACGAAGTGGGGTGAAAGTCCACGTTGGTTTTAACCATCGTTATCATCGTGCCTTGCGCAAGGCCAAGGAAATAGTCGAGTCCGGGGCATTGGGTGAATTGATGTTCATCCGGGCGCGCTACGGCCACGGCGCCCGTGTTGGATACGATAAAGAATGGCGTGCGAATCCAGTGCTTTCTGGTGGAGGAGAATTAATAGACCAGGGGCCGCACCTGATCGACCTTTCCCGGTGGTTTCTTGGAGAGTTTTCGGAAGTGCAGGGATTTGCGCACACCTACTATTGGGACATGCCCGTGGATGATAATGGGTTTATGATGCTTAAAACATCTAAGCAGCAGGTGGCTTTTCTTCAAGCTTCGTGTACCGAGTGGAAAAATCTGTTTTCCATGGAAATATATGGCCGGTACGGCAAACTGGATATTTCCGGTCTTGGTGGCAGCTATGGTGTGGAACGTATTACCCATTACAAAATGCTGCCGGAAATGGGACCACCGGAAACAACTGCGTGGGAATACCCAATGGCGGATGATTCCTGGGCGGTTGAGATTAATGAATTCTACGATGATATTCGTTTAAACAGAACCCCGTCGGCGGGGTTAAAAGATGCATTCGAAGCATTAAAAGTGGTGGAGAAAATTTATAAGGAGTCTGGTTATGATCATTGCGCGTAGCCCCTTGCGAATCACTTTGGGAGGTGGCGGTACTGATTTGCCTTCCTATTATCGAGGCAATGAAGGATTTTTGGTGTCGGCGGCAATAGACAAATATGTTTATGTGAATGTGATGCGTCCTTTTACCGAAGGGATTTTTCTGAAATATTCCCAGCTTGAGCATGTCGAAAAAGTGGCGGATGTGAAGCATCCTATTATTCGGGAAGCTTTGCAGATGCAGGAATTAAAGACGCCTCAGCTCGAAATTACGACACTGGCGGATATCCCGGCCGGGACCGGCCTTGGCTCTTCCGGTAGTTTTACGACGGCATTGCTAAAAAGCCTTTACGCCCATCGACGTCGGTTAATTCATCCCAGTGAACTGGCTGAACTTGCATGCCATATCGAGATTGACCGCTTGGGTGAACCCATTGGCAAACAGGATCAATACGTCGCTGCCTACGGGGGGGTGACTTGTTTTACCTTCCACAAGGACGATAAGGTGACGGCAGAACCGTTGAATTTTTCCGTGGATACCATGTTCGACCTGGAGGACAACCTGCTATTGTTTTTTACTGGGTTTTGCCGTAGTGCCAGCAGTATTTTGAAAGACCAGAAGGTTCGTTCCGAGAAGAATGACCAGGAGATGTTAGACAATTTGCATTATGTCAAAGATTTGGGATACCGAAGTAAAGAGGCTCTGGAGTCTGGTAATTTGACACTGTTTGGTGAGTTGATGCATGATCACTGGGAACACAAGAAACGTCGATCGGGCGGTATGAGCAATCTCAGGATTGATGAATGGTACGAACTGGGCATGAAAAATGGTGCCGTTGGCGGCAAGGTTGTGGGTGCCGGTGGTGGTGGGTTTTTGATGTTTTGTGCATCTGATCGTAATAAATTGCGCAATGCCATGGTCAAAGCCGGACTTGAAGAAGTTCGTTTTCGTTTTGATTTTGAAGGCACTAAGGTGGTGTTGAACTGATGTTACCAGTTGCTATTTTGGCGGGTGGATTGGCAACACGGTTGCGGCCCATTACGGAAATAATTCCCAAAGCGCTCGTAGAGGTAGCGGGTGAGCCTTTTATTTGTCGCCAGCTGGATTATTTGCAAGCCCAGGGGATCCGTCGAATTGTTTTATGTATTGGTTATTTGGGTGAGATGATTCAATCTGTGGTTGGAAATGGTGCCCGATTTGGTCTGGATATTTCGTATTCCCCTGATGGCCCCGTTTTGTTGGGGACAGGGGGGGCACTAAAGCAGGCACTTCCGTTGCTGGGGGAACAGTTTTTTGTGTTGTACGGAGATTCGTTCCTGCCGGTGGAGTTTAAGCCCGTTGAAAAAGCATTTTTTGAGAGTAAGAAAGCTGGGTTGATGACGGTGCTTGAAAATGGTGATCGGTGGGATAAAAGTAATGTGTTGTTCCGATCAGGGGAATTAGTGGAATATAACAAGCATGCCCCCCGACCGGAAATGGCTTATATTGATTATGGATTAAGCGTACTAACCAGCCATGTGCTGGAAACCTGCCCCCCAGGGCAATCCTTTGATCTGTCAGAAATTTATCATGGGCTGTCTCTTACTGGGCAACTTGCAGGTTATGAGGTGGATGACCGTTTTTATGAAATCGGGTCGCATATCGGACTGAAAGAAACAGAAACATATTTTTTGGAAAAAGGAGAAGTATGAGTTACGCAAAACAGCATTTGAATGAGGCGGTTGATATCATCCAAAAAGTGGATGTGTCCGCCATTGAAAAAATGGCAGACCTACTGGCAACAGTAAAGGCAGACGGCGGTCGAATTTTCTTTTTGGGGGTGGGGGGCAGTGCCGGAAATTGTTCTCATGCGGTGAACGATTTCCGCAAGATCGTTGGGATTGAATCTTACGCACCGACTGACAATGTCTCGGAATTGACTGCGAGAACCAATGACGAAGGCTGGGCAACTGTTTTTGTCGAATGGCTGAAGACCAGCAAACTGGTTGATAAGGATGTACTATTCATTTTTTCCGTTGGTGGAGGGAATCTTGAAAAAAATATTTCACCGAACCTGGTGGAAGCATTGAAGTTTGCCAAGTCTGTTGGTGCAAAGGTTACCGGTGTGGTTGGTCGAGATGGAGGATATACTGCCCAGGTGGCTAATGTATGCGTAATTGTACCCACTGTTAATACTAATACCATCACACCTCATTCCGAGGCATTTCAAGCGGTTGTTTGGCACTTGCTCGTGTCTCATCCGAAGCTAAAAGCGAATCAGACCAAGTGGGAGTCGACTGTTAAATGAAAAAAAAAGCTGTTTTTCTTGACCGGGACGGTGTGCTAAACCAAGCGGTCGTAAAAGAGGGGCACCCCTGTCCGCCGGCCAGCGTTTCTGAAGTAGTGATTTTGCCCGGAGTGGCCGAAGGGGTGCAAAAATTAAAAGATGCTGGATTTGTGTTGATCGTTGTAACCAATCAACCGGATGTGGCAAGAGGTGCTACCTCTAAAGCAATAGTTGAAGGGATCAACGGTTGCTTGGCAAAACATATGCCAATTGATCGTTTTATTATGTGTTATCACGACACCGCAGATGGTTGTGACTGCCGAAAACCTAAGCCTGGTATGCTGATTGCTGGGGCTATGGAGTTTGATGTTGAGCTTGTTTCAAGTTATATGGTGGGTGACCGTTGGCGTGATGTGGAAGCAGGAAGAAATGCGGGCTGTAAGACTATTTTTATCAATTACGAGTATGACGAAAAACAACCCACATCTTTTGATTACAGGGTGGGTTCATTCATAGATGCAATAAATATTATATTGAAAGGAAACCAGGAATGAAGAAGATTGAAGAATTAAAGGTTAAAATTTTTGCAGATGGAGCTGACAAAGCCGGTATGCTTGAGATGTATGGGAAGTCTCACATTAAAGGCTTAACGACCAATCCTACATTGATGAAATTAGCCGGTATTACTGATTACAGGGCTTTTTGTAAAGATATTCTTACTTCCATCAAGGATAAGCCTATTTCGTTTGAAGTTTTTTCCGATGATTTTGACGAGATGGAACGACAGGCAATGGAAATTGCCAGTTGGGCTGATAATGTTTATGTTAAGATTCCGGTAACTAATACCAAGCAAGAAACCTGTTATCAGTTAGTAAAAAAACTTGCTTCTCAAAAAGTAAAATTAAACGTTACGGCTATGATGACCCTGGATCAGGTTCAAAATGTTGTCGAAGTCCTTGATCCTGATGTGCCAAACTACGTTTCCATATTCGCAGGTCGTATTGCCGATACAGGTCGTGATCCTGTACCGATAATGGCAGCCGCTGTTAAAAAACTTAAACTTGTCCCGGCTTCTGAATTAATATGGGCAAGTCCCAGAGAATTACTGAACATCTTTCAAGCGGACAAAATTGGATGTCATATCATCACAATAACCAATAATATTTTAAAAAAACTTTCATTGGTCGACTATGATCTCGAGCAGTATTCCCTTGATACAGTTAAGATGTTTTACAGAGATGCTCTGGCAGCGAATTATAATTTATAACACTCTTTCGTGTTTAGGTTGAAAAGCGAGTAACTTAACAGTTACTCGCTTTTGTCTATTTTCTTGTCTTTGGGGCTCTTTTCCAACAATGGCAAGCGTATCAAATAGTGGGGCAGGTCACCTCCCTCTTGTTACCTAACTCGCCTTCGTAGAATTGTTATATCCTGCCATCCGCGTAACCCACCGGGGATAAACTCGACAACATCAAAAACACCACGCGTCCACTGTTCTTTTATATAAGAATCATGAATAAAACTGTTTCCATAATCTTCGCCAGCATTTGCCGCTTCGATTACTTCTGAAGTATAAGCTTGGTTGTAAAATTGTTTTGTTTTAAGACTACTGCGTAGTTCCTCAGCCTTTTTATGGGACATCTGAAACATTTGCTGATGTTGTTCAGATTGGCAAATGATATCAAGTGCCGTATATCCATGTGTTGTTAACAGCACGATTCCGTTATCACTTGTGATTCTTGCTAATTCATCCAACCAAGCAACCATAGCACTCTCGTTTAGATGGGTAAAAATTGACAATGAATAAATAAAATCGAATTTACCATCTATGAATTTTAGCGGTGGCACTACTTTATTATTTACCGTTGTAATCATTTCAAGATTTTCTTGACACCATTTTACTAAACTGAGATTTACATCAGCCCCACAGACATTGAGCTCTGGAATCATTTGAAGAAATCGAGTTGTTCTACCGCACCCACAACCAAAATCAAATACATGTATAGACTCAGGCACTTTGTCTTGTATATAACGTGCTATAAATTCTATACATATTTCGGCATCTTTCAAACCACTCCAAAGGAAAACTGATTCTGTTGGAGCAGCCACAATACTGCGTAAATTCAATGGCGGTACAGTTGGTGCTAAACTTCTTAATTTTTGATCAGTTGAAACACCCACTGAATGAATCCACTCAAGAATTTTCTCATTCCCTAAAATATAATTTAATGTTTCAATGTCAGGGTTCAGAGACTTAATCTCTTCAAGCCTATCTAACATTGCCTGGGGAGTATTTTCAGCTAAATTCATAATATGAGACCTTTCCGTAATGAGTTTTTTTAAAATTCATTTAAATGAACCTAGTTTTAATTTGAACAATCAGTGGAACGTCTGTTTTTCCAGCTATGCGAATATTTGTTATTTTTTTTCTTAAAATCTTCTATAGGTTCAGAATCAAGAGTAATGTTATGTTGACTCTGAGGTTTGTTAAGGTTACTCGTGGTTATGTGAAATAACATGCAGAAGTTTATACTTTGTTATCATAGTTAAGTTATTTTGTCATTTGATGTTAAAATGTTGCTTTAATAATTTTATTGAAGGTATTTCATAATGACGATAGATGACATCGGCTGCACACATAATAAATACAAAAACTAGTATCTGAGCAGTAATATAATTGAAATCTTATAATTACTTGTAGTGTTAGTTTTTTTCTAAATTTTTGAGTATCCATTCAGCTGTTTTGCTAATCCCGTGTTCAAGATTGACCTGCGGTTCCCACCCCAATTCCTGTTGTGCCAGAGAATTGTCTAGAATGCTTACCGGTACATCAAAAGAACGGCTGTGTCGGTAAAGACGAATAACCTCACGACCAAGCACATGTTCAATGGAATCTATCAGTTCGTTTAGGCTAGTACCAATGCCCGAACTAATATTGAACACTGACTTAGCACCATCGTAATCAATAGCACTGGCAAATGCTTCAGCAACATCGCGAATGTATAAAAAATCTCGAGTAATACTGCCATCACCCCAGATTTCAAGAGGCTGATTCTGGATTGCCTTATTTAAGAAAACAGTCACGGCTCCTTGGGCGGTTTCTGTTCGCTGCCGTTCACCAAACGGATTAGCGACTCTAAGAATATTTACCTTGATATCATGCAGGTTTTGAAACATTAACAAATATTTCTCAATAGCAAGCTTTGTAATACCATAGGACACACGAGGTTCGGTTGGATGGTTTTCGTCGATTGGCAAAGTAATCGGAGTTCCATAAACTGTACCTCCAGACGAAATAAATATTATCTTCCGAACTTGTTTTTCGACCATTGCATTCAGTAGTTGCAATGTGGCTACAAGGTTGGTCTGTACGTCATAAATAGGGTCATCATTGGAACTTTTGGGTAAAGTCGTCGAGACTAAATGCAAAACTACATCAGCATCGTTTATTGCGTTCTTCACATCATTAACACTCATCAGGTCGCCAGTAAGCCAAACAACCTTTTCATTATTGGTAAAATGGCGAAAGGGTTTTACTCGAGGACGCTCGAAAACAACTAACTCATGGTCATCTTTGAGTAAACGATCTACAATTGCTGATCCAATAAAACCGCCGCCACCAAATATTGTAATTTTCATCGTGTTAAACCGTCTATATTTGTTGTTGCATAATGTAAATTATTTACTGTAAGAATTGAAGGTAATAGTCGTTCAATCGCATGAAGCATTGTACCGTCATATGGGAGAGGTTCTTCGGGGTAATCATCCCAGTCAAGGTTCAAATCGATTAATGGAGCCAATGCTGAACTTTTTGCCCAGAACATTGTGCCAATCGGAAAAACAAAATGCTCAGGTAATTTCTGATGGCTAATACCAATACGTTTAATCAAGGATTCTGCAACGGTACGGTTTTTACCCCAGCTCATTGCGTTAGGATCATCAGGGAAAACCATTCCTATTGATGTATCATTTTTCATTTTTGACAATATGCAATCTGCCATTGCTCCAGAATCACCACCAAGAAGATTTTCCAACAAAAATCTATGCCATGTCTTGCTCATTGAAGCATCCTCCACATCAATACTTTTTTTTGTGTGAATATGGCCAACGAAATCATAGTTTTTCAATATTCTCTGACCGAATGCGGTAAGAAATGGTCCGATATCACGTCCACGATTAGGCACATACTGGATATCAGCGACTATCCCTTTATACTTTTTTAACTCATTGACAACCATTCCACCTTTTTTTTCCTTAGGTATGCTGACAAACAAATCAGGGCAAACTTTATTATATGAAAGATGCTTAATAATTTCGGATAACATCTCGGGATAATAGATGTGCAAATGCAACGCTATACTTTTATTTTTAGGTAAATCTTTCTGCGTTGTTTTCGTTGGTACAATTACCAGATATTTCCACGGCCCTTCAGGACATTCTGCGCGTAAATAATCTGCAAAAGGATCTGCTCCAAAGGTTGCAAGTCCATGCTGCTCCATGTAAATGCCTGGGTGTAACCCAGGGAACGGTTTCCGGAGACCAATACCACTTGACCACTCACGAACATAAGCTCGAACCACATTTCCAATCTGTTGACCTTGTCGAAAGGGAGGGCAGGAAAAGCTTTTTCGAAACAAGTTCGAGTTTAGAATGACCTGTGTATCTGCTTTCTCTTGTTGTGTGCGATTAACAGCACTTTGAGCTAAGTTTTCAAGACGTAAAGTATAATTCTTCATGTTAAAGTATGCAACCGAAGCTTCTCGGCATCGAGCAGAAATTTGCTTTCTCAAATTTTGTTCGTTTGCTAAAGCCAAAACTTTTCCAGCTATATCAGATGTATTAAGATAATCAGCGACACAATAATTCTTAAGGTCTTTCTCAATTAGAAAATCTGCAATTCCAGTTGTTTTGTTGAAACAAACCACTGGCACTCCATACGTCATTGCATCAATTGCAACATTCGGTAATGGATCTAATCTAGATGTAAGTAAAAATATATCGGTTTCTTCATATGCAGTTTCAATAGCGGTGGTTTCATCAATGAATAAAACATGCTCCTGCAGGCCAGCTCGGGAAACCTGATCTTCTAGATAAACAGAATATTCAAGCTCATTTTCCGGGTTGTAACCTTTTCCAATCCAAACAAAACGGCACTTTTCACCCCCCGGTGAGTGGACAACCTGAGCAGCACATTCAATAAACAGATCAATACCTTTGCGTAACTGCACAAACCCTGCTCCAAGAATTATTACAGAGTCCTCAGCAATATTGTCTGGACGAATTAAGTCGTGTATACGTTTTTTCTCTGTTTGAATTTTATCCTTTTTATAATCACCCTTAGGTAATAGACATCGTCCCTGGGGAAGAATATGAGTGGATCGAAAATCTATATCAGGATATTCCGTCTGTATATTTTCAAAGGTTACATTTGCTGAAAAAACAGTTTCAATAGACCAAAACATAGCATTTCTGAATTTATCTCGGGGGCGTGTATAAGAGGCAAATTCATGAAATAAGCTAATTGCAGTAACATAATAATAGCACAATGCAGGTAATACTATACTTGATTCTATACTGTTAACCAGAGCGAATTTAAAATTAAAACGTTCACACAATTGGCCGACTACCAAATTGGATAATTGCGGATTTCCTCGCAGCTCTGATGATGTCATCACCGTCGCACCAGCACTCAGGAATTCTTTAGATAATGGTCCATCTCCCAAAAGCAATACAACAACATTATAAGATGTTACGAGTGCCTGAACAAGGTTAAGGCTTAACATTGGTGCTCCGGATCTTGAAGCGTCATGACTGACCATTAAAACCGTTTCAAGGCCACTTTTCTGAGTCTCGATGCCGCAAAGATTCATCTCGGGAAGCAAGAACAAACGATCCTCATCTCGACCATGAAGCAAATAATGATTTGTTGCATCAAATCCAGATTCAGCAACATCAGGGTTCAATTTGAGATATATCTCCTCATCGAAACCATTTGGGAGGTTAGTATTATTCTGAGTTTCGATGCCGCAAAGATTCATCTCGGGAAGCAAGAACAAACGATCCTCATCTCGACCATGAAGCAAATAATGATTTTTTGCATCAAGTCCAGATTCAGCAACATCAGGGTTCAATTTGAGATATATCTCCTCATCGAAACCATTTGGGAGGTTAGTATTATTCTGAGTCTCGATGCCGCAAAGATTCATCTCGGGAAGCAAGAAAATACGACCCTCATGTCGACCATAAAGCAAATAATGAATTGTTGCATCATGTCCACCTTCAGCAACATCAGGGTTCAATTTGAGATATATATCCTCATCGAAACCATTTGGGAGGTTAGTATCATTCTGAGTCTCGATGCCGCAAAGATTCATCTCGGGAAGCAAGAAAATACGACCCTCACGTCGGCCATAAAGCAAATAATGATTTGCTGCATCATGTCCAGCTTCAGCAACATCAGGGTTCAATTTGAGATACATATCCTCATCAAAACCATTTGGGAGGTTAGTATTGTTCAGAGTTGACTTGTGAATATGTTTTTTCAGCGAGGCAAACGGCTTCACTGCGCTTAACCTGTTATTCAGCTTTCTGAGTAGGCGAGATATAACCCTCAATGGTTTTGTTATACGCCAATTATTTGAGCTCAGGAAAGCATTATTCTCTAAATAATAACTTGATGCTATATGATTCAGCTTTTCAATTTTGACATCTTGCGCAGCCACTTTTTGGCTGAGGCCGACGATCTCTTCTTTACGCTCAGAAACAGTTTTTTTAAATGAGTTTATTATATCCTTTTGTTCTGAAACAGTTTGGCTTAGGCTACTAATTTCACACACAAGATTTTTTGTATGCTCTTTTAACTTAATTATTTTATTTCCACGCACTGAGACAGTTTTTTTTAATGAGTTCATTTCATCCTTTTGTTTTGAATCAGTTTAGTTTTGGTTACTAATTTCACACACAAGATTTTTTGTATGCTCTTTTAACTTACTTATTTCATTTTCACTTATGATTACTTTGTAATCACATTTACTTGTGAACTCTACAAGTGGCGCGATTATGTTTAGGTTTGATTCTAATAGTTTCCATCGCTCAATAAAATCAGTTATTATTACTAACTAAAGACGACTATAGCAAAAGAACAAAACGTTTGTGAACATTTAAGCTCTACATTGTACTAGCTCACTCTGGGCGGTGAAGCTAAACTGAAATCTTCATGGTCAAATGTAAGGTTTGGATTATAGGCCGGATCCGTGATAAGTTTATCCCCCCAACGTTTTTTCATGAAATTAACTTCATTATTGAAACGGGCTATTTTCTCTTCATCGTCCTCAATTCCCCTTGAGATTGATTCGTGGTGAATCATTTCAGCATAGGGAGTCCAGATATTACGGTAGCCTGCTTCACGAACCCGGAGACAAAAATCAATGTCATTGAAGGCAATGACTAACTTTTCATCCAACCCGCCAACAGCCTCATAAACTGTCCGGCGAATCATCAGGCATGCCCCGGTCACAGCACTCATGCTCTGATGTAGAATCGCCCGACCAAAATACCCGCAGTCTGTTCGGTCAATGTTTCTGTGTGCGTGCCCCGCAACTCCACCAAAGCCTGTGAAAACTCCGCCGTGTTGTAGTCGACCGTTAGGGTACCAAAGACGCGCCCCAACGCAGCCCACGTCTGTCATGGTCGCGAATGAAGTCATTTCTTCTGCCCAATTTGGGGTAATGATTTCTATGTCATTGTTCATTAAACAGATTAGTTCACCCCTGGCCGATTTTACAGCATGGTTATTGAGGGCGGAGAAGTTAAAAGGAGACTCGTCTCGAATGACACGGACTTTGTCCTTTGGCCAGCTACTGAAGAGCCTTAAGGTGGCTTTCTCAACACTGCCATTATCTATTACGATTATTTCGTAATTTGGATGGGTCGTTTTATCAAAGATGGAGTTGACGCAGGTTTTTAGAATGGGAGCTTTGTCTCGAGTGGGGATAATGATACTCAGCAATGGGGGTGGGTCGGGCCGTTTAAAAATTACCCGGTTAAAATGCGGTACTTTAGGTGCAGGAACCACCATTGCCTCAATCAAAGTGCGCTTTAGATGTTCCTCGACTGCTCGGCGGCCTGCTTCTGCTGCATAATTCTTTTCTGATCCTGAAACGGCGGTACTTCCGGGAATAGCTCTCCAATGGTAAAGAACCCGGGGTATGTGTATTACATCTTTTTGGTCCATATTTTCCAGCATTCTCAAAGCTAAGTCGTAATCCTGAGAGCCCTCTAAGCCTTTTCGAAAACCGCCAATTTTCCTAACCAGATCTGATCGATAGACGCCGAGGTGGCTAATCATGTTTTGAGCAAGCAACAAAAAAGGATCTAATTCCGGTTTGAAGTACGGATCATAACGCTCACCCGTTTCAGTGATCTTGTCTTCATCAGAGTAAATTAAACCCACTCCCGGCTTTTCGTTGATTGTTTTGACAACCCAATACAGTGCATGCTCGGTCAATTCATCATCGTGATCTATAAGCGCAATGTAGTCACCCGTCGCAATGTCAATTGCGGAGTTTGATGCGGCCGAGATATGACCATTTTGTTCGCGATAGATGACCTTGATTCTTGAATCCCTGGCTTGATATTTCTCTAGTACCTGGCGCACTTGAGGGTCGGTCGAATGATCATCGGCAATACACAATTCCCAGTTAGGATAGAGCTGGTCACAAACGGATTGAATAGCTTTTTCCAGGAATTTGACCGGTGGGTTATAAACAGGCATCACCACCGAAATATTGATTCTGTTTTTAAAACTTTCCAGATCGTGACGAATTTTAGAGCGTGAGGGTTTGTCAAGTGAATCGTAACGTTCAATCCAAGTGCTGTAATCAATGCGTGTTTCTTGGGCTTGGCCCAGGGCCTGAACTTTTCTCAGGCCTTCCTTAATGCCAGGAACTCCAAAGTCGCGATATTTTTTTATAGCTTTTATTACTGTCGCGAATAGTCCTCCTCGCCCCTTTATTCCTTGAAGAACCAAGGAATAAAGTTTTTTGCTCGAATCCAAAGACCTATTCTCGAACTGCCCATAGAACAGATGATGAATAAGTGGATCCATTTTTGCCTGGGCAACATCTTTATTTGCCTTAAGATATTTTTTGGAATTAAATGAAGGTGTTTTGATGGATTTCATATTCTGCAGAGCGATTTTAATGGCATCCAGATGCATGGATAAATCAGTACCCTCGGTCTGAAGATGATCCTTCTCGGTCTGCAATGTGGCAATATGTTCATCTCTCTCCCCAAGGGAGGTTTGCAATGTGGCAATATGTGTATCTCTCTCCTCAAGGGAGGTTTGCAATGTGGTAATATGTCCATCTCTCTCCCCAAGGGAGGTTTGCAATGTGGCAATATGTCCATCTCTCTCCCCAAGGGAGGTTTGCAATGTGGCAATATGTGTATCTCTTTCCCCAAGGGAGGTTTGCAATGTGGCAATATGTGTATCTCTTTCCCCAAGGGAGGTTTGCAATGTGGCAATATGTTCACCTCTCTCCCCAGGGGAGGCTTGCAATGTGGCAATATGTTCATCCCTCTCCCTTACCCACGCCTCCAGGGTATCCGCACGATCCGCTTGCTGACAGAGTTTGGTATTCAAATTTGTTGTGGGTAGAGACAACTCCGGGTGCCAGAATCGAAGTTCTTCGGCACGGGTTCCAGTAATGAAGGATTGTAGTTCTACTTCCCTCTCATTGTATGTAGATATCGAATCTACACTGTTTTGAAGACCAATAAGCTTGAATATCTGGTCTAGAAATTCGCCTCTGGTGAGGTTCTGCCCTTTTGACATATGTCCAAATCTTGTTATAAACCCTGTCATCCAAAGTACAGCCCTGAAGATAAGATGCCCCAGGCTAATGGGTGTACTTAATATCCACTCTTGATCAATTGAAACAGCCCGTCCATCTGCCTTTTGTACAATATTCTGGGGAACCAGATCCATGAATCGTCCTGGTAAAAGTACCTGATTGAGATCTTCCCAGTCTTTGGGACTGCCTCCAGCATCAATACAATGCTGCCTCAAGATATCTAGATACTCTACAAAAAAAGGATCCAAATCCTCAATCGACCAATCATCTTGAGAAACAATTTTGATGAATTTTTTTGATAACAAAACGCCTTTTTCATAGCCCGCATTTTCTGAGCATGTAACACTAACAATATCGAGACTATCGTTTCTGTAACTTTCTTCACATAGCCAATTTATTTTCACCGCCATCTTTTCAAGAGAATCTCGGACAAACAATGTTTCTTTGCAGAAACGTGGAAGCCTACCGGTACTGTAGTGATAGGCAAGGGCGGAAATTTTTTTGTCCTCGACAGCATCCGGACTCGCAGCTATCAAAAAGGAGTTTGCCAAATCGAGGCACAGCTTATTTTCAAATATCTGCTGCCACGCCAGCTCCATAGAAAAGTTCATTACTTCCGGTAATTGAGGATCCCGCTTAACACTCTGCCAGGCCAAAGCCGATGCATCAAAATCCGGGGCAAGAAATCCTTTCTCGGTAACGATTGAACAGGGCATTTTGTAATCAGGAAATGGGGCCATAAATTCGATAGAAGCGAAACCACTCTCACTCAGAATTCGCTCCAGAACCCTCCGGCCATAAGTTTGTGGTTGTCCTTGCAGATAGCGCCCCTCAATACCGTACATCATCTGATTAAGATGATCTTCAGGAGCCCCAGCGAAATATTTGAGTCCGAGCTGATTCTCAATCGCGATAATCACTTTTCCGTTTGGTTTTAAAAACTTCCGGACATGATCAAGCATCGCATGAACGGGAGATTCTCCGTGCATGAACATGCCGGCGTATTCAAGAACTCCAATAAGCGTGACAAAATCGAATTTTTGATCAAGGTCGAACATATCAAAGCGGTCTGAAACAACCGTGACATTTGGTAAATCCCGAACCCTTGACTTTGCGATCGCCGCTCTTCTTGGAGAGCCTTCTAGAGCTATAACCTGGGCACAGGTTTCTCCAAGGTAACGCGTGATAGCGCCACATCCAGCACCAATCTCAAGAACAGAGCTAACTTTAAGTTCGGGAGCAAAAGGCCGAAG
>Ga0307988_1000458_pt1 | contig 28468 bp, 24 predicted proteins | sample EllFjometagen183_FD_203166 | JGI IMG/M metagenome (GOLD analysis project Ga0307988, IMG submission 203166) | Marine microbial communities from Ellis Fjord, Antarctic Ocean - #183 | ecosystem: Environmental > Aquatic > Marine > Unclassified | place: Southern Ocean | collected 2014-10-08 | reverse complement strand
GTACAGAATTTCTCTCAGCCTTGCAGGTAACATTATTGTAAAGACAACAGAGTTAATACATTCGCTGTAGGCGATTAATAACAATGTATCCTCTACGAGGAATTTGTTTCGATTTTAGTTTTTTTTATAATAATTTTTGCCCTACAGGCAAAGGTGTACAGGAGGCAATAGGGCTAATTTCAGCATCTTGCATCCTAATTCTAAAAAACCAATATTCAAAAAATATTATTTCTAATAATTGGTAAGAGCATGACTGTTAGATTCTCTTTTTCTTTGTCATATCGCATTGTGCCCCTTTTTTTAGGGGTTGTGTTTACCAATGACAATGCTTTGTAACAGTCCGTATATTAGAATTATAGAATTTCTACTTTTTAACTTTTAAAGCATCCCATCCCTGAGCTTCAATATTAATTGAAATATTATCGTTTGTAATTAGTTTTTCGCCTTCCGATGCATCGGTCATATATCCGATTACCGAAATACCATCAATATTTTTAAGTTTTTCGTAATCACTTTGTTTTACTGTAAAAAGCAACTCGTAATCTTCGCCACCATTTAAAGCGGCAATTGAAGGCACTATTTTAAACTCTTCCTTAGCCACATCAAAAGTAGTTTGGTCGATGGGTATTTTTTCTTCCGAAATAACACATCCTGTATTTGATGCTTTGCACAAGTGTTTAATGTCCGAAGCCAAACCATCGCTAACATCTATCATTGAAGTTGGTAGAATATCATTTTTTGCTAGCAAATCAATAACTCCTGTACGTGCTTCTGGTTTTAGCTGTCGCTGAAGTATGTAATCATGCATTGATAAATCAGGCTGAATATTTGGATTGCCCTCAAATGCCTTTTTTTCTCTTTCGAGGATGAGTAAGCCCATATACGCACCACCCAAATCACCAGAAACACAAATCAAATCATTTTCTTTTGCTCCTGACCGATAAACAATTTTATCCTTTTCAACTTCGCCAATAACAGTTGCCGAAATCACAAGCCCGGTATTGCTGGAAGTAGTATCGCCACCAATAAGGTCAACACCATAAATTTCACAAGCTTTTTTAATACCAATGTAAATTTCTTCAATCGCCTCCACCGAGAATTTTGCACCTACACCAATACCCACGAGCAATTGCTTTGGCTTACCATTCATTGCAGCAATGTCCGAAAAATTTACTGTAGCAGCTTTATACCCAAGATGCTTTAGTGGAGTATAGGTTATGTCAAAATGTACACCATCCAACAACAGGTCTTTTGATATAAGCGTTAACATATCTTTTTTTGGCTTTATCACTGCAGCATCATCACCAATACCAAGTAAAGTTGATTTATTATTTATTGTAATATTTGCAGTTAATCTATCAATAAGCCCAAACTCACCTAGCTCAGAAAGCGGAGTTAATTTTATATTTGAATCTTCCATGTTACTTCCATTTTCCGCAAAAATACTTCAAATTTGGCAGATAACTATTATTCTAAAATGGACAGGTGTACAACATATTTCCTTGTTCACTTAATATTTATTAATAATCTTCTGTGTTTTCTTAGTGAATTCTTAGTGCCTTGGTGACTTTGTGGCGAATTTTCTCCCGTCAATAAGGTTCAAAGACTCTAAGTTACACAAGGTTATGAAATTTTACATACGCCCAAATTGATATAATAATATTTTCACTACCAGGTCTTGTTAAATAATTAACAATAATTATATTTTGTGGTTATTGCCAATAATTTTCTGTTAATTTTGCACTAAATTGTAAATCATTATTCAATGGATAAAGAAAATCTTTTTGAAATATTTCCACCAATCTCAATTGATGAGTGGAAAAATAAAATTAATAAGGATCTTAAGGGTGCCGATTATAATAAAAAACTTGTGTGGCAAACTGGTGAAGGGTTTGATGTTCAGCCTTTTTACCGAGCTGACGACTTAAGTAACTATGCTCATATGAATAGTTTTCCAGGCAACTTCCCGTATGTAAGAGGAAACAAAGTCAAGCAAAATAATTGGCTTGTTCGTCAGGATATTATTGTTGATGATATTAGTGAAGCCAATAAAAAGGCTCTTAATATTAAACTTAAAGGAGTTGATTCCCTTGGTTTTACATTTGCAAATGGCCATAAACCAAGTATTAATGATATTGATAGGTTGTGTGAAAATATCCGTATTGATTTAATGGAACTAAATTTTAAGAGCTGTTACCCTCTTGAAATAGTTGAATCAATAGATACTCTTGCTAAAAAGTATAATCGAAATCTTGAAAAAGTAACGGGAAGTATTGATTACGACCCAATTGGCGATTTTAGCTTAAATGGGAAATTTCGTAATTCCCAAGATGAGGATTTAGCACTGCTTCCAAAATTGCATACTGCATCAAGTCACCTTCCAAAATTTCAATACCTTTCTATTAATGGATCTATTTTTAATAATTCGGGGGCTGGTATTGTAAATGAACTTGCTTTTTCTATGGCAATGGCAGCTGAATATTTAACATATCTAACAAATAGCGGACTCGATATTGATGAAATAGCCCCTAAAATACGATTCAATTTTTCAGTTGGGTCTAATTATTTTATGGAAATAGCCAAGTTTAGAGCAGCAAAATATCTTTGGTCTAAAATTGTGAATGCTTATGGGTTAAGTGATGCCACAAATGCTACTATGTATATTCATTGTAGTAATTCGCAATGGAACAAAACTACTTACGACCCTTATGTTAATATGCTACGCACAACAACAGAGTCAATGTCGGCAATATTGGGAGGCATTAACTCATTAAGTGTATTACCTTTTAATTCTGTTTATGAAAAAGAAACAGAAATCTCAGAACGAATTGCTCGTAATCAGCAGATTGTGCTAAAAGGCGAGGCATATTTAGATAAAGTAGCCGATATTTCGGCCGGCTCATATTATATTGAGAGTCTTACTGATAAGTTAATTCATACTGCTTGGGATCAGTTTATAAAAATTGATGAAGCAGGAGGTTATATTGTTGCTTTTAAAAAGGGAAATATTCAAAAGATTATTTTTGATGAAGCCACAAAAAAGAACAATGAAATTGCTACACGCAAAAAATCAATACTGGGAGTAAATCAATATCCAAATAATATAGAGCATCTTAACGCTGATTTTAAATTTGCAAAGGAAAACAAGGTTGTTGGTGATGTAACTCCATTAATTACTTATCGTGGGGCTCAACAAATAGAAGAGCTACGTTTTAATACCGATAGCTATTCTGCAATTAATAAACGACCAACTGTATGGATGTTTACATATGGAAACCTTACCATGCGTAAGGCTCGATCACAATTTGCAGCCAACTTTTTTGGATGTGGTGGTTTCGAAATTATTGATAATCCCGGTTTTAGTACTGTTGATGAAGGTATTTCGGCTGCCAAAGAGGCTAAACCAAATATTGTAGTTATTTGTAGTTCTGATAATGAGTATGCGGATATTGCAGAGCCAATATTTAATGCGCTTAACCGTGATATGGTTGTGGTTCTTGCCGGTTATCCCAAAGATTTAATCGAAAAGTTTACTAATATTGGATTAACAAACCTTGTACATGTAAAAAGTAATTTATTGGAAGAATTAACCAGATATCAGGAGTTAGTATTTAAAGTATAAGATTTAGATTAAGGCTGAGATTGAGGCTGAGACATTCTTAACCTCAATTTTAACACTCAACCTCAACCCTCATTACATAATTAATAACGATGAAACCAAATTTTAAAAATATAGATATTAGTAGTAATCCTAAGCATAATATTGATAATGCAACATGGGAAGCTGAAAATAATATAGCTGCTGGCTGGAATACTCCTGAGCAAATTAACATAAAATCAGTTTATACATCATCTGCTTTAAACGGGATGAATCATCTTGAATATGCTGCTGGATTAGCTCCGTATTTACGAGGACCATATTCAACCATGTATATTACACGCCCTTGGACCATTAGGCAATATGCAGGATTTTCAACTGCTGAAGAATCAAACGCATTTTATCGCCGAAATCTTGCTGCTGGTCAAAAAGGGCTTTCGGTAGCCTTTGATTTAGCTACTCACCGTGGTTATGATTCTGATCATGAGCGTGTTGTTGGTGATGTAGGAAAGGCTGGAGTTGCTATTGATTCGATATTGGATATGCAAATATTATTCAATCAAATTCCATTGAATAGCATATCCGTTTCCATGACGATGAATGGAGCCGTACTCCCAATATTGGCATTTTACATTGTAGCAGCAATGGAGCAGGGAGCCAAACTTGAAGAGCTTGCTGGAACCATTCAAAATGATATTCTTAAGGAATTTATGGTTCGTAATACTTACATATATCCACCAGAACCTTCCATGCGCATTATTGCAGACATTTTTGAATATACTGCTAACAAAATGCCGAAATTTAATTCAATTTCAATTTCCGGATATCACATACAGGAGGCTGGAGGAACTGCTGATATTGAGTTGGCATACACTCTGGCTGATGGTTTAGATTATATACGAACCGGGCTAAAAACTGGTCTTAAAATTGATGATTTTGCACCTCGTCTTTCTTTCTTCTGGGGCTCAGGGATGAACCACTTTATGGAGATTGCAAAATTAAGAGCAGGACGTATGTTATGGGCAAAAATTATTAAGGAATTTAATCCAAAGAATCCTAAATCAATGGCATTGCGCACACATACACAAACATCGGGATGGAGTTTAACAGAGCAAGACCCTTTTAATAATGTTGCACGGACTTGTGTTGAGGCTTTGGGTGCGGTACTTGGGCATACTCAGTCGCTTCATACCAATGCTTTGGATGAGGCAATTGCACTTCCAACCGACTTTTCAGCACGAATTGCTCGTAATACTCAAATATATTTGCAAGAAGAAACTGATGTTTGCCGTTCGGTAGACCCATGGGCAGGTTCATATTATGTTGAAACATTAACTAATGAATTAGCAAATAAGGCGTGGGAGCTTATTAAGGAAATTGAAGAAATGGGTGGCATGTCGAAAGCCATAGAAACAGGGGTGCCAAAAATGAGAATTGAAGAAGCTGCCGCACGTAAGCAGGCACGTATTGATTCGCACAAAGATATTATTGTTGGAGTTAACAAATATAAGCTAGAAAAAGAGGATCCCATTGATACTCTTGAGATTGACAATACTGCTGTTAGGGAAGCGCAATTGGAAAGATTGAAAAAATTACGTGCTGAGCGTAATAACGATGTGGTTCAGAAAAATTTAGATGCAATAACAAAAGCTTGTGAAACTGGTAAAGGTAATTTATTGGAATTAGCAGTTGAAGCAGCGAAAAATCGTGCTAGTCTGGGAGAAATTTCGTATGCTTGCGAAAAAGTTATGGGACGATATAAGGCAGTTATAAAATCTATATCAGGTGTGTATGCCTCCGAAGCCGGAAATGATGAATCATTTAAAAAGGCCTGCGAGCTTGCTGATGAATTTGCAAAACTGGATGGTCGTCGCCCTCGTATTATGATTGCAAAAATGGGGCAAGACGGACACGACAGAGGAGCAAAAGTTGTAGCCACAGGTTATGCTGATATTGGTTTTGATGTTGATATAGGTCCATTATTCCAAACTCCGGCAGAAGCAGCTAGGCAAGCTGTTGAAAATGATGTTCATATTCTTGGAATTTCTAGTCTGGCAGCTGGTCACAAAACCCTGGTTCCTCAAGTTATTGAAGAACTCAAAAAGCTAGGCCGTGAAGATATTATGGTTATTGTAGGTGGTGTAATCCCACATCAGGATTATCAGTTTTTGTATGATGCAGGCGTTGTTGCAATTTTTGGCCCCGGTTCGGTTATTTCAGAGGCAGGAGTAAAAATATTGGAACTTTTAATTGAGTCTGGGAAATAGACATTTAAATTCCAAGCTGATTTTTCAAATCTTTGATTCTTGATTTACTAACATTTACTATACTCCCATCATTCAATTTAACGATATAACTCTCTTTTCCGTATTTTTCAATTTTGTTTATATGGTTGAGGTTTATTATGTTAGAACGATGGACTCTTGCAAAAGTTTTTGATGGAAGCACCTTTTCAAGGTAATTCATGGTGTCATTTTTCAGGTATTTTTTTGTAGCTGTATGAATTTCAACATAATCATCCTGTGCTTCAATTTTAATAATATCCCCAACTGATACAACATCTATTTTGGTTCCTGTTTTTACAAATAATCTCTCAATATTTTCTGTAGAATCTTTTGTTAAGTTTGTAAATTTTTCAATATTTTTATTCTTAATTCTTGTTTCTTTTGGTACATCTACTCTATTCCGTATACGAGCTAAGACTTTATCTACAGCTTCATTAAACCGCTCACGCGAAAAGGGTTTCATTAAATAATCAATTGCACTAAGCTCAAATGCCTTAATTGCAAACTGATCATAGGCTGTAGTAAATATTATTTCAGGAACTACCTCCAAAAGCTCAATCATCTCAAAACCAGTTAGTTTTGGCATTTGAATGTCAAGAAAAATTAAGTCTGGCCTTAATTCATTAATAGTTTTCACACCGCTAAACCCATCCTTACACTCGGCAATAAATTCAATATTCTCGTTAGTTTTAATATATGCCTTTACCAATTCGCGAGCAGGAGCTTCATCTTCAACAATTACTGTACGTAGTTTTTTCATAGTTATTAGCTTATTGGTATTTTTAAAGTTGCTCTAAAAACAAGCTTTTCGGCAGATATTTCTAATAAATCACGCCGTTTATATATTATTTGTAGTCGTTTTCTAATATTTTTTAACCCAATGCCATTACCTTTTTTCTTGACACTATCGGGGTCATACTCATTACTAATTTCAATAATAATATTCTGATCTTCTTGCTTACATACTAACTCTACCAACACTTCCTCGGTACTATTGTATACACCATGTTTTATTGCATTTTCAATCAACGGCTGCAATATCATATTAGGAATCATAAAATCTTTACAATCTGCAGGAATATTAGTACTAAAATTAAGACGATGTCCAAATCTTATCTTTTCAATATCAAGATAACGATGTAAATTACTAAACTCTTCCTCTAAACTTGCTTCTTCATTTTTATCGTGACTCAGTGTATACCTCAAAAAATCAGATAGCTTAATAACCATATCTTGTGCCTTATCAGGATTAGTAATTGTTAGTGAGCTTATCGAATTTAGACTATTGAATAGAAAATGGGGGTTTATCTGAGACCTTAATGCAGTTAATTCTGCTTCATTTACTAAATTTTTCAATTCTGCTTCTACTTTTAGTTTTTCCTGTAAATCTTCATAGTAAAGCATTACATAATAATACATTACAAAAAGCAGATAGTAGAATATACCGGTAATTACCCGCCATGGTAAACTCTCGTTTAAAAAGATTCTATACGAATCAGCATCAGGAAATATATATATTAATGTAAAATACGATATTGTTATCCAACCTGCAATTGCTAACACTGCAACAATTAGGTGGTTAAATAACAAATCGAATATATTTGGAGTTTCTTTTAAATTAAACCTAATTACATACCAAAGGTTAAGTCCAATAAGGGCAAATAGCAGATTAAATACACCCGAATCTACTAAACTAATTACGCTATCTACTCCATAAAAAAAGTTTACAATAAATGTTTGTATTAAAAATATTGTAAACCATATGGAGCCATATGCAAAAATATAATTTCTGTTTTTAATAATTGGATTTAGCATATTACGCGAGGCTATCTAATTAAAAGCTCTTTATTTCAATACCACCAAAAATAACAACACCTTTTAAATAAAGTACATTGGTAGGTTCATTTTCATCTGGTCGCAGAGCTCTTTTATCGTTAAAGCCTCCAAATATTGATAGCATATCCGATTTTACAACCCAGTTATCTGGTATAATTAATTTGGATCCTCCAAACATTGTAAAAACATCAATTGTACATCCTTCTTTTGACATTTCGGCATCCCTAAAGCTAAACTCAGATCCTCCAAAAATTGCTGTAATATCACCACCTTTAAAGTTTTTTGATTGGATTATCTTTGTGCCGCCACCAAATATCGAAACATCATCAATATAGTCCGTTGAATCCACAGAACTATTTTTAGATGAAGTACGAGGTCTGTTATGCCCTCCTCTTCGAGTAATAACCAAAATTCCAACACCAATTAATACACTAGGTATTGCTATTTGTGATAGGGCAATACTGTAATTTAAGAAGCTTGGTATCCAAAAAATAACTCCAAGGCCTATTAAAATATAACCTGCAGTAGCCTTTTCCTTAGTTGCTAGTAGTACTGCTCCAATACCAATAAGCAATGTTTTCCACGAGAAAATATAATGTCGAATAGGTAGTTCGGTTATATTAAAAGTATCTAGCAATAAAAAGCCTCCTGCTAGCATAAGTATTATCCCTATTATCAGTTTTTTATCAGTTGATTTATTTTCCATCGTTCTATTTTTTTGATTTACATGGCAAAACTATATTGCTTGGGCACTAATGTAAATAAAAAATCGGTAAAAGGGGGATATTTATCGGTGATTGGCGAATAATTAAGCGTATTTTGAAATTTAACTGCTATAAGACAGTGATTATATATCATATCTTCGGAAGATAATTTGAAATCAATTATTTTTGCAGAAATATTTAACATTAATTTGGAAGTGAACAAAAAAGTAACATATAAAAACATAGGGCTCATTGATTATAAAAAGGCATGGGATTATCAGGAAAATCTATTTGCTGAAATTTTAGCAGTTAAAGAACTTAATCGAAAAGATAAAAATAATCTACGTACATATAACCATGTGCTGTTTTGCGAACATCCTCATGTATACACAATTGGAAAAAGTGGCAATCAGGAAAACTTATTAATTAGCAATGAGTTTTTAGCAAACAAGGGTGCTACATTGTTAAAAATTAATCGTGGGGGTGATATTACTTATCATGGTCCCGGGCAATTGGTTGGTTATCCTATACTTGACTTAGAAAATTTCCAAGTTTCCATAAAAGAATATATTTATGGACTTGAAGATGTCATTATTAACGTATTACAACACTACAATATAAGTGGAACTCGAGTGGATGGTGCCACTGGTGTTTGGCTTGATGCCGGAAACAATCTAAAAGAAAGAAAAATATGTGCTTTTGGTATTCGCGCCAGTCATTTGGTAACCATGCATGGGTTTGCATTAAATGTTAATACTGATTTAGAGTATTTTGGATATATAGTTCCTTGTGGGTTAAAAGGTAAGGGTGTAACATCACTACAAAACGAAGTTGGCAGACATATTGATATAGATGAGGTTAGTCAACTTATTATAAAGGAGTTTAATGATGTATTTGGTATGGAATTTATTTAGTCTGTTTATAATTTTAAAATCAATAAAATCACATATGTGCAACCTATCATATATTTTCGGATATTTGCCACTGAAATTATTTAATTACTAAAAATAGAAATAAAATGGAAACACATAACGAAAAAGTTTGCTTATTTTGCAAACGTAATGAGCAAGAAGTTCCCTTGGTAGGGCTCGATTTTAAAGGTGCTAATTATTGGATTTGTCCACAACATATACCAATGCTCATACATGATCCAACTAAATTAGAAGGCATGTTACCGGGAGCAGAAAATTTGCAAGCTGGTTAATAAAAGAGGATAAATGAGTGAGTGAATGATTAGTTGATTGTTATTCACTCATTTTGTTTTTCAACAATTAAATAACTACAAATGAAATATTTCGTTTGAAGAACCAAAATCAATATAAAAATCAGCTTCCTTTTTCAATTGCCGAACAATTTCTTGCTCCTTTTTCATAACTTGTACACGAAAATCATCGGCAACTTCAATTTCTTCATTAATATTTTGAATTATTGCCTCTTCGTACGATAGTTCAATAAATACTTTAAGTTTTGACTCTTTGCATCTAATTGAATACAAGCCCTTTATAATAAGTATATCAATTCCATTAAAATCGGTTATTAACTCATCAACATAATCAGTAAGCAAATCAACCATAGGCATTTTTGCTTTTCTATGATGCTTAAAATCATCAATATTTTTATAAATCTTATCCCAATCATACTCCTCTTTCCCAACATTACTAATGCCATGTTTTTGTCGCCATTTTTTCCTATCCAATGGAGAAATTTTATAATAATTGTCTAGATCCATTATTTTAACCCTAATTCCGTGGTTTTTAAGCAATTTTGCCAATAAATACGAAATAGTAGACTTTCCTGTGCCAACTTCTCCAGTTACGGTAATAATATCCATAGGAGTTTCGTCATTAATAATTCTATCAAATATTAGTTTTGCGGCGGCTCTATGTTTATCTGTTATGGTAAAAACTTGATTTTGCATACTGTATAATTTAAAAATGTAAATCGAATAAATAAAAAACCAAACAATTGATTTTTTTCAGATGCAAGATTACGATTATTTTTTATACGTAATGATTATAAATTAGCTTATGCTATAAAATACCAAGTTATCAAACACATGCAGCGAAGCTTAATATGTTCGCTTTTTTATTGTAACTACCTCTTTATTTTGATGCAAGCATCTTTTTGTAAATTGTAAAATGAGCATTTTGATACCAAAACATTACTATATTTGCGCTAAATAAAATTAAACTTTATAAAACCAAGTAAAATGGAAAAAATAACAATAATTGGTGCTGGTAATGTTGGGGCAACCTGTGCAAATGTAATTGCTCATAAAGATCTTACAAAAGAAGTTGTACTTCTTGATGTTAAAACGGGAATAGCAGAAGGTAAAGCTCTTGATATCTGGCAAACAGCTGCCATTAATCATTTTAACACACGTGTTACAGGTGTTACAAACGACTATTTAGCAACCAAAGGATCTGGAGTAATTGTAATCACATCAGGTATTCCACGTAAGCCAGGTATGTCGCGTGATGATTTAATTAAAACGAACGCAAATATTGTTAAAGATGTTACTGAAAAAGCTATTAAATATTCACCCGATGCAATTATTATTGTGGTTAGTAATCCTTTGGATGTAATGACATATGCGGCTTATAAAGCATCTAATAAGCCATCACGAAAAGTATTTGGAATGGCAGGAACACTTGATACAGGTAGATATCGTTCATTTCTTGCAGATGCATTAAATGTAGCTCCTGTTGATATTCATGCTATGTTACTTGGTGGACATGGTGACACAATGGTTCCATTACCTCGCTACACTTCAATTAATGGAATACCTATTACTGAACTTATTGGAAAAGATGAGCTGGATAAAATTGTAGAAAGAACCAAAAAAGGTGGTGGTGAGCTTGTTAACCTTATGGGAACAAGTGCTTGGTATGCTCCTGGAGCTGCTGCTGCTCAACTTGTTGAAGCAATTGTTGATGATCAGAAAAAAATAGTACCCCTTTGCACATTACTTAATGGTGAGTACGGTTTAAAAGACGTTTTTTTAGGTGTGCCTGTTAAGCTTGGTAAAAACGGAATTGAAGAAATTATTGAAATAGATTTGAATAAAGATGAACAGAAACTTCTAGATTCATCATCAAAATCTGTTCAAGGTGTTATGAAGGTATTAGATGACATGAAACTATTTTAATATAAAAAGGTTCTGTTTTAAAATATTGCCTATTCATTAATGGTTGCGATTCTTGTTAGGCATATGGCGCTCTCTTTGGGAGCGCTTTTTTTATGGTATTTATTCCAACTAAAAATCCATTGATTTATTAAGTGCATTCTGAAATATAATTGGAATTATTTCGAAATCAACTCATCAAGTATTTCCTGAATACTTCCTGAATCCCACCTAGCAACTCCTTTTTTGCTCAAAACTACAACTCCTTTTTTATCAATAATAAATGTTGTTGGAATGCTTTGGCTGATAAAATCAGTTGGTACTGAAGAGTTTTGATAGAAGAGCATCTGATTAAAATTATTCTTTTTTGCAAATGCTCGTACCTTAGCTCTACTTTCGCTACTAACTAGTACAAAGTTGACATCATTTTTGTATTTTTCATAAACGTCGGTAATACCAGGTAATTCAGCAATACAAGGAGGACACCATGTAGCCCAGAAGTTTAAAAAAATGGGTTTATTGTTTAATGAGGCAAACGAAACCTGATTGCCTTCCATATCCAAAAGTTGCCATGTTTGTACTTGATTACTTACGGTAAACTGTTCATTCTTTTCCAATGTTGATGGAGGAAAGGATGTTAATCTGATAAAAAAGGCTGCAACATCAGTTCTGGTTGACGGAATAATTAAAAGTGTAATAATTATAATAAAAATAGCATCAGAAAGAATACTATACCACTTCTTTTTTACAAAGTAGTTACGTACATAATTTTTAAAATTGAATGCTGCCAATGTTTATAGATTTGCTCTTTTATCAAGAAGTTCATTAACTTGCTCTTCTGTCAAATTTGGATTTTTAAGCATCATGTCAATTTCTTGAATTGATGTTTGAGCATTTTCAATTTCTATAACAGGAGTTATATCTTCTATCTCTTCAATTTTAGTATATTCTTCTTCGCCTAGTTGTGTTCGCAGTTGCTTTACTAAAGTACTAACCATCTGTTTTACAGGCTCACCAAATTGACCCTGCAGCTGAGCTCCAATTTGATCCTTCATGGTTTCATAATTACTAAAAAAGAACTGAAATTGTTTAAGCATCATAGGGTCAACCCCTGGCACATTGTCAAGTGATTCTGTTTCAACAAGTTTTTTAAACAGTCTGAATAACTCGTCCAGTTCCTGTTTGAATTTTTCATCTTCCATATGGCGACAAAATTAATAATTTTAGAGTTAAAAGTTTATAAAGTTGAAAGTTTGTAAAGTTAAAAGTTAAGTGTTGAATGTTATAAGACGCATAACCAAATAATCAGATAACCAAATAAACAATATAAAAGTTGAAAGTTGAAAGTTCAAAGTAATATGAAATTGTCAAAATGCTAATTTCTAAACTTTACTGAGTATATAATAGCTTCAATTTGTCTTAGTAAATTTCGCTTTTTCTTATTAGGGTGATATACATATCCATATATTGTTATTATTTGGTTATTATTAGGATCTGCAAAAGTGTAACTAACAAAAGGACCACCCATAAAGTCGTTTTCAACATTCCAAACACCTCTTAATTCTATTGTGTATTCAGATGAAAAGTCTTCAATTTGTTTCGAAGTTGTAGGGATATAATCTTCATTAATAGTCATGTATGTTCCTTTTGATTCACCAGGAATATATAGTTTTAAATCGCGATTTGTTCGTGCAATAATACTGTTTTTAGAAAATTGTTCTTGGTTAACATAGGGCTCCGAAATTATTATAATTCCCTGACTAAAATCAGTTACTTCTTTTCTAATCCACATAAAATCAGGCTTAGTTTTGGCTACATAAAACCCCTGTGGAATTGTAATATCCATCTTAAACTTATCTCTAATTTTTTTAAGGACCTTATTTTTCGAACTTGGTCTGAAAACCGATAGAATTCTACTTCTTTCGGCTTCACTATAATCATCAATAATACCAACTGTATAGTTTTCAAACTCGTTAGCAAATATTGTAGATGTGGGTGATGTTACCCTGATAATACGTTGTGGATCAGACCACTTATTTAAAAACTTTTCAACTTTTATGGAAGAAGCTTTTTTATCAATATTAACTATTAGGATATTTCTGTGCTTTTTAAACATATCCGAAAAGTTATTTGCCGTTATGTGGGCTAAATCAAAAATAGGCTCAACCTGAGATAAGCCATGCTGGTCTTGAGCCAGATTTCTTTTAATAGATTGACCAATGATATTATCCCATTGTTGCTCATTTTGCAACACAACTAACACTTCTGAAGTATTTCCGATTGAACGTGGTAAGCCAGAACGTTTAATGTTATCGTCGCATGATGAAAAAGTGATTACCACTAATAAAATTAGTATAGATTTGAATATGTTGATTTGTTTCATTTTACTGTATTTGTATAAATCTAACAATAGCATGAATAATTAGAAGTTAAATTTTCATGTGCTATACAAACGAGTTTTGTAAGGTTAATATTGTATAATAAAGGTTTGTTTAAGGGGAGTTTGTACTTAACCTAAGGTGATATTGTTGACGTTAACTAGCTTACAACGGCAATTTTAATTTTTTGTCCAGGTTGCAGGCGATTACTATTTTTAAGATTATTAAGCAGTTTTATTTTATCAACTGTAATTCCATCATATTCTTTGGCAATATCCCATAAGGTATCTCCCTTACGCACAACATGGTACAAGTATTTACCTTCTTTAACCGAGTTGTTAGTTTTTTTTGCAGGTTTATAAACTATAAGTTCTTGTTTTGGGAAAATTTTTGAACTCCCTATGTTGTTCCATTCCTTAAGATCTGTTACAGTACACTGATATTTCTTTGCAATTAATCCAAGATTTTCTCCATTTTTTACAATATGTGTTGTTTTTTCGGAAGACCGCATCACAGGAGTTGATGTTTTTTGATAATATTTATTGCTTCCAACACCAAATAACACTAGCTTTTGGCCTGGGTATATTGTGTTACTTTTTAAATTATTCCATCTTTTAATCTGACTTACATAAACACGATTTCGTTTGGCTATTAGCCCTAAACTTTCGCCACTTCTAACAATATGGATATTTCTATTTTTAGCTTTTTTTACTTCTACAAGCAACTTATCACGTTCAATACCTTCTCGAGTTTTATAGTCATATAATTGTTGTTCATTATTTAAAAAATCGGCAATATATCTCCGTGGTATTCTAATGGTATATTTTTTTCCTGTTGTTGCAGGAATAATTCCTTGTTTAAATTGTGGATTCATAAATTTTAATTCATCCATTGGTATACCAAGCATTTCATTTAATTGGTCAAATGCCAATATATCGTTAATGGTAACAGTATCAATATCGTAGTAAAACATGCCGGGACGCATTGGATAAATATTGTGTTCAGGAGCATAATTCATAACATAGTTAACTGCTATAAATGCAGGCACATAACCCCTTGTTTCTCTTGGTAAAAAAGGCCATACAGCCCAATAGTTTTTTGTTCCACCGGCACGGCGAATTGCTCTATTTACATTTCCTGCTCCCGAATTGTAGGCAGCAAGAGCCAACGACCAATCGTTATAAATGTCATATAAATCAGTGAGGTGTTCACAAGCAGCAATTGTTGATTTGTAAGGATCGTATCTGTCGTCAACTAAAGATGTAACTTTAAGTCCGTAAACCTTTCCTGTTCCATACATAAACTGCCATAAACCTTTTGCTCCAGCATGAGATCCTGCTGCTGGGTTTAATGCTGATTCAACAATAGCAAGATATTTAATTTCCAATGGCATATCATATTTATCCAACGATTCCTCAAATAATGGGAAATATATTTCGGCCAAACCAAGCATGCGTGCTGTTAAATCTTTTTTTCTAACAGCATATAAATTAATAAAGCTTTTAACTTCTTTATTATATATTAATTCAATGGGAGTTTCAATATTTAAGGCTTCAATTCTTTGTTCGTATATTGAATCAGGATATGTTGGAATTTCACCGGCTTTAAAGTGTAATTGGCTTTTGCCAGATGTGTCGAGATTAAAGAAATTCTTTTTGTAGAATTTCTCGTAAAGAAGTTTATCCAGAGTAACAAGTAATTGAGAATCCTTTACTAACATACTGAACTCTAATTGATTTAATGTGTCAGTAGTTGCCAAGAGTAAACTGGTAGTATCTATGTGTTTCTCAACTTTCATAATCTCATTCAAAACCAAAATATTTGATGTATCAGGAGTTGTGGTAATAGTTGTATCTTGCTTTTGTTGAGCAGTTATGCTAATTATAGTAAGAAAAGTAGCTGCAGTAGATGTAGCAATTTTTAGAAAGTTCATATTATATTATGGAATGTTTAAATTAAATCAGTTTAATAAACGTTAATTACTGCATAAATATTTGATTAATAATACTAAACTAAAGTCAATACTATTTAGTGCCAGCAAGAAAACACCTCTTTTTTCAGGTCTTTTATAAGAAGGCGTCAAAGACAAGGCTTTCGAAGTTTTGAAAATAAAGGAGTTTACTTTTGTAAATGACTGTTTTCAAAACGAGAGTAACGCAGTATTTGGCGTTTTCTTGCAAAGACTATTTAGTATAAAAGTATCAACAAGGAAAACCCGTTGAACTTAAAGTAAAATGCGAATATAATTATTTGAAACAGAAATTAAATTCCCATTTCTTTTTTAATCTCTTTTGTCCATTCATTTATTCTTTCATCCGAAAGCTTGGTTTCATTATCAATATCTAGGGCTAAACCATAAAAGAATCCATCTTTTTCTCCATCAGAGTCAGTAAATTTATAACTGGCAGATGGCCAACTTCCAATAGTTTTTATATTGAGCTTGTCCATTTCTCCTTTGTAAATACCAAGGCCATCAACAAAATGATCAGGATATAAAATTTGATTTCCTAAACCAAAAGAAGCAGCTAATATATTAACGTTCCCATTACTTTCAATTTTTCTAAAAAATCTATTCCACTCATTATCAGGCTCTGCATCATTCCAGTTTTCGGCGCCAATGGTTGAATGTCCAAGAATCATCAAATCGTAATTTTCAATGGTGCTAAATTCAAAACTTGCCACATCAAACATATCAATAGTTTCAGAATCGAACATATTATATACTTTGTGTGCTGTGTCTTCAACATTTCCTCCTTTACCCCAATATAGTAATACTATCTTTTTCATATTATTTTGGATTTTAATTTGCAAAAATACGGTTTTTTAAATGAATATTTGTATGATGTGCTTATCTAAAATTCGATAAACTTCATTCTTTTATCCTAACACTGTAGTACATAATATGCAGTAAAAAATATCTATTGAACTATTAACTTTTTGCTATTTGTCACATTATTATATTTGATATTTATTAGGGATGTGCCTTTTTTTAATTTGCTAAAGTTAATATTGTGATTAATTTTATCTGAGTTAATCTCAAATGTTTTTTTTGTTGTTGCAAAGATAGTTAATGCTTTAATTATAATGCCACTTAAACAATTTTTGAACAACATATATAATTAATTTAATTTTGTTAAATTTGAACTTTCAAAAAATTTAAGACCTAAACTACATAAATATGACATACGAAGAAAGATTACAAAATGTATCGGTACTTGGTGCAGCTGGTAAAATGGGAAGCGGGATTTTGCTGCTTACCGCCGTTGAAATGGCAGACCTGAGCCTCTTACCCGAAAACAAAGACCGTTCCTTTGTGTTAAATGCCATAGATGTTTCACCTGAAGGCTTGTCGGGGCTTATGAAATATCTCCGTGAACAAATACGTAAAGTAGCCGAGAAAAAAACAGTTTGGTTACGTAGCATGTATGCCGACCGTGATGATCTTATCGAAAACTATGATATAATTGACGAGTATATTTTTGATGTGATGAATGTTGTGCGACCAGCAACTACAATGGCTGCAGCATATAACTCAACATTAATTTTTGAAGCTGTAAGCGAAAATAGAGCCTTAAAAGTTAAGTTGTTTACTGATATTGATACCAATAACCCTAATAATCCTTGGTATTTTACAAACACATCATCTGTACCAATTAGTTTGATTGAAGATGAAGCCAAGCTTGATGGTCGTGTTATTGGATTCCATTTTTACAATCCTCCAGCAGTTCAGCGTTTGGTTGAATTAATTAAAACAAACAACACAACTGATGAGGTTGTTGAATTTGCTCACCAATATGCCAAAAAACTAAGGAAGATTATTGTTCCTTCAAACGACTTTGCCGGATTTATTGGTAATGGTCATTTTATGCGCGATGCTCTTCACGGCATGAAGGAAGCTGAGGCTTTGGCTGCTGAAAAAAACATTCCATTGTATAAAGCTATTTATATGATAAACAAGGTTACTCAAGATTATCTTGTTAGACCTATGGGAATTTTCCAACTTGTTGATTATGTTGGTGTTGATGTTGTTCAGTTTATTCTTAACGTGATGAATCCTTTTGTTACAGATGAGGAACTACACAGCAATTTACTTGATAAAATGATGTTACAAGGCGTTAAGGGTGGACAAAAATCAAGTGGTGCACAAAAAGACGGTTTCCTTAAATACAAAGGTCCACGAGTAACTTCGATTTGGGATACCCACAAGCAAACTTACGTTGATATTGATAAATTTAAAGATGAATGTGACGAGATGCTTGGCAACTTGCCAGATACAGCTGTTGCATGGAAATCAATTGTTAGAAACAAGAAAAAAGACGATATACTTGCTGCTTTCTTCAACGATTTAAAATCATCTACAGATCTTGGAGCTAAAACAGCAGTTGTTTATGGCCAACGTTCAAAAGCAATTGGCGAGAAACTTGTAGCTGACAATGTTGCCAACGAAATTGACCATGTTAACACAGTAATGCTAACTGGTTTTTTCCATGCCTATGGTCCGGTAAACAACTTCTTCGACTAATGTTTGTTTAGAATGTACGATTTCTTCGTTACGCTAGTCTTTAAAACAGTTGTTTACATCAGTAAATGCCTTATTTTAAAGCCTTCGCAAGCCTTGAACTTGAACATTCTAATCAGAAATATTTTTAATTGAATTCTTAACAAGAGTAAAAAATCAGAAAAATGAGAAAAAAAGTATATATGACAGGCGGTTATAACACCGTATCGATGGGAACTGGACGTAGTGAATTTCATCCTAAAAAACCTCGCCCGGGTTTAGAACATTATATCAAAGAAGCTGGACAAGGCACTCTTAAACAAATTGGAGGAGCTAATAATGTTGACGAAGCAGTAATTGGTAATTTTATGGCAGCACGTTTTAACAACCAGGCTAACTTACCAGGATTTGTTCCAATGATTGATGCTGGTTTGCAGTGGAAACCAGCAACAAGTGTTGAAGGTGCTTGTGGTTCTGGCGGACTTGCTCTAATGAGCGGTATTAAGTCGGTATTGGCCGAAACTGGTGACGTTGTGTTAGCACTTGGTGTTGAAGTTCAAAACACAGTTAAAGCCATTTATGGTGCTGATATATTGGCTGGAGCCGGATGGTATCAGAATCGTAAAAATGGACATGCATATTTTTTCCCTGGGCAATTTAGCGATAGAGCTGGTGCATACTATGAAAAATATGGTAAAGATAAAGCTAGAGCAGGTATGAAACAGTGGTTTATTAATGCCATGGAAAATGCACGCTTAGACGAAACAGCTCAAGAACACCATAATAAAGTTGGCAATCTTGCTGGACTTTACGACAAACTACAACCAAATGGTGCTTCGTTTGTTGATCATTTAAGTGTGCTCGATTGTTCGAAAGTTAGTGATGGCGCATCGGCAATAGCAATATGCTCCGAAGATGGTTTGAAGAAAATGGGTGTTGACAAAAAAGATGCTGTTGAGGTTTGTGGTTTTGCACAAGTTGTTCGTAATATCACTGAATTTCCATCAGATTTAACCGAACTTGAAACAATTAAAAAAGCAGCTCATCAGGCTATGGCAGATGCCGGAATTACTGTTGATCAGCTAGGAACTATTGAAACACACGACTGTTTCTCAATTGCCGGTGTACTTGCAACAGAAGCTCTTGGACTTGCCAAAAAAGGCGAAGGCGCAGATTATGTTGCAGCGGGAAACACTGCACGAAATGGCTCATTACCGATGAACACAACAGGTGGATTAATTGGATGGGGTCACCCAACGGGAGCAACAGGAGTTCACCAAGCAGTTACTATTTGGCAACAACTTACTGGTAAAGCGGGTAAAGCTCAAATTAATATCTCAGATGAACGCCCTTATGGAATGACTATAAATATGGGTGGTGATGATGTTACTGTTGTGGCAGTTGTTTATAAAAAGGGATAAAATTACTTTTATACCAACTAAAAATTAAAAATCTATTGATTTATTAAGCGCATTCTAAAATTTAATGGTATTACCACAAAGTAGCACGAAGAAAAAATCCTTCGTGCTACTTTATTATTAATCTTTTTGAAAATCTATAAATTACATCGTTTCGTTAAGTTTTTGCTAAGCCAACTACAATTTCCTCTTATTGCATAACCTTTGTATATATTATTTATTTGGAAGTTTATCGCAATACATCAACTTTAGCTAATAATTTATAAGAGTTATGTCGTTATGTAAGACAGCTATAGCATGCTTAGGAGTTGTAAATAAATAAGTAAGTCATTTAGTCTTGTTATTTTTCATGGTAACTTCGTTAAAAATACTCGCCATAACTATTGCTATGCCTGTGTTTTTTGCCTTGTTACCATGTAAAATAACTTCGTCTATTTTAACTTACTTATTTTCTTACAGCTCCTTAGGGTTGCTTAAAATTCACTTTACAACTTATGTTTAGGTGAAATTATTAAAGCAGGTAAGTATTAGCAAGTTCAGTGTATTTTTTAACCTGCATATTCCTCCAACTGCTACCCAAATTTAACTCTTTAGCCATATGTTTAGCTATAATTGGGGCAACCTCAATACTTGCTCTGGCATCTAGTAGCAGAAGCCGTGTTCTACGTGATAAAAAATCTTCAATGGTACGAGCCATTTCATTTCGAACAGCCCATATTATTTCTCCAACTTTAATATTATGATTTGGATGTAGTAACTCATTGTACACTTTTTTTTCGTTACATAATTCTTCAATTTTTCGTGCATCCGAACCATATTCACTTAACGAGCCATAGTTTTGCGAGTTACTATGATAGCCATGAATTTGTAATGTACTTGTAACAGATTTACTTTTGGGAAGGTCTCCTAATATCATTGCCTGATCTATTACATCTTCACCCATTTTTCTATACGTAGTCCATTTTCCACCTGCAATTGAAATCAGTCCACTTCTGGAAATGATAATTGTATGATCGCGCGATATGGCAGCAGTATCATTTCCATTGCTACTACCTTTAACAAGTGGTCTTAAGCCTACAAAAATACTTTTTACATCTTTTTTAGTGGGATCTTTGGTTAAGTATTTAGCCGCATGTTGAAGCAAGAATTTTATTTCACTTTCCTTTGCTATGGGATCCAAAGGATAATTCTCAACATAGGTATCTGTTGTGCCAACAAGTGTACAATTGTGCCACGGAACGGCAAATAATACTCTGCCATCAGCAGTATTTGGAACCATAATTGCTGAGTTACCCGGTAAAAAGGAACTGTCGAGCACAATATGAACTCCCTGGCTACTTGTTATGATTTCTTCAGCAAACATGTCATCCATTTTTCTAACAAAATCAGTAAATACACCGGTTGCATTAATAACAACCTTTGCTTTTATTGTATGATTTTCACCTGTTTCCATGTCATGTGCAACAACTCCTGTTACAATATCATCATCCTTAATCAACGAAACAACTTTCATGTAATTAATCATTGTTGCTCCCTGCTCTACTGCCGTTTGCATCATATTAATCAATAACCGGGCATCATCAAACTGACCATCATAATAAATAACACCTCTTTTTAGTCCTTTTGTTTCAACAGTAGGTATAAGTTTGATGGTTTCTTCTTTGGAGAGAATTTTAGATCCTCCGAAGCCCTCCTTACCTGCAAGCATATCATATATTTTAAGACCAATACCATAAAACGGGCCTTCCCACCAATCGTAAACCGGGACAATAAATGGTAAATCGTGTACAAGATGTGGGGCATTACGCCGCATAATACCCCTTTCCTTCAATGCCTCAAGTACCAAAGAAATATTCCCTTGCTGCAGATACCTAACTCCTCCATGAGCTAGTTTTGTGCTTCGGCTTGATGTAGCTTTTCCAAAGTCAGATTGCTCAATTAGCACTACTTTATAGCCACGAGAAGCTGCCTCTATAGCTGTTCCAACTCCTGTAGCTCCTCCACCAATAATTACTATATCCCATTGCTTATCAGCTGCTTTGATATTGGAAATCATTTTGTCTCGTTTCATGGGTCTAAGTATTTTTAGTTCTAAACTTGTAATTTATTGCATTAATAACCTGAATGATCTTACTGTTAATATCTTGCTTAAAAGTAAATTTATCTGTTTGGATGAAATTATTTAGAATCTTCGAAAATTCGGGAGTTCTTAAATATCCATATGATTTATGTGGATTACGATTGCCATTTATTTCAAAATTATTTACAACCAGATAATCTACAGGTAGTACTCCATTCTTATTTTTCGAGAAGCTTTCAGATAGTTTATAATTAAGAGCAACTCTATCGAGGATATCTGAAAAATTATACCAGTTTTTAGATATTGTTGATGGTGTTAACATGGTAGTTTCTGTGGAGACCTTTTGTTTTTGCTCGGCAGCAATTTTACTCATTACAACGGGAAACCCTAATGGTGACCCTGCTGTTACAAAAGTATGAATAGGTATGTTAAAACCCTTAGAGCTAAGTACATCAAAGGCAATAATAGAGCCCATTGAATGACTAATTAACATTATTTGATCGTCCTTATATTTCTCAAGTTTTTTTATTAAACGTTCCTTTATTATATCTTTTACTTTGCATAGATGCTTATTTTCTTCAGTACAATCTACTTTGTAATATATTTCTAAATCTGTAAAAAAATTCTTAACAATGGCATCAGATAAAAACGAATAGTTTAAAGTTAAATCCTTATTTAGAAGGATTCGACTCATTTGCTTGTTTACAAAATCGACAATTTTTTTTCGCGTACCAGAATTATTTGAGATGAAGTTATCAGGAGCTTTAACATATCGCTCACGCAAAAACTGAGGGCTTTTTTCATCTTGTTCTGAAATTCTTTGGGGTTTATCATGTATTACATCAGTCCAATATACAAGTTCAAATTTAGGCATTTTATTACTGTAGCCTTGTGTTTTTAGCCCTTCAACCATGGCTCGTTTCCACCACCTTTTTAATAGTCTGCTGTGGGGTTTATTACCTAATCCGTGAATACCTATTATTACTTTTGACATAACAATTTATAAATAAGCTCCAAATATCAATAAACAAACTACAAATCTAACTTAATGGTGGGTTTTACACAATTCAACAATTCGTTAAGGTTTTATAACACACACATAACCTAGTACTTGTAAAACGCACCTTAAATAATTACAATACTTATAATCAACACTTTGCGGCTTAGCGACTTTGCGAGAAACAAAAATTACATGAACTTTTGACTATTATCAGTAATCAAATTTACTTCAATTGCTCCATCATCCAACCTGCCCTATTAGTAGTTAAACCATCAATACCATCATTTATTATAATTTTTGCTTTATCAGGATTGTCAACCGTCCATGTGTATACAAATAACCCTGCATCTTTAAATTCCTTAATAAAACTTTGTGTAAGTAGTTTTCCTGCCCATACATTAATCCCATCAAGATTTAGCTCCTTTATTTTTTTTATGATTTGTTTATTGTTGTTTATCACAAGCCACGATGGTAACATATAGTCAAGGTTTTTCAACCATAACATTCTATACTCAGGCATGAGCTGCTTAGCTTTAGCCAAAGTAGTTTCATTAAATGCAATTATTTCAATTTGGTTATAATTTAATTTTGATTTTGATAAATCGTGCTTTAGCTTCGGAAGAATACTATTATCACTTTTGATTTCGATAATCAGCTTACCATCTGAAGGAACAGTTTCTAGTACCTCACTAAGAGTTGGAATTTGCTCAGTATCCCAATTACCTTCTTTGTGAAACCCAGCATTTAGTAGTTTTAATTCTTTTAGAGATGTGCTATCTATTATCTTTTTCTCTCCTGAGATTCTCGATGTATCTTCATCATGAATTACTACAATTTCATTATCGGCGGTTAACCTGATATCTATTTCCACAGCTTTAGCACCTCTTTCCCATGCCAGGTTAATTGCTGCAAGTGTATTTTCGGGAGCATCAAATGATTCGCCCCTATGTGCTATAATTATAGAATTATTCATGTAGGGCAAATTCTACTGCCTTTTCGGCATGAATAGTTGTTGTATCAAAAACAGGAATTTTTACATCATTTTCGGAAATTAGTAACGGTATTTCGGTACAGCCAAGTATTACACCCTCTGCTCCAGCCAGCTCCATATTCTTTATAATTTGCTTATAAACCTCTCTTGAATCATCTTTAAAATTGCCATGAACAAGTTCCTGATAAATTATATTATGGACTTTTACACGTTCTTTATCAGAAGGAATAATAACCTCAATCCCGAAGTTATTAAATATATATTCTTTGTAAAAATCCTTATCCATAGTAAATTTAGTTCCCAACAACCCTACTTTTTTTAATCCTTTGCTTCTAATTGCCATGCCAGTTGCCTCAGCAATGTGAAGGAATGGAATGGAACTATTATCAATAATGGCTTTACTACATAAATGCATTGTATTTGTGCACAGCACAACCATATCGGCACCGGCATCCTCAAGCTGTTTAGCTGAATCTGCCATCATTTTATCCAAAGTTTCCCATTCATTTTGATGCTGCAATTTCTCAATTTCAGCAAAATCAACAGTAACCATAACACTTTTGCATGAGTGAAATCCACCCAACAAATCTCTTATTTGTTTATTAATTAGCTCATAATAAACGGCTGATGATTCCCAGCTCATGCCTCCAATTAAACCTATAGTTTTCATATTTATAGTTGCTTTTAAAGAGATTAAAAGTACAACTAATTAATCAATTTTAAGCATTAAAAAAACCACCATTTAAAAGGCAGATTTTCTTTAAATTATTTGAAAAATATACTAATGTGATTATATTCATATGAGTATAATAAAAACTTAATTAGATACATTTGAAATGGGCAGCTAACTATTTTCCTTTTATAATTGCCTATTTTTACCTAAACTTGCAGTCCAAATCAATTAGCTGAAAATCGGCTACTTTTTGTCATTCACTAAATACGATATATTTTGTTTACTTTAAAATCAAAAATCGATACTAACTCACCTGAGTTTATTAAAAATAAAAAGGAATTTACCAAACTACTGGAAGAGTACAGATTAATCCTTAAACAAAATACTCAAGGTGGTTCCGAGCGGGCGGTTGAAAAACACAAAGCGCGAGGTAAATTGTTGGCCAGAGAAAGAATTGACTTGCTAATAGATGCAAACACTCCATTTCTTGAACTTTCGTCATTAGCAGCTTATAATCAATATGATAATGGATTTCCTTCAGCTGGCATTGTAACAGGCATTGGTGTTATTCATGGCCGAGAAACAATAATAATTGCCAATGATGCCACCGTTAAAGGTGGTACTTATATGCAGTTTACAATAAAGAAACACTTACGCGCCCAGGAAATTGCCATGGAAAATCATCTCCCATGTGTTTATATGGTTGATTCGGGTGGCGCTTTTTTACCAGAGCAGGATACTGTTTTCCCTGATCGTGATCATTTTGGTAGATTTTTCTACAATCAGGCCAAATTATCAGCAGAAGGAATACCACAAATATCAATAGTGATGGGATCATGTACTGCCGGCGGCGCATATGTACCTGCCATGAGCGACGAAACTATAATTATTAGAGAACAAGGTACAATTTTTCTTGGAGGACCTCCTTTGGTTAAAGCTGCTACAGGTGAAATTGTAACTGCCGAAGAACTTGGCGGAGCAGAAGTGCATACTTCTATTTCTGGTGTTGCCGATCATATGGCAGAAAATGATACTCATGCAATTCAAATTTGCAGAAACATACTAGAAAACCCTGAATATCGTGAAAAACAAAAGCTCAACACACTCCCAATTGAAGAGCCACTTTACGACCCAACCGAATTATACGGTCTGGCTCCCGTTGATTTGCGAAAGCCTGTTGATCCTCGCGAGATAATAATGCGAATGGTTGATGGTAGTAGGTTTCAGGAATTTAAAGCCAAATATGCAACAACAGTTGTAACTGGATTTGCCAATATTATGGGTTATCCAGTTGGAATAATTGCTAATTATGGAGTGCTTTTCTCTGAATCTGCACTAAAGGTTACTCACTTTATTGAACTCTGTACTTCACGCAAAATTCCATTGATATTTTTACAAAATATTACCGGATTTATGGTGGGTAAAGATTTTGAACGTGGTGGAATTGCCAAAGATGGTGCCAAAATGGTACATGCAGTTTCCAATGCCAATGTTCCTAAATTTACAGTAATTTTTGGAGGCTCGTTTGGTGCAGGCAACTATGGTATGGCAGGCAGAGCATTTAATCCACGATTACTATTTATGTGGCCAAATGCAAAAATATCTGTTATGGGTGGCGAGCAGGCAGCAACGGTTCTTGTTACTGTAAAACAAGATCAGTATAAGGCAATGGGTAAAGAAATGTCGGCAGAAGAGATTGAAAAAATGCGTCAGCCTATTCTTGAAAAATATGAAAAAGAAGGCTCAGCATATTATAGTACTTCACGACTTTGGGATGATGGTATAATCGACCCGGTTGATACACGCAAAATGATAGCTATGGGAATTGCTGCTTCGTTAAATCAGAAGTTTCCAGAGCAAAAATATGGTGTGTTTAGGATGTAGAATCGTAATTATTTAGCTGGTTTTACAACCTGAATTTCAATAAGTTATTTAACCGCAGAGTTACGCAATGTTTAACGCAGAGTTACGCAAAGTACTTACCGTCAAGTAAATAACTTTGCGTACCTTTGCGCAATACTTTGCGCTCTTTGCGGTAAAAAGTTACAGGTTAGCTGTTTAACCCTGCTAAATAATTATGTAGAATCTATAGCTATGTAAAACTCTAATTGACAGATTTTATACAAATATGTAAAGTAGGAGTTAACAGATTTGCTACAAATATGTAAAGTAACAGTTAACAGATTTGTGTTATATTTGTAGATTAAATAAATATAATGATATATAACCGAAGGATATTTAACGATCTTGTTCACCAGCTAGACTATAAAGAAATAGTTGTTCTAACCGGAATGCGACGAGTTGGTAAAACAACTCTGCTTAAATCTATTTTTAACAAAATAAAGAGTAATAACAAAGTATTTCTTGATCTTGAAAACCCAATTGTACAAAAAGTATTTTCAGAAATTGACTATGACAACATCTGGAAAAATCTATCAAATTACGGCATTAACTCTTCACAAAAATCATATATTTTTATAGATGAAATACAGAGTATGCCTAAAATTATTAATACTATAAAATATCTATATGATCATGGTAATGTAAAATTCTTTGTAACTGGCTCAAGTAGTTTCTATTTAAAAAACCTATTTTCAGAAAGCTTGGCAGGAAGAAAGGTTATTTTTGAACTTTTCCCTCTCGACTTTAATGAATTTTTACTGTTTAAAGGTGCTTCCGAAAATTTCGGGGATAGCCTTAACTATATGGCGAAAAAAAAGAATTTAATCTACTACGAAAAAAATAAAAAATATTTTGATGAATATGTTAAATATGGTGGTTTTCCACAGGTTGTACTTACATCAAACAACGAAAGAAAAACTGTAATGCTTAATGATATTTTTACCTCTTACTTTGAAAAAGAAGTTAAAACATTGGCTGATTTTAGAAATATTTCTATTTTTAGAGATTTGGTTTTTTTACTAATGCAAAGAATAGGTTCAAAGCTTGATATTTCCAAATTAGCCTCTACTTTGGGCACATCAAGACAGAGCATATATTCGTACATCTCATTTCTTGAAAACACTTATTTTATATCACTCATCTCACCATACTCAACAAATGTTGATCGTGAAATTAGTGGAACTAAGAAAGTTTATTTGTGTGATACCGGAATTGTAAATTTATTTGGAAAAGTTGACGAAGGAAATATATTTGAAAACTCAATATATAATAATCTTAAACGCTTTGAGAAAATTAATTATTATCAAAGACGTAGTGGGGCTGAAATTGACTTTATTCTACCAAAGAAAAAAGTTGCTGTTGAAGTAAAGAAAAAAGCCATTAAACAACATATTAATAAACTAAAACAGATGTCGCTTTCTCTAAAAATGGATAATTATTACGTTATTTCAAAAGAGTTTGTTGAAAATGAAGATGTGATAATTGCAGTAAATATATAAGTAAAGGTTGTCCCGCAGATAACGCAGATAACGCAGATTTACGCAGAAAATAGTATCAGCGGAAATCAGCGAGATCTGCGGGAACAAAAAAATAGTAAAAGTGAAAATAAATATATAAAATGCATGACTAAAAACACAAAAATATATCCCGCAGATAGCGCAGATATACGAAGAAAATAGTATCAGCGGAAATCAGCGAAATCTGCGGGAAACTAAAAAACTCCACAAAAAACAAAAACTACAACTAATGACAAACCCATATAACACGATAACATTTTATATTAAAAATAATATTGCATGGCTTTCACTAAACCGCCCCGAAGTCCACAATGCAATGAATGAAGAAATGATTACCGAATTAACAACAGTATTCAATTCATTTATAAACGACCAAAGTACTAGGGCAATAGTACTTGCCGGCCATGGAAAATCATTTTGTGCTGGTGCTGACCTAAACTACATGAAAAGCATAGCAACCTTAG
>Ga0307988_1000456_pt1 | contig 28565 bp, 26 predicted proteins | sample EllFjometagen183_FD_203166 | JGI IMG/M metagenome (GOLD analysis project Ga0307988, IMG submission 203166) | Marine microbial communities from Ellis Fjord, Antarctic Ocean - #183 | ecosystem: Environmental > Aquatic > Marine > Unclassified | place: Southern Ocean | collected 2014-10-08 | reverse complement strand
TTTCTGAATTTTCTCTATAAAAAGTTATAACCACTTATTAAATAGAATATTATGATAAGCAATGCGCTTTTGTATTTCTATATCAGGTAAGGAGTCCTGAATCTCTTCATGTTGTATTTTTTGGGGGCTAAGAACTGGTCTTCCCTCTAATGAACGACTTATCCATGAACTTGGAGGCGCTAAAAATGTAATAAAAAAAGAAAAACAAGTTACTGAATTTATGACAACTGGGAAGCATGTTCGTTCTGAATTTATATCAATGGATCAAAAACCTAAAATGGTCGAGATGTCTCCATATTTTGATTTAATTAGGACTTATCACCCTGACGAACAATATATAATTAAAATTCTTGCAAATATGGCTAAAAACAAAGAATTTCAACCATCCAGTTTTATTTACGGTCCTTTCTTTTTTTATCAAATGGGGGCTGGTGTTTTTGCCGCAAAGGTGGCGGGAGTTCTTCCTCCGCAAACTGATGTGGTGTATTTTATGAAAAACCCAAGTGAATTTGCGTCAGTTTACCTTGGAGCTAGGACTCTAATTGCAGTAATGGGGGTTTTATCTGTCATTATTACTTTTCTTATAGGCCTTGAGTTAAGCGGTATAAAATTGGGGTTCATCGCAGCTCTCATGCTTAGTTCGATTCCTCTCTTTAATTTAGCTGGTAAATTTATCAAACCGGATATGCCATGTCTTTTGTGGAGTAGCTGTGCTCTTCTGTTTTCTATTTATATATATAAACACGGACGTTTGCGGGACTATCTTATTGCTGGAATTTGCGTAGCTTTTGCAGCAGGCAGTAAGTATCCAGGAGTGCTCTCGTGCTTCTATATAGCTGCATACTTTTTTGCCAGAAACTATGATTTTGCAAAAAAAAGCAAAGATAATTTTAGGAATATAATAAAAGGGAAAGAGTTTAAATATCTTATTGGTTCTGGCTTAGCATGCATAGTTGCTTTTATAATTACTAATCCATCATGTGTCTTAAAATATTCATTATTTAGTAGTGATGTTAATTGGATAGCAAGTGTACTCCGAAAAGGAAATTTTTTTGCTAACCTATTTGATTTTATCATTTGCTTCTTTTATGATGGATTTTTCTTTAATATTGGTTCAACAATGTTAATCTTTTTGATAGTTGGACTTATTTTAAATATAGTCAAACCAAGCAAACTTTATTGGCCGATGCTAACTGTAATTGCTCTTTTTGTAATCATGGCAAGTCGTGGACGACCAGGGTCCGAAGCTTACTTGCTGCCACTATTGGCGCCAGTTAGCTTAATAAGCGCGCATTTAATAGAAAACATCAAGAGTAAAACGATCATGTATAGCATAGTGTTTATTGTTGTCATTCCCAGCTTTGCTTTGACTATTGCCTATAACATTATAGCTGCTGGTGAAAATTCTCGATTAACGGCAACAAAATGGATTAATCAAAACGTTCCAGCAGGCAGTTCTATTTCTAGAAAACAATATCCTGTAAGCTACAGGACGGCAATGACAAATCCTGACTTATATCCTCACTACAATAGCATGTTGCAAGCTAAAAAAGCTAAACTTGCAAATTACTTTATCGACTGTTCTTTTGACTGGGAAGGTCCATCGTGGAAAAAACGTTTTAATAAAAATTATAATCCTTCACACCCACCGACAAATGATTTTGTCGAGATCAAAAAGATAGAAAATATACCTATGCTGTTTGGATTTATTCCTGTGAAAAGAAATTATATGCTTGGTTCATATTTAGAGACAGTTTCTCCCCAAATTATTATTTATAAGAGAAAGGAAAAAACAGAATAATTTATCTTGAACCTCTATTATCTGAAAGGTCGTAGTTTTTTGAAAATATTGACTTGTGGATTTTTCTAATATCTTTCATTGTTGAAATAATATTTCTTGTCGTTACAGCAGAACCTTTATTAAATTCCCTAGGAAAAGTTTGTATACCGACTTCCCCTATTCTGTAGCCTTTTAGCATTATTTTGATAGTTAGTTCCGCTCCGATAAACGGACTGTCTGACTCAAGATTTATATCGTCAACAACGCTCTTCTTTACAATTCGCAATCCAGTACTTATATCTCGATATGAAATACGAAATAGCATGCGCAGTATACTGTTATATATTTTTGAAATAAGAATTCTCATTCGCGAGTACATACGGCGGTAGCGGAAAGTTATAATCAAATCATAAAAGTCAACAAGCTTTATTAGTTTGTAAAAATCAAAAACATCATATTCGTCATCACCATCAGTAAAACAAATAATTTCATATCTTGCTGCTTTAAACCCACTTTGTAATGCCGCGCCATATCCTTTGTTTGAAGCATGGTGAATGACTTTTACCGAAGAGTACTCTTTAGACAGTTGGTCGGCAATTTTGCCACTATCATCAGGGGAGCCATCATTGATTATTATAATTTCATATTTGTCAGCAACGTCATTTAAAAACTTTTCAGCCTTCTCTGTAACTCGTCGAACAGTTTTGGCATCATTATATACAGGGAAAAATAAAGTTATATCAGGTTTTTTCACAATTATCTCCTTTTTTGAAATAATATTGTCTCATAATATTTATCCATTTATGATCCTCGTGATTTTTAGTATAAAATAGCATTTTACTATAACTGTTTGCTGGAATATTGCAAGCTTTTCAAGGTACTTTTGCAGTATGTTAAATTACTTTTTCTTCGGCATTTGAGCTTTTACTTTTTTCAGATATGCAGTGAGTTTTGCATGCATACCTGATGCGATGTCCGGAGCACTTGCGGAAATATTTTTATGTTCTCCGATATCTGTAGATAGATCAAATAATTTTGTTTTGCCAGTTCCCAGGTCTTTTAATAATTTATATTGCCCTTGAATGAGTGCTGATTGTGGTTTTTGACGCGGTCCCAGTCCATAATGAGGAAAATGAAAGATCAACTGACGATTCTTGAACTTATCCTTATTGCCATTCAATAATGAGACCAAACTTATTCCTTCAATATTTTTGTCTGATAATTTTATTCCTGCCAGCTCACAAAGGGTAGGGTAGAGGTCATAGCCGATGACATTAGTATTTTGAAACTGATTTGCTTTTATATTCGGACCGCGTATTATCAAAGGAACTCGTATGCCGCCTTCATATAAATTCCCTTTTCCGCCTGATAAGGGAAAGTTTTCTTTACGATTGTAGCGCATACTCGCGCCATTGTCTGACATTAATATAACATAAGTATTTTTTTCTATGCCAAGCTCTTTTATTTTGGCTAAGAGATGTCCAATACTGGTATCAAGATCTTGCGTCATTGCGGCATATTTATTGTTACTGTTATGATATTTTCCAGGTTTGCGTTTTGAACAACTTTCTATAGTTTTTGATAAAGCTTCGTAAGGAGAGTGGACAGCAAAATGTGAAAGTTGAACATAAAATGGTTTGCCTTTCACTACATTCTTTTCCATAAAGGCATTGGCGCGGTTTGTGATTGAAAAAATATCTTTCGGGTTGGGATCTTTATATCTGCCAGGGCCGCCGTTGCCAGTATTGCCATCATGCTGATCGAAACCGTGTTTACCGGGGCCGCCACCGGATAGATGCCATTTGCCAAAATGAGCCGTGGCATAATTCTTTGTCTTAAGGGCTTCGGCAATAGTTTTTTCTTTAATTGGCAATGAAGTAATATGTTGTGGCGGAATAACTTTATACCACGCAGGAATGTATCTTCGTACAGGTCCCGGTGTAGTCATGTGCAGTTGTGCTGGGCTCTTACCGGTCAGAATGCTTGCCCGGCTCGGTGTACAAAGCGCTGCCGAAGAATAGGCATTGCTAAATCTGATACCTTGTTTTGCCAGCGCGGCAATATTCGGAGTCAGGTAAAAATCACTTTTTGAAGATTTTATTTTATTGTCCATTAGAGCAGATGTTCCTGTCCAGCCCATGTCATCGACTAATACAAATACAAAATTCGGCTGTTTTTCAGGAGCTTGTGCAAAAGCGCTCGCTGTCAGCATTCCTATTCCTGCCATATTAAGTATTTTCAATGCGTTCATTTTAGCGCCTTCTTTTACCAGTAGAAGATTGTTTGAAAGGTGATTTTGAACTACTTCTATAATATGTTTTGGGAGCACTGACAGTCGCTAGCTTAGGTCCCTTTTTGTTTGGAACAGCTACTCCACCTCGAACCAAAAGTACATAGTTATATATACGGATCACGTCGCCCTGAGGTCCACGTCCATATGGATATAATGATGCCTTGCCCGCCTTGGGATCGCTGCGCTGTGCTCCAGCACCGTGAACATCCATCAATGTATATTTTCCCGTAAAACGGTTTTTCATCCAACCAAGAGCTCGCCCGAAGGAAATATAGTCGGCAGTAGAGCCTCCAAATTGATTTTTATGTGTTGTACTTGTCCAGTAGAAAGGAAAATCTACCCAGCCTGCCTTATTCCGTATAGTCGACAAGCGGAATATAGGATTTATAGCGGGAGTACCGTGAGTGTCTGGACAGCGTTTGTAATCAACAATACTTTGAAGTTCCTTGCTATTCGGCAAACGCCAATCGGAGTGACCAGCATAAGTGAAATTCTCAGCATACTTGAGTGCCTGTTGCCAGTTCATGCCTTTGCCTGAATCAATCTGCATCCACATAAGTCCAGTAGCTTCGTCACTGATCGTAGCGTTTTTATTATCTCTGAACTTATTCTTGCCGTATTTAGGATTTCCACGCACATATATAACATAGAATTTTTTCCAGCTTGCACTTGGATAGCCCTTTATTCTCCCATCGGCGAGATTTACACCGAACATTGTTGCATTACCGCCCATGGTAGTAGATAAATATTTAGTAGAAGTGGCGTATTGTGAATCAATTATTCGTTCAGTTTTAGTATTGCCATAATTAAATTTAAAATATTTAGTATCTATAAAAGGGTTTTTAGCGGTCTTGCTAAATGGAGAAATATCAGTTCCACTAAAATCAATTAATGAATATAATTCCTTAATTGTCGCTAAACGCCAATCTCGATATCCTCCAGTACGACATTTCTTAGCACCGGCAACAGCTTGAGCAAAAGATTTTTTGCTACCGGGATCATACTGCCACATCAAACCAGTTACTAAATCACTTACGGTTCCATTACTATTCTTTTTATATTTAGGCTGATTGCCATTATATTGAGCATCCTGACCGTAAAAAACCTGATTTTTCCAAGGGAAAACAATTTCTTTTGTATTGTTAAAACAACGTTTCTGACCAGTGTCAACGATGGGGTAAGTTATTTTAGCCTGCATAGAGAACGAAAACAAAATACTTCCAAGAATAATCAGATTTTTCATAATACTCCTTAGTGGTTTATTAAATTAAACGTAAAAAATATAAAAATATTTTATGAACCCATTATTTATCTTATAATTTATAATACCTGAGCTAGCTTAAGAAAGCAAATTTAAACAAAAATAAAAAATATCATTTTTTATGATTTGCACTTGATAATTATTCCTTGACGATATATTATTATATAAAATATATCGCTAAAGAAATTAAACAAGGAGTCTTAAAATGGATTTTTATCAAAGCGAAGTAGCTAGTGTTGTATCGTTACTTAAAGATGTAAAAATCATTCCTGTTCTGGCTATAGAGAGAGTCGAAGATGGAATAAAAGTATGTGAATTGTTAAATAAATGTGGACTCAAGGCTGCGGAAATAACTTTCAGAACCGCGGCTGCAGAAGAAATTATCAGGGAAACATCAAGACTATTTCCTGAAATGATTATCGGCGCAGGAACAATTCTTACAGTAAAAGATTTGCATACAGCATTTGAAGCTGGTGCTAAATTTGCGGTAGCTCCTGGCTTCAATCCGACTGTTGTTAAAACTGCGGTTAAAAGCGGATACGCATTTTTCCCTGGAATATCCTGTCCTTCACATGTAGAACAAGCTTATGAACTTGGTGTGAAAGTAATGAAATTCTTCCCTGCGGAAGCTGCTGGAGGTTTAGGCATGTTGAAATCAATCATCGCTCCTTATCGTCATCTAGGTATCCAATTCATGCCGACTGGTGGACTTAAACCAGCCAATATTATGAACTATCTGGAAATACCTGAAGTTCTTGGAGCTGGTGGTACATGGCTCGCTTCAACTGCTGAAATGAATAGTGGCAAATGGGAAGTAATAGAGGAAAAAATCAAAGCAGCAGTACAGATGCTTTCATAAAACAAGGATTATAAATATGTCTAAAACAGCTTTAATAACCGGAGCGGGACGCGGGATTGGTTTGGGAATAACTGAAAAACTGGCGTCAGAAGGATTCAATATTGTCATATGTGATATTTGGCCGAAAATCGATATTGCGCCTAAAATTGCAGAATTAGAAGAAAAATATAAAATTCAGGGATTGTACTGCCAATGTGATGTCAGCGATTCAGCAGGTCGTGAATCAATGCTGAAAGAAATAATCGCTAAATTTGGAGTATTGAACATTCTTGTCAATAATGCCGGAGTTGCTCCTAAAGTCCGCGCTGATATCATGGATATGAGCGAAGAAAGCTATGACCGGGTAATGTCTATAAATTTAAAAGGACCATATTTCCTTACTCAAATTGTCGCAAAGCACATGGCTGAAGCAAAAAATAACGATTCTGAATTCAAAGGATGTATTATAAACATCGGATCTGTTTCCGCTGACACCGCATCTGTCAGTCGTGGCGAATACTGTTTATCTAAAGCCGGAATCACTATGGCAACAAAACTTTGGGCAGCTCGTCTCGGCGAATACGATATTCCTGTATACGAAATCCGTCCGGGAGTAATCAAAACTGATATGACCGCTACTGTTACTGAAAAATACGACAAACTTATTGCTGAAGGTTTAACTATTCAGCAACGCTGGGGATATCCAGAAGACATCGCCAAAGCTGCCGCAATGTTGGCGCGTGGTGATTTGGCATATTCGACTGGACAAATTATCAATATAGATGGCGGGATGCAAGTCAGCCGCTTATAGACGTGTTATTAAAGAAAGGAAATTAATATAATGACTAAGATTGGAAAAACAGTAAAAGTTAATACTTTAATTATTGGCAGTGGTGCTGCTGGACTTTGTGCCGCGGTCAGACTGCGTGCCGCTGGTATAGAGGATATAGCGATTGTTTCAGAAGGTTTGCAAATGGGAACTTCGATAAATACTGGCAGTGACAAACAAACATATTATAAACTAGGTCTCTACGCTAAAGATAACGACTCACCTGAAGCACTGGCGGAAACATTTTTTGCTGGAGGTTCTATGCATGGTGACTTAGCATTAGTTGAAGCATCTTTGTCAGCCAGAGCTTTTTGCAGCCTGGTAAACATGGGCGTACCGTTTCCGCGTGATGAATACGGACAATTTATTGGTTACAAAACTGATCACGATCCTTTACGTCGGGCAACTAGTTGTGGTCCTTATACTTCTCGTGAGATGTGCCGCCGCTTGATAAAAGAGATTGAAGCTTTACAAGTGCCGGTAAATGAAAACAGAGTCGTTGTTTCATTACTTAAAACAGATGGACGTGCTTGTGGAGCAATTGCGGTAAATCTGAAAAATGATTCCGAAACGGAACTTGAAACTTATCAGGCTGAAAATGTAATATTCGCGGTCGGCGGTCCTGGCGGACTGTACAAAACCAGCGTTTATCCACCTGTTCATACTGGAGCTATCGGACTGGCTCTTGAAGCCGGAGCTATGGCGCAAAGCCTGCCTGAATCTCAATACGGACTTGCTTCAATTAAATTCCGCTGGAATGTTTCCGGCACTTATATGCAGGTATTGCCTAAATTTATTTCTACCACAGAAGATGGTGATGATGAACAGGAATTTCTAAAGCCTTACTTTAAGTCAAATGGCGAAATGAATTCAATGATTTTCCTAAAAGGCTATCAATGGCCTTTCGATTCACGGAAAGCCGCTGGCGGTTCATCAATTATTGATATACTAGTTTATATAGAAACTGTTTTACGCGGTCGCCGGGTATATCTGGATTTCCGCTCAAATAGCGAAGAGTTTAATTTTGACTCGCTGGATGGTGAAGCCTATGAATACCTCGAAAAATCAGAAGCATTATTCGGTTCACCAATCGAACGCCTGCGCCACATGAATCCCGGAGCAATTGCTCTTTACGAAGATCATGGTATAAATATTGTCGCTGAACCATTGGAAATAGCGGTTTGCGCGCAACACAATAACGGCGGCCTGGCTGCTAATAAATGGTGGGAATCCAGCAATTTAAAACATCTATTTCCACTTGGTGAAGTCAATGGCTCACATGGTGTCTACCGTCCCGGCGGTTCTGCTCTGAATTCGGGACAGGTCGCGGCATTTAGAGCTGCCGAATTTATCGCTGCTAAATACAAAGATTCTACTTTGAATCAAGCTGATTTTGATAAGGTCGCTGAACAAAAACTTGACGAGATTACAGCGTGGCTCAATAAAGATGGAAAGCGTGACTGGCATCTTGACCGTGATGAATTCCAATCCAGAATGTCTGCCGCCGGAGCTCATATCCGGGAAGCTGACAAACTGAAAGAAGCTGTAACATCGGCCTGGGAACAATACGAAAATATGATTGCAGATGGAGTACAAAGCAAATCTCCTGAAGATGCGGCGGAAGCTTTGCGTAATATGCAACTTTGCCTAGCACATGCAATCTATCTGGAAGCCACATTAAAACAAGTTATGGATGGAGTTGGTTCACGCGGCTCTGCTTTAACGCTTTCAAATGATGGTCAAACGTGTCATGATTCACTTGGTTCTGAATGGAATTTTCAGCCGGAAAATGTTGAGTTCAGAAACAAAGTTCTTGAAAGCTGCATGACTACTGATGGACAAATTGAAAACAACTGGGTTCCATGTCGTGAACTGCCGGAATGTGATGGCTGGTTCGAGACGGTTTGGGCAGAATTTCGCAACAATGAAATATATAACAAATAGGCTGACTTATGGAAAATAAAATATATGATTTTTCTATATTGCGTGAACTACGTAAAAGAGAAGGTTTAAGCATTGCTGATTTTTCCAAAAACTCAGGAGTTTCAGCCAGTGTTATTTCTAAACTTGAACGTAATCAATCTGTCGCCGAACTGGAAACAATATTCCGTTTAGCTAGAGTTTTGGGGCTGACCGCTTCTGATTTAATTGCTTTGGCAGAAAATCGCAGCGCGCATCAGGCTAGTTCAAAAAAATATAAAAATGACGGATTTTCTTTTGAAAGTGTGAATTATGGAAATATGCGCTGTATCCGCGGAACAGCTCTTGCCGGAGCTAATATTTCCAAAGCCCGCATGCATCGTGATGACTATGAATTATGTTGGGTGCTTAAAGGGCGTTTAATATTTTACCTGCCAAACGAAAAACACGAGTTAAAAGCTGGGGAATCAATACAGTTTGACGCAATGCTCGAACACACATACGAAGCTATTGAAGACTGTGAAATAATCCTCGTACACATGCGTAAAAACAAACGATTTTAGGTAACTAATATATGAGTAATTATTGTAAAATATCAAGTTTAAAAAATATCGAAGATTTTAATTCCCTAACTAATGAGCTGGGGATTGAACTTAATGCTGTTGAAAAAACTCGGGTCGGTGCGGAATCACCGCTGGGACAAAGTATTGAATACAAAGGACGCACTATTGGTAATCGATGGAGCATCTTGCCGATGGAAGGCTGGGATTGTCTGCCGGATGGTTCTCCTGGAGAATTAACCGAAAGACGCTGGATGAGATTCGCCCAAAGTGGAGCGAAACTTCTTTACGGCTGCGAAGCGGCTGCGGTAATGAAAAGCGGCAAAAGCAATACCCGTCAAATGATGATGACTGAGGAATCTGTAGATAATATTGCAAAACTTCGTCAGAAGATGGTTGATGAACACGAGAAAATTTTTGGTACAGCCAAGGATCTCTATATCGGTATTCAGCTTACGCATTCCGGGCGTTTTGCACACCCAAACGATGATAAAGTCCTCGAATCCCGCACAGCTTACAGTCATCCTCTCTTGGATAAGAAATTTGGAAACGATGCAAGCTGTGTAGTCAGCGATGAAGAGGTAAAAGATATTGTCGCTCATTTTATCAAGGCGGCAAAACTTTCACATCAAGCTGGATTTGATTTTGTTGATATTAAACATGCTCACGGTTATCTCGGACATGAATTCCTTAGTGCCGTTGACCGCCCGGGACCTTACGGCGGAAGTTTCGAAAACAGAACACGCTTTTTTAGAGAAATAGCTGAAGGCATCAACAAGGAAGTTCCTGAATTGGATATTTCTATGAGATTAAGTCTTTTTGATTATTTCCCATACGAAAAAGGGCAGGGCGATGTTGGCAAACCAATGGATTGGGAAGGCGAATACAAATACGCTTTCGGCGGAGATGGAACCGGTTTAGGCTATGATCTGACTGAAACAGCCGCCTTTATCCGTATGGCACAGGAATACGGTGTCAAAATGGTTTGTACATCAGTCGGCAGTCCTTATTATAATCCGCATATCCAGCGCCCGGCTTATTATCCGGTAGCAGATGGATATTTACCACCTGAAGATCCTATAATCGGAGCAGCTAGACAAATAAACGCCGTGGCTGAAATTAAAAAACTTTGCCCTGATGTGCTTTTTGTCGGGTCGGGTTATACATACTTGCAGGAATGGCTGCCAAATGTTGGCGAATACGCTCTTGAAAATGATATGGTTGATTTTATCGGTATCGGACGCATGGTTCTAGCTTATCCTGAGATTTGCGCAGATTCTCTAGCTGGCAAAGACCTTGACCGCCGTCATATCTGCCGGACTTTCGGAGACTGCACCAACGCCCCTAGAAACGGCATGGTTTCAGGTTGTTACCCGCTTGACCATTTTTATAAAAAACGCCCAGAAGCCTGTAAGGTAAAAGAAATAAAACGAAAGATCAAAATCAAGTAAGGACCACCGAAAGGCCCAAAGTCTGGCGAAAATTAGGGATGCCAAAAAAAGGCGACAACCTGATAACAATTTTTTATTTATTTTTTCTTTGTGTGAAATCTACTATTTTTTGAATTATAACATAAAAACCGGGAACCAGTAGAGTTCCTAAAATACACGATAAAATCATTCCACCGACAACTGTTACTCCAAGAGCTTGCCGGCTAGCAGCTCCCGCTCCGCTAGCAATAACCAATGGTATTGTACCACAGATAAATGATATTGCCGTCATTAAAACAGCACGGAAACGCAGTTTGGCTGCGCTGGTTGCGGCTTCGAAAATAGTTTTCCCGCTTTCATATTCGGATTTCGCAAATTCAATAATCAGGATAGAAGTTTTAGCGGATACCCCGAAGAGGAGCACCATCCCAACTTGACTGTAAATATCACTGGACATTCCCATCGCCAAGAGAGATACAACCGCTCCTAGAAAGGCAATCGGGATTGCCAGCATTACTCCGCCGGGGATCATCCAGCTTTCGTATTGGGCGACCAGAAATAGATATATGAATAACAATGAAAGTGCCAGAATAGTGACTACACGCCCGCTGGCTGCCTTTTCTTGATATGACATGTCGGTCCAGTCAAAAGTCATGCCAATTGGCAGTATTTTATTAGCAATTTTTTCCATTTCAGCCATAGCTTCCCCTGAACTGATTCCGGGAGCCCTTTGACCGAGCAGGACAAGGGATGAGCGCATATTGTGTCGTTTTAAATATTGAGGTCCAAGTTTCATCTCAATATCAACCAGTGATGAAAGAGGAACCATTTTGCCCTTACTGCTGCGTACATATATAGATTTAATATCCTCTTTTTCTGAGCGCGCGGACATTTTACCCTGCACCCATACCCGGTAGACCTTGCCGTATTTATTAAAATCATTGACGTATGCCTGACCGATATAAGCCTTTAGAGCATTATTGATATTTGCCATTGAAACGCCCATGTCAAGTGCTTTCCTGCGGTCAACCTTAACAAATACCTTGGGTTCGTTAGCAGTGAAAGTTGTAAAAACCCTGAATAATTTTGGATTTTGATTAGCAGCCATCATAAGCCGGAATGCCATATCAGCTAAACGTTTTGGATGAGTACCTGTCAAATCCTCAAGTACAAAAGAAAAGCCACTGGTTCCTCCCATGCCGGGCAAAGCCGGTATTCCGAAAGGCATTGCTATAGCTTCACGTATTTGGGATAGGAATCCATATGCTCTTCCAATAAATGCTTTTTGACTCAATCCGGGGTTCTTTCGTTCTTCCCACGGAGCCAGTTTTACAACCACTAGTCCACAGTTTGAAGCTGCAGTACCGCCAAGTAGGTTAAATCCGGCAACTGAAGCAACAGTTTCAACACCTTTCATCGGCCTGAAATGTTTGCTAATTTTATCAATAACTTTCTGAGTTCGGGACAGTGTAGCTGCATTTGGTAGTTGCACATGAATAAAGAAAGCACCTTTATCTTCATTCGGTAGAAAACCCTTGGGCAGAATTTGATAGATTTTTAAGCCGACAGCGGAAATTATTCCAATGAGGATAACTACAAGAATAACTTTTCGGATAAGACTTTTAACAATCCACATATATTTGCCAGTGAATGATTCGAATATTCGGTCAAACCATCTGAAGAAAATAAATTTTTTGTGATCTGGTCCGACACGTTTTAAAACCAGTGCGCTTAATGCGGGGCTTAAGGTCAAAGCATTTACGCTGGAGATGAGAACCGCAATAGAAATCGTGATTCCGAATTGACGATAGATTTCTCCGGTAATACCGCCGAGAAAACAGATTGGCGCAAACATAGCCAGCAAGACAAGAGTTGTCGCAATAACAGCACCGGATACCTGTCGCATGGTCTTAATCGCCGCTTCTTTTGGCGATAAATGTTCTTCGTGCATTAGACGATTGACATTTTCAATAACCAGAATAGCATCGTCTACTACAATACCAATCGCAAGAATAAGTCCGAATAAAGTAATAACATTGATCGAAAATCCTAAAATAAACAAAAATGCAAAAGTACCGATTAATGAAACCGGAATAGCGGCAGTTGGGATCAGGGTTGAACGCCAGTCTCCTAAAAACAGAAAAGTTATTAGAATAACTAAAACAATAGCTTCAAGCAAAGTTTTAATAACTTCGTGAATTGAGGAACTAATATATTCAGTGGTGTTATAGACAATATTACATTTCATATCCTCTGGGAAATTTTTTTCAAGTTTTTTAATAGTATCCTTGATTTTTGCGGCAATCTGAAGACCGTTTGCTTCTGCAAGTTGATACACCGCCATCATTGCAGCATTATGACCGTCGTTTTTAGCGCGGGTTGAATATCTTTCAGAAGCCAGCTCAACTTTGGCAATATCCTTGACTTTTATATTCCTACCGTCCCCAGTCGATCTGATGACAATATTTTCGAAATCTTCAACTTCATTGAGTCTGCCTTTGGTCTGTACGGTAAACCTGAAGATCTGACCAGAATCAATGGGTTCCTCTCCAATAGAACCTGCGGCAACCTGAACGTTCTGAGCCCTTACAGCGTTGATAACGTCTTCTACATTCATGTTTAACCCAGCCATACGCTGAGGATCAAGCCAGATACGCATAGCATAGCGGAGTTCGCCAAAGTTATTTACATCTCCTACGCCGGGTATACGGACAAACTCTTCTTTAATATAGTTTCTGGCGTAGTTATTAAGCTGCAATGCAGACAGGGTGCCTTTCGGGGAAGTCAAGGTAACAAACATCAGGATATTACTGTTCTGTTCTTTGACTATAATTCCCTGATCCCTTACTGCTTGCGGTAATGACGTTGTTGCCCAGTTGACGCGATTCTGCACATTCACGGTATTGGCATCACCGTCACTGCCTATCCCGAAGGTTATAGTTATTGAAGCCGTTCCGGCATCGGAAGCGGTGGAAGTCATGTAAAGCATGCCTTTGACACCATTGAGTTGTTCCTCAATAGGGGCGATAACAGCTTTCTGAACAGTTTCGGCATCAGCTCCAGGGTAACTAGCAGTAACCATGATTTGCGACGGGGTAATGTTTGGGTATTCAGCAATCGGAAGATACTTGATTGCAATCATCCCGGCCAATACTGTAATAATCGATATAACACAGGCAAACCTGGGACGGTCAATAAAAAATTTACTTATCATGGATTCATTGTTTCCTGTTATTTAACTTTAGGTTTTGTTGCTGATTTTACAGCGGGTTCCTTTCTGTCAGAACCAATCCTGACCGGTGTTCCCGGGCGTACATGTTGCAATCCGGCAACAACAACTCTTTCGTTGACCTTCAAGCCTGTAAGAATTTCAATTTTTTGACTATGTCTAATTCCGAGAGTGACCTTCTGCCGCCTAACAATATTGTCTTTGTCGACAATCATAACGTAATATCCGGTAATATCTTCAGCGAGGGCGACTCGTGGAATTACAAGGGCATTGTCTTTTTCCTGCGCATCAATTGCCACCTTGACGTACATACCTGGAATTAAGACCAATCGTGGGTTCGGGAACATCGCCTGCATGGTCAAAGTTCCGGTGTCCTGATCAATTTGATTATCCCAGAATGTAATTTCTCCAGGATGAGCATATTTTGCTCCGTCAGCCGTATAAAGAATTACTTTGACATGTTCAGCACTTTTGATTGAATCATACCCGATTTTCTTGGCTTTCAAAACTTGTTTGTCGCTAATATTAAATTCAACACGAACATTTTTCATGCTGACTACTGAAGTAAGAGGCTTGCTGGTCGGACCGACATAGTTGCCGATACTGTAATTTTCCAGTCCCACATAGCCGTTGAAAGGAGCCCTGATCTCGGTATAACTTAGATCAAGTTCCGCAAGCTTGACTCCTGATTTGGCTTGCATTACAATAGCTTGAGCTTTCATCTTATCAGTATGTGCTTCATCATAATTGCGTTTTGAAACAGCACGCTTATTATAAAGGCTCTTCTGTCTTTCATATTCCATATCAGTATTTCTCAGAGTCGCTAGTGCTGCTAAAAGGACACCTTTAGATTTTTCCAGATTAGCTTTGTACTGATCTTGTTCAATAAGAAACAGCAAATCGCCTTTTTTTACTGCGGCTCCTTCATCAAAATTTGTTTTCTTGAGGAATCCTTTGACACGGGCAACGATGTCAGCTTCATCATATGCCTTCACTTTGCCGATTATAAGAAAGGTTTCTTTCAGCTTTTGTTTTTTCACTGGAGCAATAGTAACAGTTGGGGGAATCTGCGGCGGTGGAGCCGGTTTTTCACAGCCGCTATTTAAAAACAGTGCTACCGCCAATAATAAAAGTAAAAATCTAAGTTTCATATATTTCTCAATCCTTTAGTGAATATTTCAGTTGTTTATTTTTTATTTATATCTTTAAGCAACGTTTTACAAATAACAGTATATGCTGGATATATTCTTCATCAGCTTTCTCTGCCGCCGCTTTATCATAGCCTTTTCCCAGATAATCATGCAGAATGCAATCGCGGTCTTCAGTCCATAAGTGAACCATGCCACCAATCATTATTCCAAAATAATCAGCCGAAAAATCATTATTTATCTCTCCGGTATTCATTGCCTTCTGCAGTCTTTCAACAAACATATTGTGAAATTCTTCCGATTTTGGCCATGGCTTAGTAAAACCATTTAAGCGATCCCAATTCATCAAGCGCAAAGCAATTGGATTTTTTCTATGAAAAACAAAAGCTCCCTTTACAACATATTCGATAAATTTAAACAAGTCAACTTCATCATCATAATGATTTTTAAATAGTGGAACATATTTTTCAATTAAAGCTAATCTTACCGCATCGTAAATACCGTCCTTGCTTTTAAAGTGGTGCAGAATCAAAGCACCAGACATACCACAGGCATTAGCTAGATCACGAATAGACACACCGTTGAAACCTTTTTCCGAAAAAAGTTTTTCAGCAGTTTTAATAATTTTCTTTTTTGTAGCTTCACCGTCACGAATTCTAGTATTGCTCATATTTTACATGTCCTTACTGTGTTGAATTGATGCAAATGGTTCTGATAGATTTTCTGCATCTTCCGTTTCTGAATCATTAACACTATAATACATTACAAAATAAGCATACAATATTAAATCAACTTACTGAACGTTAAGTAAGTATACTATATGAAATTATTTTGTCAATAAATATTCAGAAAAAAGGTTAGTTTGTTAATTGTTCTTAAATTTTGGCAATAGCATCGCCTTCAAAATTTCGTATTTGCAAAAAAAACTTAATTATCTTTCTCTTCTTCGTCTATATCATATTCCTGCGTTTTGTCGTTGTCAAAAGGAGCTTCTTCTTTTGATGAGCAGCATGATGATTTTTCTTTATCATCACCGCAAGTCTTGCAAAACATGCAGGGATCTTCGCCTTTGGCAATTTTTATTATAGTGCGAATAATGAACAGCAAAGCCAGGAGCGCAATGATAATTAAAACAATGTATTCAACTGTGTTCATAAGAATTACCTCGTAGTTAATGATTGTATAATATATAATAAATGCACTTTTATATAAAAGCAAATTTATTATGATTTTAAAAATTTGAACTTAATGTATTTTGTCTGAAATTATTTTTTTGAATAAAAGGCAAAAAAAATTTGCCTTTTAGCTAATATAATGTATTCTATTCTCAGCAATTTTTTTCTTAATAATATAGATCAGGCTTTAAGTCACTCATTGCTAATGAATTAAGAAATACTATGGATGTTTCAGGTGAGATTTACCTATTTTAACCTGACACGGTTTTTCGTTAAGAATCCGGAGAATAACCTCTCATAGCAAAATATAGATATTTTTAGGAAAACAGGACACGAATATGATTACAAAATTACCGCCACTTTGTATAGGCGATTTAAAAATAAGGATTCCCATCATTCAAGCTGGGATGGGTGTAAAAGTTTCAACAGCTGCTTTAGCTAGCGCCGTAGCAATTTGCGGTGGTGCTGGAACTATAGCTAGCGTCGGACTTGCTTCCGGACACGCAGATGCGAGTGCGGATTATGTAGGTACTTCAAATAAAACTTTCCAAAAAGAAATACGTCAGGCACGCAAACAAACGAAAGAAGTTGTTGGTGTAAATATAATGGTTGCCTTGAATAACTACGAAGAAATGGTGCGCACTGCCGTTAAGGAAGATGTTGATTTCATCATCTCTGGAGCAGGACTGCCATTAAGTTTACCTGAGTACGCCAAGGAAAGCTCTGTAAAATTAATTCCTATTGTATCTTCCGCAAGATCTGCTGAGGTAATTTTAAAAACCTGGAAAAGGCGTTACAATCGTTTACCTGATGCCATCCTTGTGGAAGGACCAATGGCTGGCGGACATTTAGGATTTAAAGCTGAAGATCTAATCAATAACACTGCTGATTCTTTAGAAAAAATAGTCTCGGAAGTTTTAGTCACTGCCGCAAAATACGGTCCTGACATTCCAATAATTGCCGCGGGTGGTATTTTTGATGGAAAGGATATTGCTAGATTCTTCAAATTAGGCGCTAAAGGTGTTCAGATGGGAACAAGATTTGTTGCCACTAAAGAATGCGATGTACCTGATTGCTTCAAAGACTTGTATATTGCAGCAGAAAAAGAAGATGTAATTGTCATCAAAAGTCCTGTCGGCATGCCGGGCAGGGCAATAAGAACTAAATTTATCGACAGAGTAATGAACGATGAAAAAGTCCCTTTCAAATGCGACTATCAATGTCTCAGAAGCTGTGATGTTACAAATACTCCATACTGCATTGCTCAAGCAATGTGCAACGCAACATTCGGTGATCTGGACAATGCGGTTGTCTTCGCCGGAGAAAACGTTGTGAAAGTAAAAGAAGTCGTCTCAGTAAAAGAATTAATGGACGAGCTAGTCAGTGAAGCAGTAGCTGAGCTGAATAAAGCATAATACTGATTCTTAGCAGAATTATTATCTTATCTTAAAACAGGATAGCGCGGACTAATAGCTTTTCTGTTACAGACATGTTTATAGTTTTCATCAGGCCAGCCCACGGCTATTACAGAATAATATTTCTCGTTTGGCTTAACGCCTATTTTTGCACAAATTTTACTATCATTCTCCATAGCTTTTACAGCAAAACCGATTAGGCACGTTCCTAGCCCCATACTGTGAGCAGCGAGCTGAATATTCTGGCTTGCCAATTGAGCGTCGTCCATTGGCATTGAACATGTATCGGAGCATCCTACAATAATCAAGGCTTGAGCTCCATGGAATAAATAGTCATGTTCTCCACTGTACCAGTTGCTAACAGCCTTTCCTATAAAACTACTGTAATTTTGATAAAATATTTTAAAATCTTTTTTGCCGAAAAAACTCATAGTATTACGAAAAAGAGAGTTGTTAGCCAATTTATTTATTTTGTGAAAAAAATCAACTATATAATTACCGTAAGTTACAAGGTCTTTGCGTTCCGGCAAAATCGTAAAATTCCACCCCTGGCAATTTGTTCCAGATGGGGCGGTTGTGCCAATTTTTACGAGATCTTCGAGCATGGAGCGGTTAACGGCTTTGTCCGTGTAATTCCTGCATGACCTGCGGGAAGCCATCAAGCGGACTAGTTGAGCAGTGTCGCTTTTCCCGGGAGGCAAGCAATTAGTGTCAGCATCGAAAGTTTCGAATGAGAGTTCCGTCAAAGATGTAACTTTGATAGCATCTACGGGGCAGACTTGTTCACAGTGTCCGCAGTTTACGGATGTCTTTCCTGTAATTGTAGCTTTGCCATCTAGCATCGAAATAGTCTCCGAAGGACAAACCATGACGCATTTGCCACAGCCAATGCACTTTGCACTGTCAATAATTGTATTAACCTTGTTTTCCATAGCGATAATCTCCAAAAAAATAATTTAAACTTTAATAAATCTTTATTTTATTTTTCTTGATTTTGTATTCGTAATTTCTTATTGGTCGCTGCCAGGTTCTTATTATGCTTTGTACGCTGTATTTTTTCTGGAGAAGCAGACGCACCTTGGATGTCCCCATTGCTTTATCAAAACCTTTTATGCGGTCGCTGCGCCATTTGAATTGTGAATAATTCTTTTGCAGATAATGCAGTATCGCGACAGTACAGCTTGTTGGTTTGAACTTTGACACATCAGTAATATGAAGCTGAACTCCATTAGTATTCTGTTTCTTAAACAATCCGAATGTTGGTGTAAAATGTATTTCCCTGAAACGAACTCCTCCAAGCCTGAGGCGGTTTAAGTGACGCGCCATATGTTCGGCGTTGATCCACGGCGCGGCAACTACCTGAAAGGGCAGGGTGTAGCCAATCCCGATTCCTACAACTCCCAAAGTACCGATTGCTCCTGTGGCTGAATACGTGCATGCGGATTCAGGAGAAGGTATCTGAGGTGAAGTAGGCACCCATGGCAAGCCGGTTTGCGCCCAGTTCATGCCACGGCGGTAATTCACCATAGGAACGACATAAAGTTTACATTTAATACCAATAACACGCTTGAAATAAAGCGCCAGTTCGCCCACCGTAAGTCCGTAAACAAAAGGAATTGGATACAGAGCGATGAACGACTTGTATTTGTTTTCGCTGATCGGTCCATCTATTTGAACTGCTCCCAGTGGATTGGGAACATCCAGAACTATCATAGTCTTGCCAGCTAAAGCCGCTGCGCTCATACATTCGGCGAGATGCCAAATATAAGTATAGGAACGACAGCCGATATCTTGAATACTGTAAATCAAGACATCAACTTTATCCAGTGATCCCGGGGGAGGGCGGTGGTCTTTGCCGCCGTAAAGAGAATATACCGGAAGACCTGTTTTTTTATCATGGCTACCCTTGAAATTTTCTCCGGCGCTGACATTGCCGCGAATGCCGTGTTCGGGTGCGAATAATGCTACCAAATTAACATTCGGATTAGCTTTGAGTAAATCAGCAGTGGAACGCAAATGCGCGTCAACTCCCGTGGGATTAGTGATAAGTCCGACTCTTTTGCCTTTGACAATGCTGGTATATTTGCTGAGAAAGACCTCTAAACCATTATACACACGGGCATTTGATAGTGGAGAAAGTACGAAAAATGCAAACAAAAGCATTATATTTAATGAAATCTTAGGGTATATCATAGTAAATCCTATATAAAAACGCTATTTTTAGTAAATAATCTATAAAAACTTACATTAAGTTCTTGAAGATTGCCAGTTTATAAGCTATTTTAAACGACTTTTATATCAGTAGTCTTAGGCCCCATTAATTTATTTTAATGCTTGACACCTAATTCAACTGCAATTTTAACTTATAACAATAAGGGAAGGGATAGTATGGCTACTTCAAGTCAAGCAAAACACAAATTGTGTCGTAGAGTCGGACAATGTATTTGGGACAACCCAAAATGCCCGAGCGTAAGACGCCCGTATCCAGCAGGTCAACATGGTAAAACTGGTAGAAGAGGTAAACTCTCCACTTATGGTACTTTGTTGCTGGAAAAACAAAAATTGCGTAAACATTACGCTATTTCTGAAAAACAGTTACGTATTGCTTATGCCAACGCCAAGAAAGGTGAAGGTCAAGCGCACGAAAAATTGTTTAGAACTTTAGAACAACGTTTGGATTCTGTGTTATTTCGCAGCGGTTTTGCCCCAAGTATTTTTGCGGCTAAACAGTTCGTAAATCATGGACATATTCTCGTTGACGGTAAAAAAGTTGACCGTTCTTCTTTTAACATTAAAGAAGGTCAAGTTATTTCTGTTAATGCTGAAAAAAGCCCGGCAATCGCCGAGATCGTAAAAAACAGTAATACTACTGTCCCAGGATACCTGGAAGCAGATACTGAAACATTAAAGATTACATTAATGCGTCTTCCTGAAATTGAAGAAATTCCAGTAAGCGTTTCTATTATGAGCGTAATTGAATACTACGCGCGTTAATAAAAGTTTTTAATAAACCCGGTTCACAATTTATTGTGCTCCGGGTCTTTTTTTGCCTATTTCATTTTCATTATATTAAAACTCTCTTTATTCCTTGAGTCTTTGAACTTAGGCAAGGGGTGTCGAATAGTTTTAGAGCGACGAACTATATGTCCATACTTCGTCATGGGGATTTCTGTGGATTTTTTCGAAGCGTTGGGTGAAGTAGAACAACCAAAAGCGAAAAACAGTAAAGAACTAAAAAGCATGATGATTTTCATATTTATCCAAGCTGTATAAGTTTATTAATACGGAAGTATACACCACCTGCTCATATTTGTCAAACCTATTTTTTTACATTATTTTGCTATTAAAGTTGCAATATCATCAGAATAAATTATCTTGAACAAAGTTTGAAATTTTATAATTTACAAGGGACAGGGGTAATATTAATGAAAGTATATATAAATACCGACATCGAAGGAGTCGCGGGCTGGGTCTTTTACGCTACAATGAGCGATTCCTTATTTAATTATCATCATATACAACGAATGAATCTTTTATTGACCAACGAAGTGAACGCGGCTGTCAAAGCATGCTTTGATTCAGGTGCGGATGAAGTATATGTAAATGACAATCATGGACATGCCTATAGTATTATCTTTGAAGAACTTGACCAAAGATGTAAAATAATTCATGGTCGTGCCGGGCGTTTTCCCTCATGGCTCCCCTTTCTTGATGAATCATTTGATGCCGCGATAGGCATTGGAATGCATGCGATGGCCGGAACTCCTGAAGCGGTTTGTCCTCATTCATACTGGCACTTGACTACTGGTTCCGGAGAAGAGATAGCATTGAGCGAATGCAGCATGTTTGCCGCTCTTGCTGGCGAAAAAAGCGTGCCTTTGGTAGCTATTTCCGGGGATGACAAAATAGCTACTGAAATCAAGTTAAAAATACCAGACTGTGAAAGCGCTATAGTTAAAGAAAGCCTGGGGCCGCAAAATGCTTGTAGTCTAATTCCTGCACAAGCATGTGAACTTATTGCTGAGAAAGTCAAAGCCGGCCTCGCAAAACGCAAACAAATCAAGCCTTTTAAACTAAAAGGACCATATAAACTTAATGTTTCAGACCGTGACCCCAAAATTAAAGCTTTAGAAAAAGATACCGAAGGCGATAATCTCTGGGATTTAATGCACGACACCTGCCGTATTTTCGGTAACAAATGGGGCGATCAATCAATAGACGACCGCTCATGGCGCTTCCCTGACAACGTTTTCAAATAGGGCTACTTATGAATAACGATATTAGATCAATCTTTGACAATGGCAAAATAGATTTCAATAACTCCAACACTGGTGCGGAATGGACTTTTACTGCAGTCGGCGATTACGGAACCATTCCGGCAGTTGCGGTAAATGTAGCTAAGAATGGCATTGCGCCACTGGCGGCACATATTAATGAACTAATAGAAGCTGATATTTCTATAGCAAACCTTGAAGTAGGATTGACATCAGCCGATAATGTCGAGGGCAGGGGAGTGCGTGGCGATCGCGAACTCTTTATGCAGTTACACGAAGCTGCTCCATTTACTGCTTATTCTTTTGCTAACAACCATATTCGTGATGCTGGAGCTGATGCCTTAAATGAAACATTCCAGAATTTAAAATCAAATAACATTCCCTATGTCGGGGGAGGGCGTAATATATCTGAAGCAGAAAGCCCTCTGATTCTCGACTGTAAAGGAATAAAGCTCGGTATTCTTGCATTTGCTCAAAAGGAAAATCAAATCGCTGATGATAATACTCCGGGAGCAGCCGAACTTATTGCCGACAAAGTTATTAATGCCGCTGAAAAATTAGTTAATGAATGTGACGTGCCTATAGTAATAATGCATGAAGGCTATGAATTTATGGACTTCCCAAGGCTTCAATTCATGGAACTTTGTAGAAAACTGGCAGATATTGGAATAAAACTGGTAATTGGTCATCATTCACATGTCCCGCAAGGAATAGAAAAAATTGGAAACTCTCTGATATTCTATAGCTTAGGTAATTTTCTTTTTCATCAGCCGCACTTTGATAAATATCAATGGAGTAGCTGTTCATTTGTTCCAGCAATCACTTTTAAAGGAGCAGAAATAGCGTCGCTTGAATTACGTCCACTTAAGATTGAAGCATTCCCTCTGGATGTAAGAGTATCCAATACAGGTGAACGCAAAGCAATGTTTAAACATTTAAAAGAAAATTCTGAAGTAATTTATGATAAAAAAAAGATACGCAAAGGTCTGGAAGAATTTTACACCAATATTTTATTCCCTGAATTTTTTGGCTACATTACAAATTACGCTAATGACAATAATAAAGATTTCTCCAAGATGATAGAGCAATTCAAGGGACAAAAGCCGGTGCACAACCTATTAGCTGACTTCCTCGAAATATACGGTAAATAAAAGACTCTTATATTTTGTATTTATCGTAAATAGCTTTACGTACAGGACAGCTGCATATAAAATCATTGCCAAAAAATATTTGATATGGACATGATGCGTTTTGTTTACACTTGATAAATAGCACTGCATTATTAACACATTTCTCCACTCCGCAAAAATCACTTTCACCACATAAGCAAGAGTGTTTTTTTGTGCATTTAGTTGCTAACATCCGAACTTCATTGCTTATATTAATCATAATCATCTCCTCTTAAAGTAAATATAAACGCAGTCATAGATATTTGTCAAGCAATCAGGGATAATAAATCTATTCTAAGCTCAAAAAAACGATTCAAAAACACAAATAATAATCAAAAAAACAAGCTAATACAGGGCAGGGGAGTATTATTCCAACTGCGGGCGCACTCTAATAGCCAGTAAAGTGTGGATTTTTTCCACAACTCCATTTAAAACCTTTTAAAATATTTATTAATACTGAATTATAAAAATAAAACCTGAGCTGTTTCGCCTTGCACATCTATTTCATATTTATATGAAATATTATCTTTAAATCTTCCTACTATAGATTTTACATCCATATCATATGTAATTTTTATTTTGTTTTTTTTGTATTTTTTTTCTCTGATTTTTGAAATCCCATTTTTGTTTATATGTCCAGCTGGTTTTATAAGTTTTACCACATTAGGTGGAATTAAAATCCATTTTTTTGTATCAGGGGTAGGATATATTTCATCACCAATATATAAAATAATTTTTGAAAATTTTACTTCACATGGATATGACCCTATATTTCGAGGAATAATATCAATCGAAAACCCATCATTTTTTATGCGTGGTATCAAATTTATTGTTGTGTCTATGTAAGCACGGTATTTTAAGGTGTATTCACGTTTCAAATAAAGAAATGTTGCTACAGTAAGTATAAGTGCTCCACACGCTGTTATTGCTGTAATTCCATTTGCATAATTTAATGAAAATTCTGTAAAATAATTTATAGTATTTTCTTTTAAAGGATTCACTATTATACCTCATTTAGGTTTATTTTTTTTTGGATTTCTTCTATATTATATGTTTTTTGAGCTTTTATTCTTTTTAATGGTATTTTTACACTTTCAAAGATATCATCTTTTCTTTTATCTGTTTCGGATGTGCTTTTGTGGCTTTTATCATCTAATTCTATAGCTAACTTAGTATGCATTGTTTGTTTGTCACATATTACAAAATCAACATGACGACTTTTTATATATCCCCTATATTTCATGTGATTTTCAGTTCCACGAGGCACATACATTAAATCTTCTATTCTGCATTTACACATAACAATACAATCTTCTGGAATAGCTTGTAATAAACAATGATAAAAACTTAATTCTGCTTTACTCAAAAGCTTTTTTTGTTTGTATGGGTATGATATTTCTTCTTTCTTTTTTGAAGCTTTAGCAATCATATCAACTAAAAAAAACAGACAACCTTTATTTTTAGACATTATTTTCCCCAATTTACTTAACCTTATTAATAAAACACTTATAAACTACAGTTTCAAGTATAAATAAATTTATTTTCAATTTGGCCATTAAAAAATGTAAAATTTAACAGTAATATTGCAGGGCAGGGGAGTCTTATCCCAAGTTATTAAATAATCCACCAAACACTTGACCATAAACTAACATCTTCGTAGAAACTCCCCATAAACTGGAAAAACATAAGACAGCATAAAGTGACACCCGTAAGTGAATATAATGATATCAAAATCATAGTATAATTAACACTTTTTAGTACTATTCCAATTATTGCTAAAAATACAATGCTAAAAATCCCCAAAGGCAGAGCCCAATTCAAAGCAGCTGAAACAATACGAACTTCATAATACCAATCACTTAACCCCATACAGAATGCTGGTTGTGGAGCAAACATATTCACCAACGCAGTAAGTGTAGAATATCCAATCCAAAGGATAGAAATACATATCCCTATTATAGAAAATAAATAGAATACCTTCAAAAAAGCGTTATTATTATAAGTTATCATTTGGATTTTTACCTCTGGATAAATATAATGTACATAACTGATTTATCAAATTATTTATTACAAACAACCCTGCACCGTTTTAACAAATTCAGAAAACCTGTGCCTTTCAATTAGCCGTGCCATCCCCAACGTTCGCTGCTTCATGGTGTTACGGAGCCATGCCCGCTCCTTCACCCAAAATAATTGGCTTTCGCTTTGCTCACCCTCGTGCAAGCAAAGTCATAAGCTCACGGCTCATACTATGAGCCTATTCCAGAGATTAGTATTATTCAAACCTTATTTCATACACATATCAAACGTCGTATAATACATGTTATGTTAAGTTTTTAGTTGGCCTAATTGGGCTTATCGGTAGTCTTATCCTATTTGCTTATAGATACTTATAACTTTTATTAGACATGACTGTTAATAAGTTGTGGATTAACTTTGTGTTATTATGGTCTTGTTTATTTTGAAAAGTTGGAAAAGATGGCTATATTCGTAGCTTGATCACTTTTTTAACTAAATAAGACTTCTTTATGGATAAGTACGATGTAATTGTAATTGGAGCAGGGCATGCGGGCTGCGAAGCGGCTTTGGCAGCGGCACGGGTAGGTGACGGCCGGACTTTGCTCATTACTATGAATATGGATCATATAGCTCAAATGAGCTGCAATCCGGCTATTGGTGGAATCGCTAAAGGTCAGGTTGTTCGAGAAATTGATGCTTTGGGCGGTTACCAGGGTATTGTTACTGATGCTTCCAGTGTTCAGTTTCGTATGCTTAACCGCGCAAAAGGTCCTGCGGTTTGGTCTCCACGAGCACAATGTGACAAGAGTTGTTATCAGCGTGGCATGAAATTTGTGCTTGAACAGTGCCCTCGCCTCGATATAATCCAAGCTGAAGTCACAGATCTTATAATGAAAAAGGATGAAGCTGTAGGAGTTATAACAAATTTCGAAGATGAAATATTCGGCAAATGTCTAGTTTTCACCACAGGAACCTTTTTAACTGGGAAACTTCATTATGGAAGTAATAATTTCAGTGGCGGTCGAGCAGGTGACCCCGCCTCAAATCAACTCTCTATTGCTCTCCAGGATCATCTAAATTTGAGTTTGGGACGCCTAAAAACTGGCACCCCTCCCCGCATCCTGAGCAAAACTATTGATTTTGACAAAATGCAGCGTCAGGATGCAGATATTGCAGAAGAAAACTTTAGTTATTACAAAGATGTTAGCCCCCTGCCCTTACCACAGGCAACAAAAAAAGATATGCCATGCTTTATGGTTTATTCTAGCGCTGAAACCAATAGAGTTGTTAAGAAAAATATCCATAAAGCACCGCTTTATCAGGGTAAAATTGAGGGTATTGGAGCACGTTACTGCCCTTCTTTTGAGGATAAAGTGATACGTTTTGAACATCACCCCAAACACTTGTTATTCCTGGAGCCCGAAGGCGAATTCACTGGAGAATATTACATTAACGGTATTTCTACAAGCTTGCCGGTAGATGTCCAAATTGAGATGATGAGAACTATTCCGGGGCTGAAAAATGCTGTTCTTTCACGTTATGCCTATGCTATTGAGTATGATTTTGTATTTCCCGATCAATTAAATCGTTCATTGGCAGTAAAAAAACATCCCAATGTATTTACTGCAGGTCAAATTAACGGTACTAGCGGTTATGAAGAAGCTGCTGGACAGGGCTTAATTGCCGGAATGAATGCCGCTAAACATGCCGCAGGAAAAGAAACAGTCGAACTTTCGCGAGATAGTTCATACATTGGTGTAATGATTGACGATTTAGTCAGTAAAGATATTATCGAACCTTATCGTTTATTCACCAGTCGCGCGGAATACCGTTTGCGTCTGCGTCAGGATAATGCTGATCTGCGCTTAAGTGAGTTTGCATATAAGAACGATTTGCTGTCAGAAGAAAATTATAAAGTATTCGTCGCTTACCGGGATAAACTCGAAGCTACTGAGAAAGTCATACGCAAAAATAAGCTCAAAGGCAAAACTTTATGGGAATTACTAAAACAACTAAAAGGGCATTTTGACGAAACAAGCACCCTACCCTTTGATACTGAAATTCTGAATCTCGACATAAACAACAAGCAAGGTCGAAAAATCATGCGGCAATTAGCAGTACAAGCTCATTACGAAGGGTATTTAAACCGTGAAGAGTCATCTATAAGCAAGCTTCAAAAGCTGGAAAGCTGGAAGATTCCTATTGATTTCAATTACGACAAAATTATCGGAATGCGCAATGAAGCCAAGATAAAGCTCAAGCAAATAGAACCTACCACCCTTGCTCAAGCAGGCAGAATAGACGGAGTAACTCCCGCCGAACTAGCTTTATTACAAGTCCACCTTACAAGACTTCGTAATAAATAAAAGATTTAACATATAATGTTTATTTTTTATACAGATCATTTTTGTGAGAGTCGATTGCTACTATCAGAGGAAAGTCTTTCACTTCGAGACGGTAGATAGCTTCAGATTGTAGGTCTTCGTAACAAACTAATTCGCATGATATTATTGATTTAGAAATCAATGCCGCCGCTCCGCCAGTTGCCGCAAAATACACACAGCCATATTCATTCATGGACTTGATAACTTCGTCGCCTCTGCCGCCCTTCCCTATCATTCCACGCAATCCAGTTTGAGCAATGATTTGTGGTGAATAAGCATCCATTCTATAACTGCTTGTAGGTCCGGCACTACCAATAGGCTCGCCTGGCTTCGCTGGACTTGGACCAACAAAATAAATCACTTGATCTTTTAGTTCAATCGGTAATTCCTTACCCGCGTCAAGCAATTCACAAAGTCTTTTATGAGCCGCATCACGTCCGGTATAGATTATTCCTGAAAGGAAAACCTGATCGCCTGCTTGAAGCTCTTCCACGGTTTCAGCCGAAAATGGTGTTGTTAATTTTATCATAGTTCAAACCCCGCATGTCTAGCAGCGTGGCAATTCAAATTTATCGCTACCGGCAATGATGCTATATGACATGGAAAATGTTCTATATGCACAGCTAATGCCGTGGTTTTTCCGCCCAATCCCTGTGGACCAACATCTGAATTATTGATTTTTTCAAGAATTTCTTTTTCCAGCTCAGCGTAATTTTCATTTTCATTAACAGAACCAACTTCACGGAGCAAAGCTTTTTTGGCTAAAAATGCGGCTTTTTCAAATGTACCACCCACCCCTACCCCGACAATAGTCGGAGGACATGGGTTTCCTCCAGCATTT
>Ga0307988_1000455_pt1 | contig 28604 bp, 25 predicted proteins | sample EllFjometagen183_FD_203166 | JGI IMG/M metagenome (GOLD analysis project Ga0307988, IMG submission 203166) | Marine microbial communities from Ellis Fjord, Antarctic Ocean - #183 | ecosystem: Environmental > Aquatic > Marine > Unclassified | place: Southern Ocean | collected 2014-10-08 | reverse complement strand
ATAATTGCACCTTCCGACGGAGACAATGTAATTGGTGTTGGTGCGACAAATAAATTTGGTTTTGCTGCCTATTTTACTTCTTATGGACCAGCATCCGATGGAGATATTAAACCTAATGTTTCTGCAGTTGGATGGGCTACTTTTTTACAACTTAGCAATGGAACTTTAGGACCTGCCGATGGCACCTCTTTCTCGTCACCTGTAATGGCTGGTATGGCAACTTCCTTGTGGCAGGCTGCTCCATATGCAACGGCTGTTGAAATTAAACAAGCTATTGAATTAAGTTCTAGTCTGTACGACGATCCGGATTCGTTACTTGGATATGGAATACCTGATTTCAGAATGGCATGGTTATATTTAATTAATCAAACATCTCCGTTGCAGGAAATTGAAAATCAATGGAAAGTTTACCCAAATCCTGTGGAAAATTATTTGATTCTTTCGCAAGATTATACAAAAAATTACGGGGAAGTAGAGATTGAAATCTATTCGATGGAAGGTCGTTTGCTTAAACAGTGGAGAGAACGCAATGCGGCAAAAATATATCTAACGGGTTTACATTCGTTGCCTCCCGGTATTTTATTGTTGAAAGTTAATTCTGATAAAACTTCGGAAACAATAAAAATATTCAAACCCGGAAATTGATGGAACAAAAACTCACCCTATCTCAGTTAAACGAATCGATTAAAGATGCATTGTCAGATGCATTTCCAAAAACGGTTTGGGTGGTGGCAGAAGTGAGTGAACTGAAGGAAAATAGAAGTGGACATTGTTATTTGGAGCTAATTGAAAAAGAAGAAAATACTATTGTTGCACGATCAAGGGCTACTATTTGGTCCTACACTTTCAGAATGTTAAAACCGTATTTTGAAACAACCACCGGACAGCCTTTTGCAGAGGGAATTAAAATATTAGTTCAGGTTGCAGTTGAATATCATGCGTCGTTCGGATTAAGCTTAAACATAAAGGATATTGATCCCACGTTTACAGTTGGCGACATGGCCATGCAACGCAAGGAAATAATCAATCGCCTTCAAAACGAGGGTGTAATTGAAATGAACAAAGAATTGGAATTACCTCTTGTTCCTCAAAAAATTGCCGTTATTTCTTCGGCAACTGCAGCTGGTTTTCAGGATTTTACAAATCAATTGGAAAACAATGAATTTGGTTTTAAGTTTTACACCAAATTGTTCGAGGCAACTATGCAAGGAACAGATGCGGTTCCTTCAATTATTCATGCACTGGAACGTATTTTTCAATACGACGCATTTTTCGATGCAGTTGTAATAATACGTGGAGGAGGAGCAAGTGCGGATTTAAATAGTTTTGATAATTATGATTTAGCTTTTAATATCACTCAATTTTCGTTGCCTGTTATTACCGGAATTGGCCACGAAAAAGATGATACAATTATAGATTTAGTTGCACACACACGCCTGAAAACTCCTACTGCCGTGGCAGGTTTTCTAATATCCGGAATTGCCGTATTTTACGAGCGATTGGTGGAAATGGAAAATGAAATAGTGCAGATTACAAGCAATACAATTGATTTGCAACAAAATAATTTAGAGCGAATTGCAGAGAGATTAAGGTATTCTGTATCTGGTTTTATTAATGAAAAAAAGATTGATCTCTCAAAAAAAGGAAATGATCTTCAGCAAAATGTTGGTCAATTTTCGTTCAGGAAAAAATATGATTTAAACAATTTGAAACACGATTTGGAATCTGTAATTTCGTTATGGTTTGCTGAAACGAAAAACAAAATTGAATTAAAGCGTAGATTTTTGAAACGAGTAGTTGGTGAATCGCTTTTAAAGGAAAATGCAAATCTTATTCATTTTAAAGATTTAATTGCAAGCGAATCAAAACGAATAATTTTTAGGGAGCACGAAAAAATTCGAATAAATGAAAATTCAATGCGATTACTCAATCCTGAAAATATTCTAAAACGAGGATATTCATTAACTTTGAAAAATAATAAAATTATTAAATCGGCAGCACAATTACAATTGAACGATGAAATTAAAACACAATTTGCCGATGGAAATGTAAAAAGTAAAATCACCAAAAAAGAATAAAATGACAGCTAAAAAAGTGTCGTATAATGAAGCCATGTCTGAAATAGAGGACATTTTGGAGAGAATTGAAAACGAAGAATTGGACGTGGATGATTTGGCTGAAAAAGTAAAAAAGGTTTCTGTTCTTTTAAAAATTTGTAAAGATAAATTACACAAAACTAACCAACAAGTGGAGCAGGTTTTAAAAGAAATGGAAGATTAGAAAAATGAATCTTGAATATTAAACGAAAGCTATGACAGAAAAGAAAGGGCTTGCCTTGGTTTACACCGGCACCGACGTTGTAATTGCACGAATAAAATATGAATTAGAGATAAAGGGCATTAACTCAATTGTAAAAGATGGGTTTAATGCTGGGTTAGCTGCAGGTTTTGGAGGCGGAATTCCTTCAGCAATAGATTTATTTGTAACAGAAACTGATTTTGAAAAAGCAATATCCATTGTTGACGCAGTTGTAGCAGAACAATAACTAAACAAATTATTATGTACACAAAAGAACAAGTAGCAAAAACAATAGATCATGCGGTTTTAAAGCCGGAACAAACCAATGCAGATTTGAAAGCAAATGCCGAAATGTGCATTAAAAATAATGTATTTAGCATGTGTGTAAAACCGTGCGATATAAAAACAACTGATAGATTATTAAAAAACAGCGATGTAAAAGTGTCGTGTGTATTAAGTTTTCCGCATGGAGCAGATGCAACACCTGTTAAAGCATTTCAGGCAAAGCAAGCCATTGAAGATGGAACCGATGAAATTGATATGGTTATGAATATCGGCAGGTTTTTGTCGGAAGATTATGACTACGTTGTAAACGATATAAAAGCAGTTGTTGAAGTAGCTCATAAACATAATATTTTAGTAAAAGTAATTCAGGAAAGCGGGCATTTAACATTAGACCAGATTGCAAAAGCCTGCGAATTATCGTACGAAGCCGGTGCCGACTTTGTAAAAACTTCAACAGGTTTCGGTCCGGGTGGAGCTAAACCCGAGTACATTGATGTAATGGTAAAAACAGTTGGCGACAAAATGCAGGTAAAACCTTCAGGAGGAATTCGTAGTTGGAACGATGCCGTAGCATTTTTGGAACAGGGGGCAGACCGACTTGGAGTAGGTTCAACCGAAGCCATATTAAATGGTGCCAAAGCAGATGGAGGTTATTAAAATTATAATGAACATAAGGTTAAATGATGTTGCTCAACATAGCGTGATGTCTGGTTTGTTCAAAGCAATGAAAACCCATGCTATAATTGGAATAATGGAATATAAACCGATTGATTCACAAATTCTAAAATTACCTTAATCTTATTTTTTTTTAAACAAAATTTCAAGCATATTTGTAATCCAAAATAAAAGAACACTGAATGTATTTCTTGAACGGAGATAGAATTTATATAAAACCTGAAAAGGGAGACGGAACGCTCAACAATCAATTGCAGAATTGTTTACTGCAGTTAAAAAAAATTAATTCGGGGAAACAAATTTTTAAATTGAATTTTTTTGTTGATGCCGACTCAGATGATGGATACACTCGCTTAAATGCTGAAATTCAATCTCAAATTTCACAAATTTATTCCAACAATATTGTAGTAAGTGTAATTGCTCAGCCTCCGCTTACGTCTAAAATTATTATAGAAGCTTTTTATTACGATCCTGTTCTCTGGGACATAAAATATATAAAAACCGGTAATAATTTTGCCGTATTGTTCAAGCAAAACAACACCGAAGTTTTAATTGGGAATGTTCAATCAAACAAAAGAGAAGGGTGTAAAACCGATTCGGAAAATGCATTTAATACTTTTAGTAAACTATTTAAAAAACTCAATTTTCCTGTAAATTCTATTCTTCGGCAGTGGAATTATTTGGAAGACATTGTTGGTTTTGACGGAGAGAATCAAAGATATCAGGAATTTAACAACGTTCGTTCCGAGTTTTACAGAAGCAGTTTTGAAGAAACAGGTTATCCGGCTGCTACCGGAATTGGAATGAACAGAGGTGGAATAATAATTGAATTTGTAGCAGTTAAATCTGATGAATTAGAAACGTTTCCTGTTGATAATCCTGAACAAATTGCAGCACATAATTATAGTGAGAAAGTATTAATTGGTGAAGAGTGTATTATAAAAACCACACCGAAATTTGAACGAGCTCGCTTTTTTAATATGTTTAATAAAAAGCTAATATTTATTTCGGGCACTGCCTCAATTACCGGCGAAAAAACTGTGGGTGTTAACAATGCAGTTAAACAAACCGAGGTTACAATTAATAATATTAAGAGCTTGTATTCCGACAAGGTTTTAAAAAACATATCGGAAGAAAAACTGCAATCCAGGTATGGTCATGCACGTGTTTATGTAAAATCCCGTAAAGATTTTTTACCCATAAAAAAAGTATTTGAATCTCATTTTAAAAACCAACCCGTAGTTTATATTCTTGCCGATATTTGCCGCAAAGACCTTTTAGTTGAAATTGAAGGGAAAGTAATTCTTGAATAGAAATCTACATTTTTCTAAATTAATTTCTTCGAATCGCTGTGCCTTCTCAGTGTTCTACGTGGTAAGAAAAAGAAATTAACCACAGAGAACACGGAGGTTTTCACAGAGGAAAACAAAGTTTAAAATTCTAAAGTCAACCCCAATATTCGGAAGAACTAATGTGTGTTTTTGAAACTATAGTTCACAATTTAAGTAATTTGAAATCAGTTTAAATTAAGCAAAAGATTATATTAAATAGATAATATCGTTATATTTAGATAGTTGAAACTGTAAATATTACATAAAAATTATTTATATGAAAAAGTTATCCCTTATCTTAATCACTCTTTTTAGTTTTTCTTTATTAGTAAATGCACAAAGTTCTCAAAATATTTTTCCCGACTTAATTGGAGAAAACATTGAATCACCCGCAAGCACTTCAAAACAACATCATTTAGAATTATTAAATCGTTCGAGCATGTTAAAAAGTGCAAACGAGTTGGTTTTTTTAGAAGATTCAATTCATGGCTTCAGCATAAATGCCGAAATGGTTTGGGAAGGGAAATATAAAATTGAACTTACTTACGATGAGCGAGGCAATTTAATCGGATACCTCGAAAAAGATTGGGATGACGATGCCGCCGATTTTTTGATCGGTTACAATGATGTTTGGATTTACGATGAAAACAATAAAGAAGTTGAATATTATTACATGAAATGGAATTTGGTAAATATTGCATGGGATACCACTGTTTATGAAACATCATTTTATGATGAGAATGGAAATTTAACAGAGCAAATTCGAAAAAACTGGGATGCAAATTCTTCCGACTGGGTAAATTCCTCTCAACGATTATATAAGTACGATGAAAATGGGCTTCAAATTGAATATCTGTATCAAAAGTGGGACCTTGCAAATTCAGTGTGGTACAATAATTATCTGTATGAAACCAAATATAACACAAATGGAATTAGAACTGAGTATTATTCTCAGAAATGGATTGTTGCTGATTCTGCCTGGCTGAATTATAGTTTGAATCTTTATATTTACAATGATGATAATAATGTTACTGAATCGGACTTAAAACGATGGGATGCTAATCTGGAAGATTGGGTTAACAATTATTTTTATACTAGTACATACGGAACAAATGGACTTAGGGCCGAATTATTATCGCAGAGATGGAATGCAAGCGATTCAGTTTATGATAATCTAAGCAGCTATTTGTTTGTGTACGATGAATTTGGAAACGAAACTGAATATCACTCACAAAGTTGGGATGCTGGAACTTCAACATGGAAACAAAACAAAAAAGATTTGAATTATTACTCGCAACACGATGTAACTGAGGCAAAAATATTGGAGCTGGGAAATTCAATAATTATTTATCCGAATCCTGCCGAAAACGAAATTTCGATTAGTAATATTCCCGAACTTTCAACCATCTCTGTTCACGATATTAACGGTAAATTATTTATTCAGCGTGAAGTGGATTCAAATAAAACTCAATTAAATGTAAGCGAACTTTCACCGGGTTTGTACATACTTAAAATTAGTAATTCAGCAGGACAACAAGTTTCGAAGTTCGTAAAACGGTAATTTTTAAAATCAGCTTATAATTTTCTCTGTGAAACTCCGTGCTTCCTCTGTGTCCTCCGTGGTTAATTTTTTTTACCACAGAGAACACAGAGGTTTTCACAGAGGAACACGGAGTTTGTTAGAATTTAAAGTCAACTCCAATCATAAAATGAGTTCCGGCTTGAGGGAAATATCCATCCATTTTAAAACGTTCGCCACCTAATAGGTAAGAATAAACCCAGGCATTACTTTCATACATTTCGTTAAACAAATTATTCACCATAAAATGAAATTTTATTTCCTCGAACAATCCGGTGTTAAACGAATAATCAACTTTTAAATTATTCATAAAATAAGCATCTAAAATCCGGTCTTCGTTAGAAGTATTATCGATAAATTGTTTTCCGACGTATGAGGAAATAAACGCCATATTCAGGTTTTCAAATGGTGTAAAAATAAACTGGCTGTTTGCAATAACATTTGGCGAAAAAGCCAAATCTGTTGTTCCCAAATCGAATGCCTCCTGTCCCCAGGTATCCCAGTTGTCAACGTATTCAGTAAAATCGTATATCTTGTTTACACTGAAAGTGGTATTTCCATTCCATTGAAAATTATTAGTGATTTTCACCCCTGCCTGAAATTCTAAACCAGTGCGAAAACTTTTATCAACATTGGTCATTATTGGCGCACCAACATCGTTTATTTCTCCGGTTAAAACCAATTGGTTTTTGTAACACATGTAATAATAATTCGCAGAAAATGAGAAGGTAGAAGATTTATAATTGTAACCTAATTCCCAATCCCGAAGGGTTTCGTAAACCGGTTGTTTTCCATCGGGGTCGGCATCAACATAAGCTGTTCGGTTTGGTTCGCGGTTAGCAATGGCAAACGAAAGATACAAATCCTGATTATTTGCCGGTTGATAGAATACACCAAGCTTCGGATTTAAAAAATTAAAATCGTGTTCGAAAAATAAATTGCGTAAATCATCGTCAAGTCCATTTACAGAATAATTGATTTTACGGAATTGCATGTCGGCAAACAAAATTAGTTTTTCTGTTATCTGGTAATTATATTTTGCAAAAACGCTAAAATCTTTTTTCAGTCCTTCATTAAAATACCACATAAAATCGGGATTAATTTCTCCGAGATTTTGCCCCCAAATTACCCTTCCAAAATGTCTTCCATCGTAGTTGCTGTAACCACCACCAAATGTAAAATCGGTTTTATTTTTCATATAATTTAGAGAGTAAGTTATTCCGTAAAAATCGTTATCTAACCATTTTCGATTTACTAAATCTGTCGTTTCAATGGTTTCCGTACCAATTGTTATGTAGTCAATTTGGTAGTCTGCTAAATCTTCGTCTTCCTTATAATTTTCGTAATAGCCACCTCCAATTGTATAATGTGCCGACGCATTTAAATGTAAATTAGCATTGAATTTGTGCGAAAAATGTAATTGGGAATGATCTTGCTGATAATGATCGACCTGATTTTTATAGGTATATAAATTGTATGTTCTGTCAGAATTTATCAGGTCTTCTGTTTCTTGTTGTGTGTACAACCAATGCTCGCCATATTGTTGCATTCCGGCCAAATCGTTATTTAATCTAACCGAAGGAACACCATTCCACGATTGATAAGTTTCCTCAAAGCCTGAAAACACATTCATTTTTAAAACTGTATTTTCAGAATAATAAGCGGCTGAAACAAAAAACGATTTGAGATCGGAAAAAGCACGGTCGATAAATCCTTCGGACGAAACTTTCGATAAACGGGCGTCAACGGCAAACTTTCCATTTATTAATCCGGTTCCGGCAGAAACTGTATTTTTAAATGTAGCGAACGAACCGAAAGCAGTTTTATATTCGCCGTAGGCTTCTTTATTTAACGAATTTGTTTGCAGATTTATGCTTGCTCCGAATGCAGCTGCACCGTTTGTAGAAGTTCCAACTCCGCGCTGCACCTGAACGTTTTCCAACGATGAGGCCAAATCTGGCAAATCAACAAACCAGGTTCCGTGCGATTCAGGGTCGTTTAACGGAATTCCGTTTACGCTTACATTTATACGATTCATGTCTGTTCCGCGAATTCTGAAATTGGTATAACCAACACCTGCCCCGGCATCGGAAGTTGATACAAACGAAGGTGTAAGTTGCAACAAATACGGAATATCCTGCCCCATATTTTTACTTGCAATATCATCGCCAGAAATATTGTTGTAAGCCATCGGAGTTTTACTATTTGCGCGTGTTGCGGAAATTAAAACTTCATCGGTCATAACAAAATTTGGCACGAGCTTTACATCAATTTCTTGTTTCGCGTTAGTATTTACTTCAAGCACCTTTGTTTCGAAACCGATAAACGAAACTATTAATACATAATCGCCTTCTTTTAGGTTTTTAAATTCAAAATACCCATCGGCTGATGTGGAAACTCCATAAAACGTATTTTCAAGAACAAGGTTTGCCCCGGCTAATTTTTCGCCTTCACCAGTAACGAAACCACTAAGTTTGAGTTGCCCAAATGCAACAAAAACGGTTAACTGCAAGAGCAGTAATAAACTCAATTTTTTCATTTTTAGAAATTTGGTTATCAAATAACCAATGGGTGGGACGAGTCCCTTTTTGCTTTCCCTACGCCGGCATTATCCGGATCAGGTTTTTTGAGTATAATCTCAGCCCTAATTTATTTCTGAGTTAAATCAGAATTAGGCACCCCCATTGCATAAATATAGGTGTAAAGTTAAAATGGTTTTTCGAATGGGCAAAAATATTATCTGAAGTTCGTTATTTGATGGAATAATTTAAAATTAGAGAAGCACTAAAAAGTTATCATTTCAGTTTAATTATCTGGCAAATTTTATCGTAGGTCCGGTAGCCAAAAATACCATCGTCGCCAAGTTCGTATTTTGTTTGAAATTCTTTAATTGAATTAATGTAGTCTGGTGTAATTTCATTGTCTAATTTACCAACATCATACCCAAGTTTAATAAACCATTTTTTAACTTTTTCAACATCGAGCCCCATTTCATCAATGTACAACCTCGACATTTCACCTACTTTCTGTTCTCTTTTTTCGGGTGGTAATTTCTGCAAATAAATCTGATATCCATGAATTAATTCGCTTCGTGTGGCTGTTAGTCGAGCCTGCAATTGTCTCGATGTAAGGGTTGTGGCATCAAGTGATTTTTTGGCTTCTTTCAAATCCTGAATGACAACTTTTAAATCTTTTATCGTAATTTCTTTGATGTACGGAATTAAAACCGCTACCACCGCAAGACCAAACCAGATTACCGCTTTTTGGTGGTCTATTACAAAAATATCCACACCTTTTATAAGTGTTAAAATACCAACAATAAATGCAAATATTGCCAATGCTGATGCGCCGTATCTTAAAAATTTAAGGTTATAATTTTCATTCATGATATTAAGTTTTTAGAATTAAATCAAAATAAAAGTTACAACCTTTTAAAATGAAAATCAACTTGATAAAAAGGATCGTGGAAAGGAAAAGGTGTTAATTGTCTTTGTTTTTACTTTTTGCACAAGCCGAGACAATTACATCGGTATGAACTTCTATAATTTCCTGACCAACAAATACAACTAATATGGTAAGAATCTTTCCACACGCTGCGAAAGGGAAATATTATTGTAACCTAGGTTTCTAATGTTACAACTGCCTGTCAATGACTGTGAAAATGGATTCAAAAATAAATGTAATTAAGTGTTTTGTTTAACCGAAGATTTATTCGTCAATCCGAAATTCTTCGAACGATGTACGATGTTTTTCATTTAACCGAGCGGGTCGCATTGTTTTACGATTAATAAACAAGCCTTTTTGTTGTCCACTTGCACACAGTTCATCTTTTTCATTCAGAAAACGAAATTCCATAATAGCCGATGCATTATTCAATTTCGAAATCCAAAGTTCAACTTTAACTGCATTGTCCAGGAAAAATGGTTTTTTGTATTGAATGCTGGTTTCAGTAAGAATGGGTACAATTCCATCGTCGTTGGCTAATTCTACAGGCGGAATTCCCATGGCTTCCAGCAATCTCATTCGCCCGTTTTCCATCCATTGAATGTAAATAATATTGTTTACATGCCCCACAAAATCAATATGATAGGTATATATTTTTTCTTTAAAAATTAATTTCCCCATTGGTTTGAATTTTAAAGTGTTTTTTATGATTAGAATGATTTAGGGTTATTCCGGATGAAAATCCAATTCAGAGAATTTTCGCTTTTTCTGAATAAAAAATTTCCACATAATACTTTTGGAATAAATTTCGGAATGTTCATTAACGATAATCTTTTTTTGTGTTGCCTTTCTTTTTTGTACGAGTTTTCCAACATTTCTATAAAACGCGGCATGAGCTTTTACAACCGCCCAAAACTCACTGAAATTAAAACCTAAAATAAATTTAACCGCCGCAATTCCATCCAAAACCATTCTCGTTAAAAAAATCCGTTTGAATTGGTGTTCCGGAAGGTTTTTAAATAACATGTACAAGTTATTCCTGAAATTAAGATAAATTTTTTGCGGACTTCCGTAGGTTAAAGTACCTCCGCCCAAGTGGTAAACCACACTTTCAGGTTCGTATTTAATTTCGAATCCACTATTCTTTAATCGCCAACACAAATCTATCTCTTCCATGTGTGCCCAAAAATCTCCATCGAAACCACCAAAATTAGTAAATGCATTGGCGCGTACAAACATACACGCTCCCGAAGCCCAAAAAATTGAAGTGGATTTATTGTATTGAATGTCGTCTTTTTCCAGCTGGTTTAAAATTCTCCCGCGGCAAAAAGGATAGCCAAATTTATCGATAAAACCACCTGCCGCACCGGCATATTCAAAAAAACTGGGTTGCTTGTAACTCAATATCTTTGGTTGAATGGCGGCTACGTTTTTATTGGCTTCAAATTGTTTAATACAAGGCTCAATCCAGTTTTCAGAAACTTTTACATCCGAATTTAACAACACAAGATATTCGGCTTCAACTTGTTTTAAGGCTTGGTTATAACCTTCTGCAAAACCATAGTTATTTTTTAAATCGATAATTTTTATGGATGGAAAATTTTGTTTCAGATAGGAAATAGACAGATCGCTTGAACCGTTATCGGCAACTATTATTTCAATATTTTCTCCTTTTGAATTTTCAATTACCGACGGCAAAAACTCATCGAATAATTTCTCCCCATTCCAATTCAGAATAACAATTGCAATTTTTTTATTCCCAATCATATTTTACTAAGTCAGAAGTTTTGCAATTACAAGAGCCAAATTTTCTTTTTCCAGATTTTCAAGAATGTTCGAAATTTTTTCAAGTTTTTCAGAATCTTCTGTGGCAAGTAAACTTTCAACTTCTTTAACTTGTTTGCCGGTTAATTCATCTTGAAGAAGCACCCAAACCTTGTCTTTTTCTTTTTTTACTTTTGGCAATCCCAAACTTTCTAATTCGGTAATGGTTGCCGTTAAAATTTCGATGGCCTGCATTCGAATCGGGTCTTTGTCTTTCGATTTCCCTGCTGCTGCCGTATCGCGTAAATTCCAACTGGAGTAGTCGTATGCCAACTCTTTTATCATCTTTATTTTTGAATTATCTTTTCCAAAAATACGTTCTAAATAAATGATGGTATGATTTTTCCACGCCTCTAAATCGAATTTCTTTTCGCTAAGTCGCTCGATTTGTTCTTTTAAAAGGGCAATTTCTTTTTCTGCCATTGTTTATTGTTTATTGTTTTTTGCAATTTACAATTTAGTGTAAATATAAAATAAGAATTACTTATTAAAATATAGAGGAATTTAAAATAGATTGCTTTAAAAATATCTCAGCTAACTATTTGTCACCCAGATTTTTGTTAATTATTCCAAAAAACTCATTGAAATAATTTTTACTTGCAGCTATAATTTCTCCTCCAAACAGCCAATTTTCTCCTCCATTAAAATCGGAAATTTTTCCACCAGCTTGTTTCAAAATGAAAACACCGGCTGCAACATCCCAGGCATGTAATGCATGTTCGAAAAAGCCATCGAATCGTCCGGCTGCCACGTACGATAGGTCAACTGCGGCAGAACCCAACCGCCGTATTCCTCGTGTTGTTTTCATAAAATGCCGAAGTGCATCAATATAATTTTCAGTTTTTTCGAAATCGTAATATGGAAATCCGGTTGCAACGAGCGTGTCCGCCGATTTACTTGCTGTTGCCACTTTTATCTCTTTCCCGTTTAAAAAGGCCGGGCTGTCTTTCCAAGCATAAAACATTTCGTTTAAACCAATTTCGTAAACTACGCCAAGTACCAACTCATCGGCTTCCATTAAAGCAATACTAACTGAATGCGGCGAAATGCCATGAATAAAATTTGTGGTTCCATCGAGTGGATCGACAAACCATGTATATTTTTCGTTGTTACTACCGGCAGTTCCTTCCTCGGCAACAAAGCCTGAGTCGGGGATAAGTTTTTTCAAAGCAGAAACAATACTTGCTTCGGCGGTTTTATCAACATAAGTAACAAGGCTTGCAACACTCTTTATTTCCACGTCCGACGCTGAAATTTTCTTTCCTTCAGTTCGAATGAAACCGCCGGTTTCGCGGGCAATATCTTGTACCTGAAAACAAAGTTTTTTGAAATCCATTTTTTGAAAGTTTGAGGTAAAATTAAGTAAAAAATTGAGCCTAAAAATCGATAGCAACATTTCCGTTAGGTAAAATCGATTTTAGATTTACTTTTTTAAGCTGATTTACCAAAATATCGTTGTGCTGTGTTTCAACTCTGATATAGTTTTCAGTAAATCCAAGCATTTTATCTTTGTTTTTCTGTGCTTCAAAAAGCACAGTTTTCGAGGTGCTTAAATGCTTCTCGTAAAATGCCCTGAGTTTTTTCTCCGAAAGGTTGATATACATTTGCGTTCTTCGCTTTCGAACTTCAATTTCAACTTTCCAGGGAATTTTTAAAGCTTGCGTTCCACTTCTTTCTGAATAGGTAAAAGCGTGTAATTGCGAAATTTCAAGGCTATTTATAAAATCGTATGATTCCTGAAAGAGTTCTTTTGTTTCTCCATTTGTTCCGGCAATAATGTCAACTCCAATAGAAGCGTGCGGTACAATTTCGCGAATTCGTTTAATTCGTTTGGCAAATAATCCGGTTGAATATTTTCTTTTCATTAACGACAGAACTTCATCGGAACCGGACTGCAAAGGTAAATGAAAGTGCGGCATTATTATTTTTGAATTGGCGACCAGCTCAATTATTTCGTCTTTTAAAAGATTGGGTTCGATTGATCCAAGGCGCAGTCTTTTTAATCCTTCCACCTTTTCCAGTGCTTTCAATAAATCCAAAAAATTCTCTCCTGTCGATTTCCCGAAATCACCAATATTAACACCGGTTAAAATTATTTCTTTGAAACCTTTGTCAACCGCTTTTTTTGCTTCGGCAGTGGTATTAGAAATATTGTCGTTTCTGCTTTTTCCTCGTGCAAAAGGGATGGTGCAAAAGGAACAGTAATAGTCGCAACCATCCTGAATTTTAAGAAAACTTCGGGTGCGGTCTCCCCACGAAAATGCTTTGTGGTAGCTTTTTATATCTGCTAATCGTGTTGTTTTAATTTCGGTAGTTTTATTCTTTTTTAAATCACCTAGATATGCCGGAATATGAAATTTTTCTTGTGTTCCCAAAACCATGTCAACACCTTCAATATGGCTAATTTCATCAGGTTTTAATTGCGAGTAACAACCTACAACAATTACCATTGCGTTCGGGTTTTGCCTCGTTGCTTTTCGTATAATATTTCTGCTGGCTTTATCTCCCTGATTTGTTACCGAGCATGTATTAATTACATAAACATCTGCTTTCTCATCAAACTCAACACGGTCGAAACCAACCTCTTTAAATGAGCCGGCAATAGTCGAAGTTTCAGAAAAATTGAGTTTGCAGCCCAATGTGTAAAATGCAGCTTTTTTGCCTTTGTAATCCATCTGTTAATCTTGACTGATTCTAAATAGGGTGTAAAGTTAGAAAAAAGCTTTTGATTGCAAATTGGATAATGGCATATAAGAATATTCGAGTGTCATGCTGAATTTATTTCAGCATCTTTGTTTTAATTCAACAGATTCCGAAACGAGTTCGGAATGACGTAATTAAATATGAATGATATTTAAAGTAAATTACTTGCCAACTCGGCCAACGGACTTCGTTCACCTTTTACCAAATTAATGTGCGCAAAAACATCTTGATTCCGCATTTTGTCGGTCATGTACGCCAAACCATTCGATTTCATATCTAAATAGGGCGAGTCTATTTGTTGCAGATCTCCGGTAAATATCATTTTAGTTCCTTCGCCGGCGCGTGTAATAATTGTTTTTATTTCGTGAGGAGTTAAATTTTGAGCTTCATCTATTATGAAAAATGCATTTGATAAACTTCGTCCACGAATAAAAGCAAGTGGAGTAATGTTCAGTCTTTCTTCTTTAATCATCTCTTCAATTAATTGGTATTCATTGCTGCGCGGATTAAAGGTGTGTTTTATTACCGAAAGGTTATCGAAAAGTGGTTGCATGTACGGACTAATTTTTTCTGCTGCATCTCCTGGCAAATATCCAATATCGCGATTGCTAAGTGCAACAATTGGTCGGGCCAGCAATATTTGTTCATACCCACGATGCTGTTCAATAGCTGCCGCCAAAGCAAGTAAAGTTTTTCCTGTCCCGGCTTTTCCTGTTAATGCTATTAGTTTAATATCAGGATCCATTAGCATGTTTAAGCTAAATGTTTGTTCTGCATTTCGTGGTTTTATTCCGTATGCTGATTTTTTTTCAACCCTATATAATCTATCCGATTTTGAATCGTAACGTGCAAGTGCGCTCGATGAATTTCCTTTAAAAATAAAACACTCATTGGCATCAGGCGCAAAATTCTCTTTCACATCTTCAACAGCAAACGAACCTTGATTGTATAAAACTTCAATATGTTCGTCATCGAAGTTTTCAAAAGTAGTAACTGTCTTGTCAAGAACATTCACATCCGTAACCTGATCTGTTTTGTAATCCTCAGCTTGAATTCCCAGTGACTTGGCTTTCATCCGAAGATTTATATCCTTACTTACAAGAACTGTCTTTCGTTTCAGGTACAACTTTGAGCTGTATTCTGCAATCGATAATATTCTATGGTCGGGAATATCTTCTCTGAAAGAAGCTTTTATTGTATCGGAAAATGGTTTTCCGGTTTCAATTCTAAGCCTGCCTTTTCCGGTACCCAACGATTTTCCTCCATTAAAAAGCTCATCGCCAACAATTTCGTCGAGTAGTCGTGTAAATTCACGTGCCTGAAAGTTGATAAGGTCATTTCCTCGTTTAAACTTGTCCAGCTCCTCGAGTACTGTTATTGGAAGAATAATATCATTATCCTGGAACTGGTAAATGCAAGTGTGATCATGTAAAATTACATTCGTATCGAGAATGAAGATTTTACTTTTTTTAGTTTTACTTAGCATATTCAAAAAATTTTGAATTTTCTAAATGTATAGAAATTGAATATAAAAAATTTGGATGAGTATAAATTTTAATAAACTTGCATCTGTTAATAAATAAATTGAACTTGGAATATATCGAGACAATAGATTTTCTTTTTACGCAATTGCCAATGTTTCAAAGGAAGGGACCGGCAGCGTATAAAAACAGTTTGGAAAATACTTTAAGATTGGATGAGTTCTATGGGCATCCACATCGGAAATTCAAAACAATTCATGTAGCCGGAACAAATGGGAAAGGTTCGGTCTCGCACATGCTGGCTTCTGTAATGCAAACAGCTGGGTACAAAACAGGTTTATATACTTCCCCTCATTTAAAAGATTTTAGGGAGCGAATTAGAATAAATGGGAAAATGATTTCGCAAAATGAAGTTGTGAAATGGGTAAAAGATTTTCGATTAAAAAATGAATTGTGGAAAATTGAACCCTCGTTTTTCGAATTGACAGTTGCTATGGCTTTCGATTATTTTGCACAACAAAATGTTGATATTGCAATTATTGAAGTTGGTTTGGGAGGTAGGTTAGATTCCACCAATATAATTTTACCCGAAATAAGCATTATAACTAACATTGGATTAGACCATACCAATTTTCTTGGAAATACTTTGGAAAAAATTGCGGCGGAGAAAGGTGGAATTATAAAAAATAATATTCCACTTGTTGTTGGGACTACTCAAAGTAAGACTACTCACATTTTTCAGGATTTAGTAGAAATTAGAGGCACTAAAATTTATTATGCGGATCAAGAGTATTCAGCGGATTATTCAATGTTGGGAATGGACGGAAGCCAGCTTGTTAATATTAAGAAAAATAACAAAATATTCTACTCTGAATTAAAACTTGATTTAAGAGGTTCTTATCAATTAAAAAATTTACCTGCAGTTTTAAAAACTATTGATATTCTGAAAGAAAAAGGGTGGCAAATTTCAACACAGAATATTTATGATGGTTTACATTCTGTTCAAACGAATACCGGATTGTTGGGTCGTTGGCAGATAATTGGAAATAATCCGTTAATAATTTGTGATACAGGACATAATGAAGATGGAATATTTGCAGTGACAGAGCAAATTAAAAATACGGCTTATAAAACACTACATTTTATTTTTGGAACTGTCGCGGATAAAAATATTGAACCTATTTTGAATCTTTTACCAAAAAATGCGAGATATTATTTTGTGAGTGCAAATATAGAACGTGCACTAAATGAAAAAGAATTACAAGAAAAATCATCTACTTTTGGATTAAACGGAGATTATTACGATTCTGTTTTGGCAGCATTTGATAATGCAAAGGAAAATGCAGATAAATACGATTTAATATTTGTTGGAGGAAGCTCTTTTGTAGTGGCTGAAATTTTATAGCTATATTTTTTGTATTTTTTTTGCAGAACTAAAAATAGGTTTTATATTTGCAGCGCCTTAAAAAATAAGGGAGCTTAGCTCAGTTGGTTTAGAGCACTTGGTTTACACCCAAGGGGTCACTGGTTCGAATCCAGTAGTTCCCACTAAAGGACGACGAAAGTTGTCCTTTTTTTGTGCAATTATGTTTTTTGTTAAATCTCCAATCCCGAATTAAAACTTACAAGCGCTCCCTGGTATTCAAAAAGTGTAGTCCAGAATTGTTCCGAGATATTTATTTTTTCATCGTTTTCTTTCGTTCGGGTAGAAATAATGTGAATTTCAAATTCACTTAAATCGGGAAGGGCAGGTCCATTTTTAGAAAGCATTTGTAGTGTATTTTCCGGATCGGCCATCATTTTTTCAATCTGGTTTTTCCAATTGCTTCCATAAAAACGAAATAGCATACTGTTTTCAAGCATGTCGGAATAAACAATGAGGTATTTTTTGTCGGCATCTACTTTTTTCATCTTTATAAGCTCTCGGGTAACTTTCTGATAAATTTTTGAAGCATCAGTCCCCCATTTTGCAGAATTTAAAATATCGGTAAATGAGTTTTCCAATTCAACGTAGAATTTATCTACTTCGTCTTTTCTGTTGAGTGAATTTTCTCCAAGTAATCCGGTTTTGCCACTACTTATTTTTATCGTTTTCGATTTTGAATCTGATACTTCATTTATCAAGGAAAATTTAATTTCTCCTCCCGAAAATCCACCTGTATTTTTGTCGAGATTCATTAATTTTAAATACTTTGGAAGATTCTCAGAAACAAAATTATCATCTCGAAATCTCTCGTCGGTAACATCAATTAAAATACAGACTTGAGTGTTTGTGGCAAGTTCATTTTTGCACGAAACAAACAAAATTGATAGAAATAGAAAAAGAATATTTATTTTCGGAAATGTCATAATTATTTATTTTCGATTTTACTAATCTCTTTAAGTTCAGAGAAATGATTATCTAATTTTGCAATCAGATTTCCCCACGATTTTGGTTGTTTATGATTATTCCGAAAAGTAAGATTTGTATCGCGGTAGTTGTAAATGGCTTCCATAAACTGGCTGTTAATTTTTCGTTCCATCCCTTGACAATATGCTAAAACCTTATTATAGTCACCGGCAATTTTTGTTTTTTTCGTTTTTAATTCTTTCAAACGGTTTTTCAATCCATCTGTTTTTACTGAATAATCTTTCTGAATTTTTTTACGTTCCGTATCAAAATTATCTTTTTCAATTGCTCTTTTATCGCTAACCTCTTTTTGCAACTTTGTAAAAATTTCTTCTTCATTATGAAATTTTCGAAACACTTCATAAAATTCTATACTACTGTCGTGTGCAAAAAATGAGGCAACTGTTCCTACCAAAAACAGAATAATTCCAATAGTAAAAAATGTCCATCGGTCGAGGAATAATTGTTCTTCGGGAACGCCAAGTTCTCCAAGATAATTGGCTCGCAACAATGCCGTAAAATAACTAATGGTTACAACTGTTACTACCAGTGCTGTAAGAAGGAATGGGTAAATTCCGCGCTCTTTTATCTGTTTTAATATTTTACCCGCAGCGTGCGACAAAAAAGGAAGCGTAATAACCAAAACACTTGCCATAATTAAAGTTAGCAGTGGTGTTTCGCGAAACGAAATAAATACCTGATTATTTAATGGAAACTCGGCAATTCCAATACCCAGAAGTAGTAAAATGTATGTCCAGTATGGTTTCAGCTGGATATTTAGCTCTTGCCGTTTATGTTTTGCAGAAACCTCTTCCCAGCGCTTATTTATTTTGTCGAAACGCTTTTTAGCCACTTGAAAATGTGGTGTGTTTTCAATGTCTTTCACCAAATCCAAATGGTTGATGTTGAGCTCATCCAACTTTCTTGATTTATTAGTTTCTTCTTCATTCAGTAATTTTAGAATTTTTTCTTCGCTCAATTCATCTAATTCCTGAACAATAGGTTGGTAGTTTTTTTCATAAAGATCGTTTAATACCTGCCGCCCGTTTTGGTACAACGACTCTATTTCTGCCTGGTATTTATTTCTAATTTCATGTTCAACCGGAGTGGTAAAATTGTCTTCAACCGATGGCAAATTACGTTTCCCATCTTCTTCCCCTTTTTCTTTATTATGATTAAGTTGATTTTGATGGTTCTCAGCAAATTTGTTTTCCAACACAAACTGATAATCTTTCAGAAAATTCTCTGCTTCCATGGCTATTTGTTTTTTCGTTTAGTACAAATTTAAACGTAGCAATTAAGTTCAAAGTATATATTTGCATGAATATACACTACTTAATTCGTTCATTTGACCAAGTTTAACGGTGAAATGTTACATTGACTCGATGAAAATTTGCGTGATTAAATTGTAGATAATGACTCCTTTGTATGGATTAAACTTTTTACAAATAAATTAGTCGAATATAAACTGAATGCTTGACTATGAAAATAAATTCAATTATTTCTAAACTATCAGATTTTTTGCAGTCTTCGGAAATGTTTGCACGTCCGTCTCAACAAATTCCCGGGAAATGGGATTTGTATGAATATTATACTGAAAACGAAAGCGATTTAAAACATGTAAAGGAAGAGTTTTTAAATAGTGAAAATTTATTTTGGAACATGGAATTCCTCGACGATGAAAAATACATGGCTGATTCAAATTTATCGCTAACTATTATTTCTTCAATTGAAAAAGGAACCTGGAGCATTTCAAAAAATTTTATTACACTGGAACATCCTGAGGATTCTAAAAAGAATGTTGAATTTCAATTTGCCATTGAAAAAGAAAACTTAAAAATACTAAAGAAGGACACGCTTGGGAAAATTGATTTCTTTGGCTTTTTTAGACGACGGAATTCTCAATAACGTAAAAACCCCGCACAATAGTTGCACGAGGTTTTTACTATTTGTTTTTCATTATTTTATTCGAAACTCAATGGTTTATAATCTTTAAAAAGCGAAACTTCAGTCTCTTCTACTTTTTTGCGAAATTCGGGCCAGGTATTTTTATAGAATTCATTAATCGCATCAACTCCTTCAATTATTTTAATTTTAGCTTGTTCTACCAAACGTTCTTCAGTTGATGTTGGCAGACCGGGGCGCGAACTAATTTGGCGCATTGCCATAAATACTTTTCCTGTAACATATTGGTCGAAACTGCGCGACGTAATTCCCTGTGCATTTGGGTTTTCTTTGCCAAAAATTATATCCTGAACTGCTTTTATTGAATCTTGAACTGCTTTAATTTCTTTACCTAATTCTTTTACCTCGTCGCCTTTAACTCCTTTAATTTGCGCCGAAACTTTTCCAGCGATTCCTTTGCTTTCTATTAAGCGTTGCGTACCCATGTATAAAACTTTCAAACTTGAAGTCAGGTCATCAATTAATTCGTTTTGAGCTTTTAAAGCTTCCATCGATTTTGGTATTCTCGGGTCGAAAACAACATTTAAAGTTGTAGAATCTTTAACATCTTTAAATTCAGCAACAACTTTGTAAGTCCCGGGAAGTGCAGCTTTATTTCCTCTCGACCTTGACATAAATCTGCTCATTCCGCTGGCTCGAGAACTTCCCCTCGAAGGCATTTTTAATTCGCCAACATCTAATCGCCAGCTTATCACATTTAACCCTGGATCTGGTTCTTGTGTAATGGTTTTTACTAAAACATTATCAGCATCAAAAACTGTAATTTTTAAGCTGTCCGATTTGCCTTTCGAACCACCTTTTTGTGGCATTTCGCCTGCCGGTCCACGTGCCGCAAACCTTGCTCGCATTTCATCTCGGCTCGGATGTTTTTTCTTAGCCCCTTTTGGAAGTTTCACAAATACTTTTAGCTGCGCCCCTGTTGGTTTTGATTCACCTCTAAAAATTGCATCGGCAGGAAAATGTGAGCCGGAATAAGCCGATGTTCCGTTTACAATTATTGCGTCTGCCGGTTCGAAAATGGCCATTTGTTGATTTAGTGTTTCACCGTTAGTTTTCGCTAATTCGCGCAAAGGACGAATATCGTCGAGAATATAAATTGAACGTCCAAAAGTTCCGATTACCAAATCGGCTTCTCGTTCCTGCAAATCTAAATCCATAGTCGAAACAGCTGGAAATCCATGAGTCCAGCGTGTCCAGTTTTCGCCTTTGTCGATACTCACCCAAAGTCCGTGTTCGGTTCCCAGAAAAACTAATTTTGGTTCAACCGGATCCTGCAAAATACTTAGCGCGTAACCAAATACTTTATCATCATTAATTATTCTATTCCACGATTTTCCGAAATCTGAAGTATGATATGCGTAAGCTGTAAAATCTCCTCTTCTGTAATTATTGGCAACAACCCACGCTTCGCCAGCTTCGTATTCCGAAGCACGAACTTGTGGAATCCAACTTCCTTCAGGTAAATCTTTTAATTTATCTGCAACGTTTGTCCAGGTTTTTCCATCATCTTTTGTAAGCTGAAGATTTCCATCGTCTGTTCCCACCCAAATTACACCTTTTTGAATTGAACTTACGGCAACTGCAAGCAAACAAGTGTGGTTTTCCGCTCCTGTAACATCGTAGGTTAAACCTCCACTTTTGTTGTACTTTTGTTTCGTTGTATCGTTGGTAGTTAAGTCTGGCGAAATAATTTCCCAGGTTAATCCTTTGTTGGTACTTTTATGAAGGAATTGCGAGCCATAGTAAATAGTGTTGTTATCGTATGGATCTTGTTCAATTGGCGAATTCCAGTGAAAACGTAATTTAGTTTCCATGTCTGGAGCTGTTGGCTTAATTGAATAAGAATTTCCGGTTTCGACATCGTAGCGGGCTACATTTCCTTGTTGCGACATGGCGTAACCGTAACGCGAATCGTCGGGGTCGGGCATTACATCGAAACCATCGCCAAACATTACTTCCTGCCAAAGTTCGTTAATAATTCCACCACTTTTCCAAACATAACCGGGGCCACGCCACGAACCATTATCCTGCAAACCGCCATAAACATTATATGGCGTATCGTTATCAACACGAACATGGTAAAATTGGCCAACAGGAATATTCTGAATAAATCGCCATGTTTTTCCATGGTCCATTGAGATATTCATCCCACCATCGTTACCTTCAATTAAATGAGTAGGGTCGTTTGGATTTATCCACAATGCATGATGATCGGAGTGAGTACCACCTTCAATTGATGTAAAAGTTTTTCCGCCGTCGTCGCTCATGGAAATACCACTGTGCAAACTGTACAAACGTTTTGAATCAACCGGATCAACGTAAATTTCGTAATAATAAAACGGGCGGTTTCCAATTTCACGACCTTCATTTAATTTGCTGAATTTAATCCCACCATCGGTTGATTTATAAAGTGCATTTTTTTTCGATTCAATTAGTGCATACACGATCAAAGGATTACTTGGTGCAATCGCCAACCCCATTCTTCCTAAATTACCTTCCGGCAAACCATTGTCTTCTGAATTCAGTTTCGTCCAGTTTTTACCGCCATCGAGTGTAAGATGTAATCCTGAACTTTTTCCGCCGGAATTAAAAAACCATGGCCAGCGGCGGTGTTCCCACATATTTACAAAAAGTTTATTAGGATTTTTTGGATCCATTACCATTTCACCAACACCTGTTTTTTCGTCAACATAAAGAATTTTATTCCATGTTTCGCCGCCATCGCTTGTTTTAAAAACACCGCGTTCGGCATGTTCGCCGTATGGATTTCCAATGACACCAACATAAACTGTATTTTCATCCCGCGGATCTAATAATATTCGGTGAATATTTTTTGTTGCCTTCAAACCCATCAGTTTCCAGGTTTTTCCGGCATCTAACGATTTGTACATTCCGCCTCCAATATTGATTGAATTTCGAGGGTTTCCTTCACCTGTTCCAACCCAAATTATATCGGGGTTCGATTGGCAAATTTTTAAAGCTCCAATATTTATTAATTTTTCATCGTCGAAAATAGGTTTCCAGGTTACTCCGGCGTCAATCGATTTCCAAACGCCACCCGATGCTGCACCAGCATATATTATGTCGGGATTTGAAATTACCGCATCAACTGCAACAATTCGTCCACTCATACCGGCCGGGCCAATACTGCGGGCTTTCATTTTTTCTAATTGACTGATATCAAGTTTCTGGGCAGAAAGATTGCCCGTTGAGAAAAGTAGTATTCCTAAGAAAAATGCAAAGTAGTTTCGCAAATTAAGCAACGCAATTTTTTTCATTATATAAATATTTAAATTCAGCTTCGAAAATAATGATTAACTTATTAATAAGAGTTTTTTAACGGTAATATCTTCGTCCGTTTCCAAATCGTGGATTTACAACATTATTAAATATGGAGCCAAAAGTATAGGTAAGCCCCAAGCCACCATCAATGTTATAAGCACTTGCCATTTCTTGCAATTGCAGTAAAATATCGGCTTCGGAAAGTTCTTCACCAACCAGCGAAAGCTGATCGTGAATACGAGCAACACGCCCACGAATACTAAATGAAAGTCCTTTGATTATTCTAATACTGATAGAGCCATCCAATTCCAGCCTGTTTTTTGAGAAATCGTGAAGGTAATTTGAACCTTCCAATGACACATTAACAGAACCCCATTTTTCCTGAACCTGATAGGCAATTTGCAGCTTTTGTTGACCGAGGTTTTCTTCTATTTTACCGTAAATAGTTGTGTCGTTATACTGGTTTAATGAGGCTCCAATTCCGTATGCTAGACGTAATTGGCGGTGTGTTGATTCGGAGTATGGAAAAAGATTATATTCTATGGTTGGAAAAATATCGGCATTAAATTTTGCATTGTTAAATGTCGAAGTAAGCAATTCTGTTTTTATTCCTGTTGACCAGTGTTCTCCTAAACTTTTAACTATTAAGTTTTCAAATCGTACCTGGGTTTTATCGCTTTTGAAAGTTTCGTTACCGTAGATATATTTTGTTCGTGTCAAGCGATGATCGAAACTTATTTCAATTTTCCAATCGGGCGTAATTTTATTCGCTTCAAATGAATTCCAGAATGAAAATTCTTTTAGCGATTCTTCCGATTCGAATCGTGGTCGTGTCTCCAATTCAAAAACCCAATTGTCCCATTTATCGCTTACTTCATCTTCTTCAGATTCTCCGGTGTGTCTAATGTTTATTTCTTTGAAGATTGGGGTACGCGCAACATACCGCATTAATCCCATTTTCATCATATTAGTGCGTCCATCGCGTGTAAAATCGCGAGTATCGTCGGGTCTTGTCACATAAATCAAGCTATCAGTTAGTCCCTCAAATTCTTTTTGACCTGTAAAAAAGAAAGAGTATTCACTACCTCCGCTTCCTGTCTGTTGCCTTGTTTCCTGAATATACAATTGTGCTTCATTAATATCTCTGACATAATTTACATAAGGAATTTCGCGACGAATGTGGTTCATGTCGCAGTAAAAGCAATCGATAAAAATTTTTACTGCAGTTTCACGCAAATTATTTTTTTGCTCGTTTTGCTCTTGTGCTGAAATTGAAAATACTTGAAGTGCTAAAAAAGAAATTATAAAAAATTGCTTCATAATAATTTTTAGGTTGAAAAGTTGAATCCAATTTTGACTGGTATTGTTAAAAAGGGTTTAAAATGAAAATGAATTATTTTAATAAAACTATTCGTTATTTTCAAAAAATTCTAAGGCAGCAGGAAACGGTTGAAGTGCTCGTTCGAAAATTCCTAAAGAGTATGCAATTGTTAATCCATAATTTGTTATAGGTACTCCAGCTTGTTTTGCTTTCATAATACGGCTAAGCATTTCGCGGCGGTTCCACATGCAGGCTCCACAATGAATTATTATTTTGTATTCAGAAAGGTTGTCGGGGAAGTCGTGTCCGCGCATACTGTCTATTTGCAATTTACCACCAACATATTGCGTTAGCCAGCGTGGTATTTTTACTGTTCCAATATCTTCTCCAATTGGGTGGTGCGAACAAGCTTCTGCAATTAAAACTTTGTCGCCGGTTTTAAGTTTGTCGATTGCCATCGCACCTTTTACCATTTCGGTTAAATCGCCCTGAAACCGTGCAAATAAAATAGAAAAGGAAGTTAATGGAATTTCTGGTGGTGTGTCGGCAGTAACTTTTAAAAATGCCTGCGAATCGGTTACCACAAGTTTCGGGGGTTTGTTAAACCGGGAAAGTGCTTCGCGCAGTTCGCGCTCTTTTACGACTACCGTGAAAGAGTCGTTGTCCAACAAATCGCGAATACTTTGAACTTGTGGTAGGATCAATCTGCCTTTTGGAGCTTCTTTATCAATCGGAACGACTAATACTGCAGCTTCACCCGGACCAACCAAATCGGCTAAAATACTGGGGCGGTTAATAAAATCAGCCGGAGCGGAGTTTAGAAGTAGCTGCCTTAGATCTAACAATCCGGTTCTTTTTAAAACCGAAGTTTGAGTGAAATTTATTTTTGAATTATTTAGTAAAGATGTAATCTCTGAATTTTCTTCATAAAGATCGGTTTTGTTAAAAACGATTACAAATGGAATAGCCCGGTCTTTAAATTCATTTTTTAGTTGTTGTTCGTAAATCCCCCAGTCGTTGAAATTAGTTACAATAACTCCCAAATCTGTTCTGTCGAAAACAGCCAAAGTTTTTGCAATTCGTTTTTCTCCTAAACTTCCCGCATCGTCAATTCCGGCAGTATCGATAAAAAGTACCGGCCCAAGTGGTAACAATTCCATTGGCTTTTCAACCGGGTCGGTTGTTGTTCCGGCAACCTCGGAAACAATAGAAACATCTTGATGCGTGAGTGCATTTAAAATGCTTGATTTTCCCGTGTTTCTTTTTCCGAAAATTCCGATATGTAAACGAAATGACTTTGGTGCCCGCATTATTAATGTTTTTTATTAAGGTGTAAAGTACAAATTAGTGGTGATTTTACAAACGCTAATTGATAAAAAAAGGGTGCTAAAAAGCACCCTAAAAGTTCAAATTAAAATATTGCAATTTATTTATTTCTTTTCACCACATCCACTTTTTGCTGCTTCGGCACAACTTTTCTTTGCAGTTTCGGGGCATGCTTTTTTTGCTGTAGTTTTTTCACCACAACATGCTTTTTCCGGTGTGGCTTTTTTTGCAGAAGCTTTTTTTGTTCCTTTTTTCTTTTTGTCCTTTTTTTCAATAGTAATTGTTGATTCGTCGTCAGAGTCAGCAACAACAGTTACTTTCGATTTTTCTACTGAAATAACTTTTGCAGATACATTTGAAATAGAAATTCCATAGACTGCAACTAGTGCTAAAATTAATAATACTTTTTTCATAGGTACTTTGAATAATGGTTAATAGTTGTTTTTAATTTACTTATGTTCGTTATTGTAAGTATTCTGATATTCAATACGTTGCAAAATACAAAATTTTGTTTAATAGAGAAATTTTATTGTTAAAAATTTCGCATAAAAAAAAGCTGTCCCTTTGGAACAGCTTCTAATATTATTTCTTTTTTCTACTTATTTTTTACCTTCGCAAGCAGAACTACAATCTTTTTTTGCTTCAGTTTTTCCATCGCAACCTTCGCTTTTTGCTTCAGCTTTTCCATCACAACCTTCACTTTTTGCTTTGGCACTTGCTTTTCCTTTTTTCGTTTTTTTAGCTTTTTCCTTTTCTTCTTCAGGAGTTACAACATCGTTATCATCCATGTCAGCAACAAAAGATACCTGAACGTCATCAACTGTTACAACATTGGCATTTGAGTTTGCCATTGATACGCCATAAACTGCAACAAATGCTAAAACTAATAATACTTTTTTCATGATTTCTAATTTTGAGTTATACAATAAATTTATAATTTTCTTATTCTAATTTAGAATCAATGTTAATAACTATTGAGATTAATTCCAAATAAAATAGAAGATAAATTCATCTTTTATTAAAAAAATTAGATAAAAAACTGAAAATCAATACTTTGTAATTTGTTAATAAAATGTAAAGTTAATTTAGATTTAGCTGCCCAATTTACAAACTGCTTCTGGTGTAATAAGAATTTCAAATTCTTTGCTTGTAAGATAGGCTGATTTAATAGAGGCTTCTTTAATGGAAATGTTTTCTTTTTTAGCAGATTGAATTATTTCATTTGCTTTATTGTAACCTATTTTAGGAATTAGCGCGGTTACCGATGCCGTGGAATTTTCCACATTTTTTTTGCAAATGTTCTCGTTAGCTGTAATTCCCACCACACACTTTTCTTTGAAAATTTTACAAACATTATTTAATGTGCTTAAGTTTTCAATCAATGATTTTGCAATTAGTGGCAGAAACTGGTTGAGTTCGAGATTTCCTGCGCTGCTTGCTTGCGCAATAATCTGATCGTTTCCCATAACCTGAATTGATACCTGAGCTACTGCTTCCGGAATTACCGGATTTACTTTACCCGGCATTATGGACGAACCTGCTTGTTTTTGTGGAAGATTAATTTCTCCCATTCCGGCATCGGGTCCACTTGAAAGTAATCTCAAATCGTTACTAATTTTTAATAGGTTAGTGGCGCAAGCTTTTAAAATTCCTGATACTTCAACAAAAACATCGACGTTTTGAGTTCCGTCAATTAAGTTTTCACTTCGTGCTAAGCCAATGTTTGTGTTCTCTCGCAAGCGGTCAACAATTCTGAAAATAAATTTTTTAGGTGCACCCAAACCGGTTCCAATTGCTGTTCCTCCTAAATTAACAACTCGTAATCGTTCTTCGCATTTGTAAATACGCCAGCGATCGCGGTTGAAAGCTTCGGCGTAAGCGCTCATTTCTCTACCTAAAGTTGTTAGCACAGCATCTTGCAATTGAGTTCGTCCAATTTTGACAATGTGAGCAAATTCCTTTTCTTTCTGTTGAAATGCTTCTTGTAAATCGAGAATACTTTGTTCGAGTTGGCGCAGCAAGCGAATTGCGGCAATTTTTAAAGCGGTGGGGTAGGTGTCGTTGGTTGATTGGTGCAAATTAACATCGTCAATTGGGGAAATAACTTCATAATTCCCGAATGGGTTACCAAGAAGCTGCAATGCCCGATTGGCAATAACTTCGTTCACATTCATATTTGTTGAAGTACCTGCACCACCTTGCAAGGCATCGACTAAAATGTGTTGGTTAAGCAAACCCTGGCTCATTTCAAAACAGGCTGCCTCAATTGCAGTCGATTTTTTAGTGTCTTCCCAAAAACCAAGTTGAATATTTACCTGAGAACAAGCCAGTTTAACTTCGCCGTACGCTTTTATAAATTCAGGGTGAATTCGGTTTCCTGAAATTGGAAAGTTTTCGACTGCACGTACCGTGTGGATTCCCCAAAGTGCATCAAATGGAATTTGCTTTTCACCAAGCAAGTCTTTTTCAATTCTTGTTTTCACCATGATTTATTGGATTTACCTGATTTCCGGAATAAACATGTTTTAATTTACAATTATTAATTTCAACTACTTCGTACTAGCTGCTTTCTTTAACAATAAACATCGTCACGGCCTTCTTCAACCCTCTTAACAAGTTTCTCTGCACGTTGTTTTGCCAGCCCACTCATTTCACTTATTGTTTTATGAATAAGTTTACTGCCTACTTTTTTGGTTTCTTT
>Ga0307988_1000454_pt1 | contig 28611 bp, 23 predicted proteins | sample EllFjometagen183_FD_203166 | JGI IMG/M metagenome (GOLD analysis project Ga0307988, IMG submission 203166) | Marine microbial communities from Ellis Fjord, Antarctic Ocean - #183 | ecosystem: Environmental > Aquatic > Marine > Unclassified | place: Southern Ocean | collected 2014-10-08 | reverse complement strand
TTGACTATAAGTTTATTCGGACAAATATAGCTGTTGGAGGGGGTATCGACGAAGGTTATAACTGGAGTGTAAACGTTGCCGAAAAATATTTAATTGAAGGCACATTTTATGTAACTTTTACAGGAGGGATTTCGCCTTCAGGGGTTGCAATGTATCAAATGACAAGTATTGAGGAAGATATTCATTTTGAAAATACTTCGAATAAAGTAGCTTCTGACGAGAGAATATCGCAGTCATGTTATAACGATAAAATGAAATATACTCATACTGTAACTCCCGGAGATTCCCGGGTTTATATGTTAGCTATTAGAACAAAAGAATTAGATATTGAGAAACCTCGTATTTTCAGTGGTTATATGACAATAATAAGTACTCCTTCCAATAATAAAAAGGAAACTGTTAACGGTACGTATTCAATTATGTTGACAGGTGAAATAAAGACAGATGTAACATTTATATCATTTGATGAACGTAAATTCCCTTGTATTTCAAATTATAGCGAACCCTCAGATTCAATAATACAAACAACAAAAATGAATTTTCCGATAGCAATAATTGTGGAGAAAGCATTTGATGGCTCAAACATTCTTGAAGGGAAGAAGATAATTACAGATACACACGATATAAAAAAAAGTGCAGGCACGGTTCCATCTGCAATGATACATGGAAATCTTAGTCGGAGTTATTATGAAAATCATACTGTATCATGGAAACTGGTAAAAAAAAGTAAGGATTGAAAAGTGGTGATTTTTTCAAGATCTACAATCAATGTTCACTGCCAGAGGAGAGTTAATAAAACTTGAAGATCCGGAATTTGAAAAAGAATTTTGTGTTTACGGTATCAATCAGATCGAATCAAGATATATTTTTTCTACATCTCTAATGCACAGAATACTTGAGTTTAAGAGAAAATGGAATACTAAAATTTATCTTTCATTTGTCGATTCAAAATTATATATCGCAATTGGAATAAAAAAAGAATCTATTTGAAACCAGGCTTTTTAAAACCATTGTCGATTACCCATCCTTTGAGGAGAATGTAAAAGATATTTTACTACTTATTTCAATAGTGGAAGATTTGAGTCTTAACACGCGGATATGGACTAAAAAATAAATGACTTTTGTCTTCAATCTTTCTTTTATTTCTGTCTGAAATAAACCTGAATTGGCACGCCCGTAAAATTAAAATTATCGCGAATCTGATTTTCAATGTACCTGCGATAAGGTTCTTTAATGTATTGAGGTAAGTTTGCAAACAGTGCAAAAGCCGGAGTTCGTGAGGGCAGCTGAGTTACATACTTTATTTTTATGTACTTCCCTTTTACCGAAGGAGGTGCGTATTTTTCGACAGCCTCCAAAAGCACCTCGTTTAATTCTGAAGTTTTTATTCTGCGTTTCCTACTCGCATTTACATCAATTGCAGTTTCTAAAGCTTTGTGTACACGCTGTTTGGTAAGTGCCGAAATAAACAAAATAGGCACATCGTTAAATGGAGCCAATTTCTCCTTAATATCTTCAATAAACTTTTTAGTGGAGTGAGTATCTTTATCAATTAAATCCCATTTATTTACTAAAATTACTACTCCTTTTTTATTGCGAACAATCAAATTAAAAATGGTTACATCCTGTGCTTCAACTCCTCTTTCTGCATCAATTAAAAGCAAACAAACATCCGAATTTTCGATTGTTCTTACAGAGCGCAAAACTGAATAAAACTCAAGGTCTTCGTGTACTTTTGCTTTTTTACGTAGGCCGGCAGTATCCACAATCATAAAATCGTGGCCAAACTTATTGTATCGGGTATGAATCGAGTCTCGTGTTGTTCCTGCAACATTGGTTACAATATTTCTGTCTTCGCCAATTAATGCATTTATAAACGACGATTTCCCAACATTCGGGCGTCCAACCACAGATAAATGAGGAAGAATTTCGTCCTTCTCTTCATCTTCGACTTTAGGGAAACTTTTTACCAATTGGTCGAGCATTTCTCCTGTTCCACTTCCTGTCATCGAAGAGACACAATATATTTCACCTAAACCAAGTCCGTAAAATTCCTGAGCATCAATAATTCTGGTGTTGTTATCTACTTTATTTACCACTACAACAACATCTTTGCTGCTTTTCCTCAAAAGTGCTGCAATGGCATCATCCAGATCGGTTGTACCAGCCTCAACATCCACTACAAAAAGAATAACATCTGCCTCATCAATTGCCAAATGAACCTGTTTATTAATTTCAGATTCAAACACATCTTCCGAATTTACCACATATCCGCCTGTATCAATTAACGAATAATCAATTCCGTTCCACTCTCCTTTTCCATAATTCCGGTCGCGTGTAACACCCGCTGTTTCATCAACAATTGCTTTTCGCTGTTCAATTAAACGATTAAAAAGTGTTGATTTTCCAACATTTGGTCTTCCTACTATTGCTACTATTCTGCTGCTCATTTCAAATCCCTTTTTTCTCTTTACTAAATTCTTTGTACTAACTACTCAATACTAATTACTCAGTACTTCCTTACATTGCGTCGTATCCAAACTTTTTTAATTGATTATCTTGCGATCGCCACTCTTTGGCAACTTTCACGTACAACTCCATAAAAATTTTCTTGTTGAAAAACTCCTCAGCATCTTTACGGGCATCTGTTCCAACTCTCTTTATCATTTTTCCCTGATGACCAATAATTATCCCTTTTTGGCTGTCGCGCGAAACGTAAATAATCGCTCGCATTCGAATAATCTTTTCCTCTTCTTTAAACTCTTCCACCTCAACCTCAACCGAGTAAGGAATCTCTTTTTGATAATGCAATAAAATCTTTTCCCTAATTATTTCCTGCATAAAAAACCGTTCATCTTTATCTGTCAATTCATCTTTTGGAAAAAATGCCGGAGCTTCGGGGAGCAATTCTAAAATACGATCGAAAATTGGTTCTATATTAAATTTCTCGAGTGCCGAAATCGGATAAACATTTGCCCCTGGAAAAATTTCAGTCCAGTAATCGAACATTTTTGTAACCTCATCCTGGTTTGACAAATCTATTTTATTTATCAGCACAATAACCGGCATATTCGATTTGCGTACTTTTTCAATGTAATCCGGGTTTTTATCCGGCTTTTCAATTACATCGGTAACAAACAAAATTACGTCGGCATCAATCAATGCCGAGTCAACAAATTTCATCATCGACTCCTGTAACTTGTAATTGGGTTTTAAAATCCCCGGTGTATCGGAATATACAATCTGAAAATCCTCGCCACTTACAATTCCTTTAATCCGATGCCGGGTAGTCTGCATTTTTTTGGTAATTATAGACAGTTTCTCACCCACCAACGTATTCATAATTGTCGATTTCCCAACGTTTGGGTTACCAATAATATTTACAAAACCTGCTTTATGTGCCATATTTTTTTAATTCAAGGTGCTCCTTTCCGTTTATCGGAAATTCAATTTTATTTCTTTTTTTAAGTTGCTTTTCTTAAACTGTTTTTTAATTCTCTAAAAATCAGCGCAAAGATAAGGGAATTGAATTATTATTGTTGAATTATTATTGTTGATTGTAAAACATTAACTACTTCTTAAACAATAGTTTTTGAGATTGTCTGGCTTTTCCCTAAAACCGGTTCGTAATCTTTCTGATTTGTTTACAAGCGAAATATAAATTTGTATGTTTTATTTATTGATTTTGTTTGATGTAGCTCATTACATTTATAAATGAATCACAATAAAATTCATCTTCATTCGCTTTAACGTACTCCATTAATTTTCGATGTTCATTCGCACCAATATTAAGATAGCCTCCGCCAACACTATGAAACATAAAAACTGCTATTGTTCCATTTGCTTTTGCTACTTCTACATACTCTTTTAACTCTTCAAAAGTAGGACTTTCAACTCCCCAACTTGGAGCTTTGTGAACTTTATAATCTTTTATAGTTTTCGGAATTGAGCCATCGCAGCGTGCCGCAAAAAACATCTCTTTTATATTATCCGTAAAATCCATTCCTCCAGCAATATAATTACTACAAGTATATCCGAAAGTTCTTGTTAATTTTCCATCAACGGCTTCGAGCAAGGTATTTGCCGTTTTTAATTCCGCAATTATTTGTTCTAAAGTGTAAGAATTTAAATCATATTCAGGTTTTACCCAGGAATGTACATTGGCATCGCAAGGATGAAAAAGGGTATGATTCCCCAACTCGTGACCATTTTTAACAATCTCGCGCCACTCGTTTAACCTGCTTGCTAAACTTGGAGAATTCCCTGTACAATAAAATGTTCCTTTAAATCCGAATTCATCCAATTGAGGGATTGCTACATCCAAATGGCAATCCAAACCATCGTCGTAGGTAAAAACAACAGCGGCTTTTGCTCCGTTTGGCCATTCGAACTGGGCATTTACATTCAGTGTAAAAAGCAAACCAACTAAAACGAGTAACTTAAATTTCATAATTATTTAGTTTATATCCTGAATTAATTCATTGCTTAAAACTCCCGATGCTATTTCGCGCACTTCGCCGGTCATCATTAAATTCCATTCTTCGTCAATATCGATGGCAAGATTGCCTCCTGGCATTTTAATGGTTAGTTTACGTTCGGTCAACCCTTTTTTTACTACAATTGCAGCAACTGCACAAGAAGAACTCCCAGAAGCTAATGTCCAACCTGCGCCTCGTTCCCAAATCAAAATTTCGACTTCGTTTGGCGAGATAACTTTAGCAAATTGTACATTAATTCGGTTCGGGAACATCTCGTTATTTTCAATCTGCGAACCAAATATTTTTATCTCTTTTTCATCCAGTTCATCTTTCAATATTACACAATGCGGATTCCCAACCGAAACACAATTAATTTGATAATCTTTATATTCCAAATGCAAAATTTCGTCAATACATTCTGTTTCATTACAATTGACCGGAATTTTTTCCGATTCAAAAATAGCTTTCCCCATATCTACTTTTATGTTGAAAGCCTTTTCATTTCTTACCTCAATAATTTCAGCACGAACCAATCCTCCCGGGGTTTCGATGGAGAACATTTTTTCTAAAGTAAATTTATAATCGTAAAGATATTTTGCAAAAATGCGCAATCCGTTTCCACTTTTTTCTGCTTCTGAACCATCGGGGTTTAAAATGCGCAATCCAAAATCGGCCTTTTTACTGGGTACTTTTAAAAGAATTCCATCTGAACCAATTCCATAATGAACGTCACAAATCTTTATAATTGCCTTTTTGGTGAGTTCAAACTCAATTTTTTCCTGATTTAAAACAACGTAGTCGTTCCCTAGCCCGTGAGATTTTACAAAGAAGTTTTGCATAATAACTTAATTTAACCGTACAAATGTATTAAATGAGAGTGAATTTTTAACGAACAAAATAAAGTAATACTTTACTGAAAAATTTATTATTAAATTTGTATCAACGATGTACACGCAAAAGCAAATATTAAATTTTCTTTCGAAGAGCAAACCAATTCTTCATAAAGAATTTCATATTTCCAAAATTGGTCTTTTTGGTTCTTTTGCCAGGAACGAACAATCCATTAATTCTGATATTGATTTAGTTGTTGAATTTGAGGAAAACACTGAGGATTTATTTGATATAAAAATTGCTCTGAAAAATTTCTTTCGCAAGAATTTAAATATTGAAGCTGACATCTGTAGAGAGAAATACCTTAAATTGAGATATAAGAATAGAATTCTAAATGAAGCTATTTATGTCGATTAAAGATTTAGATTGTCTTGCAAACATATTGGAATCGATAGAAAAAATTGAATCTTATATTTTTCCGCTAAATACTGCTGATGAGCTATTTGTAGATATAAAATCTTTTGATGCGATTTTAATGAACTTTGTAATTATTGGTGAAATGGTCGTTAAATTATCGGAGGAATTTAAAAATCAAAATACTGAAATTATATGGTGGAAAATCAAGGGATTTCGAAATATTGTTGCGCACGACTATTTTGGAGTTGATGCCGAAGAAGTATGGCAAATTATTCACAATAAACTCCCCGAACTAAAATCTTTTATTCAGAATACAACAAAATAATATATGGCATTAATTAACGAGAATTACTTAAAACTTCAGGCTGGTTATCTTTTTCCTGAAATTGGGCGAAGAGTTAGTGAATTTATTGCGGCCAACCCAGATAAAAAAGTAATTAAAATGGGTATTGGCGATGTTACCCAGCCGCTGGTTCCGAGCGTTGTAAAAGCATTTCACGATGGTGTTGATGAAATGGCAAAAGGCAAAACTTTTAAAGGTTATGGCCCCGAGCAAGGTTATGAATTTTTGCGCGAAGCGATAGCAAAAAACTCGTATCAGGATAATGGAATTGACATTTCAGCCGATGAAATTTTTGTTTCTGATGGCTCGAAATGTGATACAGGAAACATTCAGGATATTTTTGGAAGCGACAATAAAATTGCCATTTGCGACCCAAGTTATCCGGTTTATGTCGATACAACGGTTATGTCGGGCAAAACTGGTTCTTGCCAGTCGAATGGATATTACAATGGAATTATTTACATGCCTTGTACAAAAGAAAATGGTTTTATTCCTGATTTTCCGAAAGAGATTCCCGACCTTATTTTCTTATGTTATCCAAATAATCCTACGGGAACGGTTGCTTCAAAGGAAGAACTAAAAAAGTGGGTTGATTATGCAACGGAAAATAAAAGCATTATTTTATACGATGCTGCTTACGAAGCATTTATTTCGGAGGAAGGTATTCCGCATTCGATTTTTGAAATTGAGGGTGCCAAAAAAGTTGCCATTGAATTCCGTAGTTTTTCAAAAACCGCAGGATTTACAGGAACACGCTGTGCAACCACAGTAATTCCAAACGAACTTGTTGCGTACGATGGCGATGGGAAAACGCATTCGGTAAAAGCACTTTGGAACCGTAGACAATCGACTAAATTTAATGGCGTTTCGTACCCGGTTCAAAAAGCTGCGGCTGCAACTTATACCGAAAAAGGGAAAAAAGAGATTGCTGAAATAATTGCATATTATCTTGAAAATGCAAGAATTATGAAAGAGAGTTTGGCCTCGATCGGATACGAAGTTTTTGGCGGGGTAAATGCACCCTATATTTGGGTAAAAACCAAAGACAATGCAACTTCCTGGGATTTCTTCGATAAAGTATTAAATGAAGCAAATGTAGTTGGTACGCCAGGTTCAGGTTTTGGTCCTGCCGGAGAAGGTTATTTCCGATTCTCAGCTTTTGCCGACCGTGAAAATGTTTTGGAAGCAATGGCAAGAATTAAAAATTTGAGCTAATGTTATATTGTCATTTCGAAGGAGGAACGACTGAAAATCTGCTTTAATGAAAAAGATTTCTCCTTATACTTCTTCGAAATGACATTTTATTAAACAATCTTTTTTTACCGATTAATTACTATACGGATTCTTTAGAAACCTTTGTTTGTTTCACTTTGCTTCCCGGATAAACTTTCAAAGCTTCTTCCAGAATTTTCAAACAAACAGCTAAATCTTCTTTTTTCAAAACATAGGCAATTCGAACTTCGTCAATTCCTTTGTCGGGAACGGTATAAAAACCAGATGCCGGAGCCATAAAAACAGTTTGATTTTCGTACTCAAAATCAGAGAGTAACCAGGCACAGAATTTATCGGAATTGTCAACCGGAAGTCGTGCAACTGTATAAAATGCGCCCATGGGAATTGGTGAATAAACACCATCAATTCTATTTAATCCATCAATTAAAAATTTACGTCGGTTAACGTATTCATTATAATTATTCAACATGTAATTTTCATCGGCATCTAAAGAAGCTTCAGCAGCAATTTGCCCAATTAGTGGTGCACTTAAACGCGCCTGACAAAACTTCATTACATTCTTTTTAACGGCTTCGTTTTTGGTAATTAATGCTCCAATTCGCAATCCACATTCACTGTAACGTTTTGAAACAGAATCAATCAAAACCACATTTTGCTCAATTCCCTCTAAATGAAAAGCTGAAATATAAGGAGCTCCCGTGTAACAAAACTCTCGATAAACCTCATCGGAAAAAAGATACAAATCGTATTTTTTCACCAAATCACGAATTTTATTCATCTCCTCTTGTGTATATAAATAACCAGTCGGATTATTAGGGTTACAAATCATAATCCCCTTCGTTTTAGGGGTAATTAATTTTTCAAACTCCTCAACAGGTGGCAATGCAAAACCCTCTTCAATGTCCGACACAATCGATTTAATTTTCGCTCCGGCTACAATAGCAAAAGCTTCGTAATTAGCATAGGCAGGCTCGGGAACAATAATTTCGTCGCCCGGATCGAGGCAACTCATAAATGCAAATGTTACTGCTTCACTTCCACCGGTTGTAATTATTATATCATCAGCTGTAACATCTATATTAAATTTATGGTAGTATTTCGCCAGCTTTTCTCGAAATGAACGAATTCCTTCACTGGGAGAATATTCCAATATGGTACGGTCGATATTTTTAATGGCTTCAAGTGCTTGCGGAGGAGTTGCTAAATCGGGTTGACCAATATTCAAATGATATACTTTTCTTCCCATTTCCTTAGCTTTATCGGCTAAAGGACCCAACTTCCTGATTGGTGAGTCGGGCATTAATTTTCCTCTGTCTGAAACTGTTGGCATGTTTTAAAATATATTTTATAAGAAAGCAAATATACAAGTATCAATTTGAAATAGATAGATTCTGTTTTTAACCAATTTGATATCTTATTGAAAAATTAACTTGCAATTCGTTAACTACCTCGTTCTAATGCGATTGAATATTGTTCAATAATATAAAATCATGATTGTTTATCATGTTTTCATAACAGCTTCCTGCCTATTTTTGACAAGTAAATAAATTTAATTCATACTGAAATGATTATAGGAGTACCAAAGGAAATTAAGAATAACGAAAATCGCATTGCTTTAACCCCGGCAGGTGCTGCCGAATTAGTAAACCGCGGACACGAAGTTTATGTTCAGGCCGGTGGTGGAAATGGTAGCGGATTTCCTGACGAGGATTATATTGCGGCTGGTGCAATTATGCTTCCAACCATTGAAGATGTGTATGGAGTAGCTGAAATGATAATAAAAGTAAAAGAACCCATTAAATCAGAATACAAACTGATTAAAAAGGATCAGATATTATATACGTATTTTCACTTTGCTTCGGGTGAAGAATTAACTATGGCGATGATTGAAAACAAATCGATTTGCCTTGCATACGAAACTGTTGAATTAGACGACCGTTCACTTCCACTTTTAATTCCAATGAGTGAAGTTGCAGGACGGATGTCAGTACAGGAAGGTGCAAAATATTTGGAAAAAACATATGGTGGTTATGGAGTTTTACTTGGAGGTGTACCTGGAGTCCTTCCGGCAAAAGTGCTAATTCTTGGTGGTGGTATTGTCGGAACCGAAGCAGCAAAAATGGCTGCCGGTTTGGGAGCCGACGTAACTATAATGGACATTTCGTTAAAACGCCTGCGTTACCTCGACGATATTATGCCGGCCAATGTAAAAACCATGATGAGCAACGATTATAACATTCGTGAAATGGTTCAAACACACGATTTAATTATTGGCGCTGTTTTAATTCCGGGAGCAAAAGCTCCGCATTTGGTTACCCGCGACATGCTAAAAACTATGAGACCTGGAACTGTTATGGCCGATGTTGCTGTTGACCAGGGCGGCTGTTTTGAAACAACCGTGGCAACCACACACACCGACCCAACTTACAATATCGACGATGTTATTCACTATTGTGTGGCAAATATGCCGGGTGCAGTACCGCGAACTTCAACTATTGCTTTAACAAATGCCACGCTTCCTTATGCAATTGATATTGCTGAAAAAGGATGGAAACAAGCTTGTATTGACAGTGTTCCATTACGTAAAGGACTTAATGTTGTTGATGGCAAAGTGGTTTACAAAGGAGTTGCCGAAGCATTTAATTTACCTTTCGAAAAAGTTGAAAGTGTACTTTAAATACAATTTATAAATCAGAAGTTTTACAAAAGCTTTTTGTCGTTTGGCAAAGAGCTTTTTTGTTTTATTGTCATTGTTGTATATTTAGGCTGCTAAAACAAACAAATGAACAAACCAAGGGAGCGACTTTATGAAATAATCTTCGAAACCGATTCGCGATCTGGAAAATTTTTCGATGTGGCTTTGCTATTTGTAATACTTGTAAGTATTGCATTGGTGATGCTCGAAAGTGTATCAAGCATAAATCAGAATTACCATGATTTTCTAAAAATATCGGAGTGGGTAATTACGGTCATTTTTACTGTAGAATATATTCTTCGGATAATTATTGTAAGAAAATCATTTCGATATATTTTTAGCTTTTATGGAATTATTGATTTTTTATCCGTAATTCCAACTTATCTGGGTATGATTATCGTTGGTTATCAAAGTCTGGTTGTTATTCGCATTCTCAGACTGTTACGTGTTTTCCGAATTTTAAAATTAACCCGTTACACACAAGCCGGGCGAACACTTGCACGTTCAATGTGGGCAAGTCGCGAAAAAATTAGTTTTTTTATCTTTTTTATACTTATACTGGTTATTATTATCGGAACCATAATGTATCTTGTTGAAGGAGAGGCGCATGGATTTTCAAGTATTCCGAGAAGTATTTACTGGGCCGTTGTTACATTAACAACTGTTGGTTATGGTGATATTAGTCCGCACACTCCACTTGGGCAATTTCTGGCAAGTGTGGTTATGATTATGGGATATGCAATAATTGCTGTTCCTACCGGAATTGTTACAGCCGAAATGATAAAAACCTCGACAAAAAATAATACACAGGTTTGCCCTGGATGTATGCACGATTCGCATGAAGATGATTCTTTTTACTGTAAAAAATGTGGTAGCAAAATTAACCCTTAATTTCGGTTAACAACCTCTAAACATTTGTGGATATTTATATGTATTTATATTCGATGCGGAAATCATTTCATTATTTTTGCAACCCAATATATAAGTTGCAGAAACATTATTTAAGCGTCATTCTGAATTTATTTCAGAATCCTCCTTAACAAACGGTGGAAAATTTCAAGATTCTGAAACGAGTTCAGAATGACGTTTTTACCAAATCTTATGCAACGTTAATAACTGAATAAAATGAAGCAGTATTTAAATCTTTTGGAAACTATTCTTGAAAAAGGAACTGAAAAAAAGGACCGGACAGGTACCGGAACAATAAGTTTGTTTGGGCATCAAATGCGTTTCGATTTAAGCGAGGGGTTTCCAATGATTACAAGCAAAAAACTACATTTAAAATCTATTGTACATGAGTTACTTTGGTTTTTAGCTGGTGACACCAACACTAAATATTTAATTGATAACGGAGTTAGAATCTGGAACGAATGGGCTGATGAAAATGGTGATCTCGGACATATTTATGGATATCAATGGCGAAGCTGGCCAACACCGGATGGAAAACACATCGACCAAATAAGCAAAGTGATCGATTCAATAAAAAACAATCCCGACTCGCGACGGCACATTGTTAGTGCCTGGAATGTTGGCGAATTGGACAAAATGAATTTACCACCCTGCCATATTCTTTTTCAGTTTTATGTGGCCGATGGAGAACTTTCGTGCCAGTTATACCAACGCAGTGCCGATGTATTTTTGGGAGTTCCATTTAATATTGCGTCGTATGCACTTTTAACTTTAATGATGGCACAAGTAACCGGTTTAAAACCCGGCGATTTTGTGCATACTTTTGGCGATGTTCATATTTACTCGAACCATTTGGAACAAGTGAAATTGCAACTTAGCCGCGAGCCATTTAATTTGCCGACGTTAAAAATTAATCCTGACATCAAAAATATTTTTGATTTCAAATTCGACGATTTTGAGCTGGTAGATTATCAGGCCCATCCACATATTAAGGGGAAGGTTGCCGTTTGAGATGAAGCACAAATAAACAAATTATTAATCACAAATAAATTGCAATTTCCAAAACTCTAAAATTCAAAATTCAGTGGAAGAAACCGAATTATTGGGAATTGAAAAATTGAAATTTGGTTTTTATTTGTATTTTGGTTTTTGAGATTTGTATTTTGATTTTTTTAAAATAATTATGATTCAAAAAAACATATCAATAATCGTTGCTATTGCAGAAAATTTCGCCATTGGGAAAAACAATGATTTACTTTTTCATTTGCCCAACGATTTAAAACATTTCAAAGAAATTACCAGTGGGCACACTATAATTATGGGACGAAATACTTTGCTTTCGTTACCAAAATGGCCACTTCCAAATCGCCGACACATAGTAATTACTGATAAAAAAGACGATATTTTCGAGGGCTGCGAAACGGTTTTTTCTATTGAAGAAGCCATTGAAAAAGTTAAAAACGAAACCGAAGCTTTTATAATTGGAGGCGGAATGATTTACAAACAATTTTTCCCATTTGCAGGAAAACTCTATTTAACACTGGTACACCAGCCATTCGATGCTGATATTTTCTTTCCCGAAATTAATTATTCTGAATGGAATGAAAATTCTCGTGAAGATTTTCACGATGAAAAGAATGAATTTAATTATTCATATTTAAATTTAGAGCGGAAATAGAAGTATTCAGTTTTCAGTCGCAGTTTTCAGAAAGGAGATGAATGTTTGTCCATTTATTGGTAAATTTTATTTGCGAATATTATTGTTGAATCAAAACAAATCAGAACAGTATGAAAAAAATAAAAATTACCCTCATTTTTTTATCATTTACCTTTACGATTTTTGCCCAAAAACAACCGCTACTCAACTTAAAATACGAACAAAATTACACGCCCACTTATTACGAAGTTGTTGAAATGTATCAATTACTGGCTGCAAACTACGAAAATGCAAAACTGGTTGAAAATGGATTAACAGATAGCGGGAAACCGCTTCACACTTTTATAATTAATTCTGAAAAAGAATTTAATCCAGAAAAAATAAAGAATCAAGGTAAATCTATTTTACTAATTAATAATAGTATTCACCCGGGTGAACCAGCCGGAATTGATGCAAGTCTTCAATTTGCTGATGATATTCTTCGAAATAAAAATGGAGTTGCAGCGCTTCTTGAAAATACAGTGATTGTAATTATTCCGGCATATAGTATTGGTGGGCTTTTGCACCGCAGCGCATTTAATCGTGCCAACCAAACCACACCCTACGAAACTGGTTTTAGGGGAAATGCTGCCAACCTCGATTTAAACCGAGATTTTACAAAATGCGATTCAGAAAATGCTAAAAGTTTTACAAAAATATTTCATAAATGGGATCCCGATGTTTTTCTCGACACGCACACAACAAATGGTTCCGACCATCAATACAGTGTGACTTTAATTGCGCCGCCTCCCGATTTTTTTCCGCCAAATCAGGAAAAATTCCTTCGCGAAAAAATGATTCCTGATTTATACAATAATATGAAAAAAGGTGAGTACGAACTTATTCCTTATGTAAGTTGGATGTTCCGCGACCCCAAACGTGGAATTAAAATGACTCAGGAAGGTCCGCGCTATTCATCGGGTTATGCCAGCCTTTTTAATAGTTATGGAATGATGACAGAAAACCATGTTTACAAAGATTACCCCGACCGAGTTAAATCGTGTTATCAGTTTATTGATGTGCTGGCAAAGTTTACATCTGAAAATGCTAGCGAAATTATTGAATCCAGAAAAAAGGGAATCGAAAAAATGAAAACTGCAAAAACTTATCCGATAAGTTTTGAGCTGGATACAACCATTTATCGGGAAATAGAATTTAAAGGATACGAAGTGGATGAAAATCAGCTGAGTGAATTAACCGGATTAAAACGATTTGGATACGATCGGTCGAAACCTTTTACCAGTTCAACAAAATATTACGATGTGTACAATCCTATTGAAACAATTAATATTCCTGAATATTATATTTTGCCACAGGCCTGGAAACGGGTTGTTGAAAGATTAATTTTAAATGGAATTGAATTTCAACCGCTCACAAATGATACAACTATTGAGGTAGAAGTTGATTATATTGAAGAGTATTCGAATGCAACTCGCCCCTATAACGGGCATTATTTTCACAATGAAGTTTCTACAAAAAGTGAAATTCAGAAAATTCAATATTATTCGGGCGATTTAATTATTCCGGTTCGGCAAAAGGGTATGAAATATTTAATTGAAATGTTTGAACCAAAAGCCAGTGATTCATTTTTCAGATGGAATTTTTTCGATAATATTCTGGATAATCGCGAGTATTTTTCGAATTACGGCTTTGAAGAAAATGCCATAAAATACTTGAATGAACATCCTGAATTCAAAAAGAAATTTTTGGAAAAACAAAAAACGGATCCGGAATTTGCACAAAATCATCGAGCCCAATTAGCATATATTTATAACAATACTGAATGGAGCGAAGAAACATTTAAAAGATATCCTGTTGCCAGAATATTCAGGAAACTTATATCTAAATGAGCGATAAAAATTGTTTCTTTCCCTTCTTCTTTGTTTAAAAATAATTACAAAGCGAAGGCTATGAAAGAATTTTTAGCCGCGAAGAAGAAAAAAATAATTCTATTTTTTTATCAATCATTTTAACATGCATTTAGTATTACTTTAGATGAGCTAAAAAAATTATAATAAAAAGGATCGCACTAAAAAAGAACGATCCTTAAATATTTTCAAAAAATAATATTAAGCCCAAACAGCTTCTGCTTTGTCACCCGATTTATCGACGGCAAGAACAGCTACTTTATCCCCTTCTTTTATAGATGTTTCAAAAGTAAATGGTTTGCTTTTAAGTATTTGAGGAGTGTGTTCAACATCTCCAGCTTTTTCGCCATTAATTAAAACTTCGTAGTGGGTAATTGGCTCATCACCAGAAAAAGAAGTATTCCAGGTTACTTTATTTTCAGTGACCAAAACATTTTCTGGAGCCGTTAATCCCACTTTTCCCATTTGAAAATAGTTGGAATTGGCTTTTACTTTTTTGGCATGCTCTTCTATTTTTTTACGATCGTCAGCACTCATTCCATCCGGCTCAATTTGGGAGGCATAAAAATTCTGTACCAACTGGCATTTCATTGGGTCGTCATCAATTTGACCGATACCAATTATTAATGTATGAACACCCGGTGTTGTTAGTGTGTATTCAATTAAGGGCCGACTTGGTAATTCGGCTGTTCCTACTTTTCTGAAAACGTCTGCCGGAGTTTGCGACCAGCGTGGTTCTTTGTGGTAAATGGCAGCATCGGCAAAAACTTTCATGCCAATAATTCCCAGTCCTTTTGCTTCGGCAACCGGAATTACGTTGTGCTGCATATTGTATTTTGTTTTATCGTTTGCATTGATTGCAATCAACATTCCTTCCAAAATGCCATATTCATCGCGCTGAATTATATCAACCATTGCCGGTGGATTGGCGTGACCAGAAAATCCAATATGGCGAATTAGTTTTTCATTTTTAGGATTCATTCCGGTTAGGTTTGTTCCGTCGCGTAAATCACGCAAAGCAACCAGTGCGCCAAAATTTTCATTCGGGTCGAGCGGAGTTTCCAGCCCTTCGTACAGCACATCAACTTCCTGAATATTCTCCAAAGTATGAACCAAAACCATATTTAAATATGCTCCTTCGGGATACGAACCCTGACCATCGCCAAAAACCTGGGTTAGTGTGCGTTTTACATCGTCAACAGCACATTGCACATTTTCTCCGTTAGACCTGTTTTTTACCCCTTCACGTTCCGGCCAACCTGGTTTTCCCCAACGATGTGCAGTTTTACTTGTCAACCAAATTGACTCCCGCAACTCTTCATTGTAATTTTCTTCACCCGGAATAAGATTTAGCTTTTTAAAAGCTTTATTGAAATGAAGCTGACTTTTGGCGTACAGGTTCGAAGTGTCGTAATAATTTATTCCTAATTCAAAAGCTTTTAAAATTATTGGTACCGGATCTACATCGTCAGGAGTCCATTGTATAGAAGCCTGACCGCCGAGTGCAATTGAAGTTACGTCAAAATCGAAATTGCCAAATTTACGTTTCATGGGTGCAGGTACATTTTCAACGTTGCAACCACCAAGAGACATAGCTGAAACAGCAGCAGTTGAAGCTGCCGAAACTTTGATAAAATTTCTTCTTGAAATTGGGTATTTTTTATTCTTTTCCATTGAGTTAGATTTTAATTTCTTTTAAAATTACAAAATATTTGAATACAAATGATTTGTTTCCTGTTTCTGTTAACTGATAACTGCGACTGTAAACTTTCCTCAACCACCCAAATTTTCGTCGTAGCGCGGATTTGTAATCCGTGCCATTATTGTTCTTAAGTTTATTCTTTCATAAACAATCCTGTTTTATTCTCAATCAGACTTTATGAATGTATTTTAGTTTTTGGTTATGGTTGGCGTAGGCTGAAAAATCCAGCTTACTTTGCGGATTTGGTTTAATATTTGGTGTTGGGCACGGATTGCAAATCCGCGCCAGCGTGGGTGCGGCAACAAATGCAGGAAGTTCCAAGCCTTGAAGAATCTCTTTTAAATTAAATATTTGGCACATGTACAACAGGCGACAATTTTATTTGTAATTTTTTTGAGGTGACCGCCTTAATAATGACATGAAAAAAAAGAATCGTTTGGAAGTTGAACGACAATAACTCCGCAGGATAGCTTTGTGCTATTCTCGCACGAGAATATGGTGTTCCGTGCCTTCCCGTATTTCTCCGGGATAATTCCTACCGTAATTTAGTTAACCTGGTTAACCGGCACTCTACCGTATTTATTTGTTGATTTTTGACAACTCTCCGAAATCTACTACTTCCAGCAAAAAGATCTATCGCTAAATACGAGTTTTACAAAAAGGAGATAAGGTGGATCTCCAATGATCAAATCAAGATAAAAAAAGAAAGGAAGATAAAACTACCTTCCTTTCAAAATCCAACTAGAGCTTTATTATTTCTAGCATCAGCCCTAACATCTCCACGACAACTTTTAATAATGCCGTCACCACAATCATTACTAGTATGATTATGTGGAATTTCTCTTTCACTTTAATCATTAAAAAGAACATATTGTGGAGTTGGATTTTGAATAGAAAAATTCCTATCTTTGACAACAGGAGGAATATTATCAAAATCCTTCTCCTAGTTAATATTAATTATATGAATCCGATCCTTGTTCGATCGGATTCGTTATATACGAACATACCATTAAATTATTATTATTCCAAGTCCTTATATTCAATTATGCATCAAGTTGTTAAGCAACCATCTAATTTGAAAAAAAGTGATCTATCTATTGACTTTGTCACTAACTTTCTATTGTTTTCAAAAAGAGGCAACTAAAAAAAAGAAAAAAGAAGAAATCCGTAAGTTTCAGACAGTCAGTAGTATATGACTTTCATATTGATTATCAAGCAGTTAAGGCAATTGACATGAATGTTTTCACACTTTTTCAGACAATTTACTAGATGAATTCAACCTTCGTGTTATGCAACATGTTTTTAAAAAGAGATTCTATTCCCTTATGAAAATAGATTTTTTATAGCTAACTCACCTAAACAATTCCCATACCAACACCTCTCGCACTAGTCTCATAACTGTAAAAATTCATACCAATAAATAAAGTGTCAAAAGCATCGGTGCCATCGGAGCGGAATTCTAAGCGGTCCTCTTCGGTTTCGGCAAGGTTTCGCCAGACTTATCTTTTTGAAAACCATTGCGACCCACACGAATTCAGGTTTGTTGCATGGCTTGTACCAGGGCTTCCTCAGCTGGCGCGGATTTGTAATCCGTGCCGTTATTCTCTAAAATTATTTTTCATAAACACCTCTGTTTTATTCTCTATCATATTTTATAGATGTATTTTAATTTGGGTTATGGTTGGTTTCGCCTGAGAAATCCAGCTTACTTTATGGATTTGGTTTAATATTTAGTGTTGGGCACGGATTGCAAATCCGCGCCAGCTCGTGCTCCACTTTAATCCGGTTTAAAATGATTTGCTGACGTACTGCTTTTATCATAAAATTCTTTCTAAATATTGCATTTATACCGCAAGTATCGTTATATTACATTACGCATAAGCAATATAATGTGGTTTAAATTAAATGTATGCGGTATTTATAAACATTCGCCGACATGAAGTTTAATAATTTTACGAACTGAAAAAGATTCGCATTCTATAAAAGTTTATTTAGGAGCAAAGCGGTTCCATACGTTCTCAAAATTGAAAGCAAATTATTAACAACCTGAAAAATTTTAACGGATGAAACGAGCTTGTTTAACAAACACAAAAGGAAATGAATAAATTCCCCGTGTGAGTTTCATCGGCCGGGAGCAGATAATATTACATTAGCAATTACAAAGCACAGAATAACAAAACATTAGATAATTATATTAGCATGAAACCAGCATGCCGGGAGATAAATAATTTCAATTGAGCTTGTATAAAAGGGGATGAATATATGAGCTAACTAGTTATAACAGAACTATTATTTATGATTACTCACCCTGATAAAGTCTTCGACATTATCGTCCCTCTCTTCGCGAAGAGAGGGAGAAGAGGGAGAGTTATAATAAACTGAAATTTAGGCATTAAACTAAAGTATTTAAGCATGAAATTACAATTAGCACTGGATGATCTGACAATCCAACAATCAATCGAGTTATTACACAAAGTGGAAACCTATGTAGATATTATCGAGATTGGTACACCTTTTATGATGATGGAAGGTATGAAAGCGACACAGGAAATTAAAAAAAGATTCCCTGACCATGAAGTATTGTGTGATACAAAAATTATGGATGCAGGTGCATATGAAGCCGAAATTGCTTTCGATGCGGGTGCTGATTATGTAACAGTGCTAGGAATAACTGATATAGCAACGATCGAGGCATGTGTTAATAAAGCCATAGAATATGGAAGAAAAGTAGTTGTGGATATGATTTGCGTACCGGATTTGCCCCAACGAATTAAAGTACTGGAAGAAATTGGTGTGGAATATCTTGCTGTTCATACAGGTGTAGATCAGCAGGCTAACGGAAGAACACCCCTGGATGACCTTATTGAAATGAAAGAAGCGACAAAAAATGCAAAAATTGCCGTAGCTGGTGGGCTTAAATCAAGTAATCTTTATTTGTATATGCCTTATGCTCCAGATATTATTATAGTTGGAGGTGGCATTTTGAACGCTCCTGATCCTGTGAAAGAAACAAAAATGATTAAAGAAATTCTAAAATAGAATAGTTTGAACGAACATGAATTTTCTACATTCCAAATTGAAAAACAAGAATGATTAAAATTTATGTGAGTTCCTGAATGTCTTCAAGTTTTTGAACATTCAGAAATCAAAAAAAATTAAACAGATGAAGACAACAGAAATACTAAGCAAAATCCTTGGGGAACTTAAAGAAAACTCATTGCAGCTAGATGAAAATAAAATAGAACAATTCATCTCTTTTATCGGCCCCAAAAAACGTATTTATGTAGCCGGTGCAGGACGTTCTGGTGTAGCAATAAAAGCATTTGCCAGTCGTTTAATGCATTTGGGGCTTGACGTTCATTTTCTTGGCGATATTACAGTACCTCATACAAAACCGGGAGACCTGCTTATCATCGGCTCTGGCTCTGGCGAAACACAAAGCCTAGTTTCCATGGCTCAAAAAGCCAAAAAGAATGGCTTAAATATCATTCTTAATACATTAACTTCAAACTCAACAATTGCCAGTTTTGCAGATGCAAAAATTGTTCTTCCCGGAGCATCTCCCAAAGTAGAGGATAAAACTCACACAGGAGTATCTATCCAGCCAATGGGCTCCGGTTTCGAACAATTAAGCTTGTTGGTTTACGATGCGATCATAATGTCATTGATGAATAAACTGAATCAAACCAGTGAAATGATGTTCGAAAGACATGCCAACTTAGAGTAAAATAATATGAAAGAAAACTTATGAAACTGTATCCATTAAAATTTCAGCCAATTCTAAAAGAATTAATCTGGGGTGGCAACAAAATATGTAATTTCAAAGGTATTTCGCCGGCAAAAAATAATATAGGTGAAAGCTGGGAAATCTCAGGAGTAAAAGGAAATGTTTCAATAGTTTCCAACGGAGAATTAAAAGGTAAAGGACTTGATGAATTAATAGTTGAATACAAAAAAGATATAGTCGGCCAATATAACTATGAGCGATTTGGAACAGTATTTCCAATATTAATTAAGTTCATAAACACTAATGCAGATGTTTCCATTCAGGTTCACCCAAACGACAAATTGGCTAAAAAACGCCATAACTCATTCGGAAAAACTGAAATGTGGTATATTATCGATGCTAATCCCGATGCTTCAGTTCTTGTTGGTTTTTCAAAACAAATGACTCCTGAAAAATATGATAAAACTATCGCCAATAATAATTTTATATCCTATTTAAAAGAATACGATATCCAATCCGGGGATGTTTTTTTAGTCCCTGCGGGACGTGTGCATACAGTTAAATCCGGAGCTTTTTTCATTGAAATTCAACAAACATCAGATATTACTTACCGTATCTACGATTATGACCGGGTAGGAGCAGATGGGAAAAAACGTGAGTTACATACCGAACTGGCAAAAGATGCCATTGACTATACACTACTTGACGATTATCGGACAGTGTACTCAAGTGAGGGAAATAAAGCTGTGGTCCTGGAATCAACCAGGTATTTTACTACTGAATTGTTAAACTTGACAAAAAATATATTAAGAGATTTCTCTAAAATAGACTCGTTTGTTATCTATGTTTGTTTTGAAGGTTCATGTAAGATAACAGATGAATGTAATAATGCAGTTGAGGTAAAACAAGGTGAATCAATACTAATTCCGGCTATTACTCAAACAGTTAATATCGAACCTGACAAAAAAGTCAATCTCCTTGAAACTTATGTTTTGAAACCAATTGATTAGTTTAATTTGCACCTGGAATTCGCGCCAACGAAAAATTACAATTAACCGATTCTCAACAATTTATGCATACTTCATCCACCCCAATTTTCTCTATCCAAACCTATCTGCCCCTCGTTTACAACGAGGGGTAAGCTGGTGGTCGTTTACAACGACAACAATACTCAAATTTCAACCTGTACATCAACATATCCTTTTTCACCCGCATAATCTACTGCCGAACTAAATAAATATTCGTGAGCATGAGAAACGATCAAAGCACGTACAGGATTTTTATGAATATAATTCACACGCTGATCTATCTTAGCAGAAGTATCAAGTAAAACAGCATGGTTTGTTTCCTGCCAGAATTTATATTTTTTTATCCGGCTATCATACTTTCCTGCAAATTCAAACCTATACAATAACCATTCTCTGCGGCTTTCCGGAATTTCATTAATATGTTTAACAATAGCTTTTGAAGTAAATTTCTTAAAATCCCTTATAATTCCGCTAATACCAAATCCTTCCTTAGCCTGACAAACCAAATGTAAATGATTTGACATCAGACACCATGCATAGACAATTAATCCTTTGCTTTCAATACAATAGTTTAATGCGTTGACAATTTCAAATTTGTATTCTTTTCGGGTAAAGATATCCACCCAGTCGGTAACTGTAAATGTCAAAAAGTAAACTGTATTCTGGTCTTCTATAAAATAATTATCTGCTGACATATTCTATTAAAAGTTAGGCTAAAATATCGATGCAATCGATAATCAACTTCCCCCTCGTTGCAAACGAGGGGGAGTTCCCTTCAACATTCTTTCAACCGCCCCAATTTTCCCTATCCAAACTCCTATAATGAATAGCTTCAGAAAGATGATGCGCTTGTACGTCTTGCTCTCCTTCCAAATCAGCAATTGTTCTCGAAACTTTTAAAATGCGATCGTAGGCTCGTGCTGAAAGACCCAATCTCTCCATAGCATTTTTTATCAACTCGTTACTCTCCTCATCCAAAAGGGCATGTTCACGAATTAATTTTGAAGTCATTTGGGCATTCGCATAAATTCCTTTATTCTCAGCAAATCTTTCTTCCTGAATTTTACGTGCTATTAAAACCCTTTCGCGGACAGCCTCGCTACTTTCTGAAGATTCCATTTCAGCTAGTTTTTTAAACGGAACCGGAACTACTTCTAAATGAATGTCTATGCGATCGAGCAGTGGACCAGAGATTTTGTTTAGGTATTTCTGAACCACTCCCGGACCACAAACACAATCTTTTGTTGGATGATTATAATATCCACACGGACAAGGATTCATAGAAGCCACCAGCATAAAACTAGCCGGATATTCTACTGAGAATTTTGCACGCGAAATTGTAATATTTCTGTCTTCCAGTGGCTGACGCATTACTTCGAGCACTGTTCGTTTAAATTCCGGTAATTCATCGAGAAATAAAACACCGTTATGAGCCAGCGAAATTTCCCCGGGTTGTGGATAATTTCCGCCACCAACCAAAGCAACGTCACTAATCGTGTGGTGTGGAGATCGAAAAGGCCGTTGTGTCATCAACGAAGTTTCTTTTTCCATGTTCCCGGAAACAGAATGAATTTTTGTTGTTTCCAGTGCCTCGGTTAAAGTGAAAGGCGGCAAAATTCCGGGAATTCGTTTTGCTAACATAGTTTTCCCAGAGCCGGGAGGACCAACTAAAATTATATTATGGCCTCCTGCAGCTGCAATTTCAAGTGCACGTTTTACGTTTTCTTGTCCTTTTACGTCGGCAAAGTCGAGTTCATTATTGCTCACACGGGCTGCAAATTCAGCGCGAGTATCAATTATTGTTTGTTCCAGATTATTTTCTCCATTCAGGAAATCAATTATATCTGTAATGTTTTCAGCACCATAAACTTTTAATCGGTCAACCACGGCAGCTTCCTTTGCATTTTGCATGGGTAGAATAATACCTTCAAATTCCTCTTTCCTTGCATTAATTGCAATTGGTAGAACTCCTTTAATTGGCTGTAAAGTTCCATCCAATGAAAGTTCTCCCATTAGAACATATTTTGATAGTTTATCGGAATTGATTTGTTTCGATGCTGCTAAAACTGCTGCTGCCAAAGGTAAATCGTAAGCAGAACCTTCTTTTCGGATATCGGCAGGAGCCATGTTTATTATGATTTTGTAGCGCGGCCATTTAAAACCGTTTAAACGCAGAGCAGATTCTATCCGTTGCTGGCTTTCTTTTACTGCACTGTCGGGCAAACCAACCAGCATAAATTTTATTCCTTTAGTAACATCAACTTCAATGGTAATGGTTGTGGCATCAATTCCAAAAACTGCGCTTCCGAAGGTTTTAACTAACATAGAAACAGGGGACTTAATTGATAAAATCTAAATTTAAGGAATTTACTAATAAAAGTGGAAAGTTAAATGCATTAAGTTTTTGTTCAACCCGTTAATATCAATAATTTTTTAGAATTAAAGATGTTCGTTTAAATATCGAAAAGTATGAATTCAACGAATGGATTTGACAAATTAGTGCGAATTCATCGAACAGAAGTTTAATGCAACTTCTTCCTTTTCACTAAATAAGAAAATAAAACTTGGTTGAAATCCTGGTTGATATCGGCTTCAGCCAAGTCGATTTGATACTGACCACACTTTACTTTTAAGTCCTCGAAATAGGAGTTTACAGATGAAATATAATGATTCTTTACTTCCCAAGGATTCAATTTAACAGTGTGTCCACTTTCCAAATCAATAAATTTATGGGGGCGATTGCTATACTCAAATTCACGTTCCAGTGCGTGGTCGGTAACATGAAAAAGAATTACCTCGTGTTTATTGTAGCGCAAGTGTTGCAATGCTGAAAAAAGCTCATCGGTATTCTGTCCATCCAACATATCGCTAAAAATAACGACCAAAGAGCGTTTATGAATACTTTCGGCAATTTGATGAAGTACTTGTGTGGTGTTGGTAGTTTTTCGCAAATGAGCATTATCGGGCTGAATTAAACCAGACAATTGTCCATACATCACTTCGGCATTTACAGAAGAAATACGTGGATTTGTATGAAATTCAATCTCATCAGAAAAAAGGGTCAACCCAACAGCATCACGTTGTTTACGAAGCAAATAAATTAATGCGGCTGCAGTATAAACCGAAAATGCCAATTTATTCTGAAGATGTTTTTTCCCTTTTGAATAGGGAAATAACATTGACGAAGATGTGTCGATTACCAACTGGCATCGAAGATTCGTTTCCTCTTCGTACTGTTTTATAAAAAGTTTATCGGTACGCGCAAAAAGTTTCCAGTCGATGTGTTTGGTAGATTCTCCTTGATTATAAAGTCGATGTTCGGCAAATTCAACCGAAAAACCATGAAACGGACTCCGATGTAAACCAGTTATAAATCCTTCGACAATATGCTGAGCAATTAATCCCAGATTATCGAACTGATGAAACTGTTCTATGTCGAATATATTTTTCAAAAGAAACGAATAAAAAAATCATCTAAAAAAATATTGAGTTCCGATGATTTTTTTGCTTTAATATTTATTAAAGTAAGGCGTCTAATTTAGCTGTAAACAAATGTTTTGGACCAGCTCCTACTTGTTTGTCTGCTGCTTCACCATTTTTCACAAAAAGAACGGTAGGTATATTTCTTATTCCGTATTTCATTGCTACCTGCGGATTTGAGTCAACATCAACTTTTCCAATAATAGCTTTTCCTTCATATTCAGTTGACATTTCTTCTACAATTGGGGCAATCATTCGACACGGTCCGCACCAAACTGCCCAAAAATCAATCATTACCGGTTTGTCTGCTTTTAATACTAATTCTTCAAAATTGGCATCTGTAATTTCTATGGCCATAATTTTTATATTTAAATTTTATTGTTTTAATTTTTTGCAAAAATAATTAATTAATTAATTCTATATCCAATATCCATCTCATCATCGAAGAATTTAATAAAACTATTGCTTAAATCAATTTTTATTGTTCTTGAAAACATTTGCAATTGCATATTGTTCTCCGGGTCGTAAACATTAAATTTCAACAATGCATTTCCGGTATTGTTCTTCGATAGTGTGATTATTCGATTGATTACGTTTTCATTTAATTTGTCAAGCGGCATATTTACCGTCACGCTTTTTACATATTTCTTTTTTACTTCGGAAAGTAATTCAATTTGTGTTACTTTAAATTCATAAAACTCACTTTTGTAGCGCCGCCTGACACCTCCTTTTACAAGAACAAAAAGACCGGGTTTACAATATTTATGAAAGTTCACATAGTCTTGCCCAAAGAAGAAAAATTCTTTTGAATCGGTATAATCTGAAAGGGTTAATTTGCTGTACGGATTTCCATTTTTTGAAGTTCCTTCGCTGGCTGCAGTAATCATTCCACCAAAAGCAAATTCTTTATCAATGTATTTTTCAATGTCGTTATTAATATCTGTTAACGATGCATCTTTGGAACTAAAGTTGCTAATCTCAAAATTATAATCATCAAGAGGGTGAGCAGTCAAATAAATTCCTATCAAACTTTTTTCCTTTTCCAACAGAATTAATTTTGCCCATTCATCTATTTGCGGAATTTCGGGTTTTTTAATAACCTGACTACTTTCCATTCCGGCAAATAAACTTTGCTGTGAACTTTGAGCCTCCATTTGAATTTGATTGCCATATTTTATCAATTTTTCGATAAACGATGTACTATCATTTTCATCTGCTCCGGCAAAAAAGCTACTTCTTTTATTCTCACCTATACCGTCGAAAGAACCAGCCATTGCAAGAGCTTCTAAATTTTTTTTGTTAACCGACTGCAAGTTTACTTTCTCAACTAAATCGTAAATAGTTTTAAACTCGCCAAACTCTTCGCGTACTTTAATAATGTTTTGAACCGCTCCGGCTCCTACACCTTTTATGGCTCCCATACCAAAACGTAGGTTACCATTTTTATTGGCTGTAAATTTCACAAAGCTTTCGTTAATATCGGGTCCAAGAACATTCAATCTCATTCGTTTGCACTCGTTCATCAATTTAGTAATGTCTGTAATATTATTCAGGTTTCGGCTCAGGTTAGCTGCCATAAATTCGGCCGGAAAATGTGCTTTTAAATAACCCGTTTGGTAGGCTATGTGAGCATAACAAACCGAGTGTGATTTGTTAAAGGCATATTGCGCAAACTCTTCCCAATCTTTCCATATTTTATTGATTACGTCGTCGGGTCTTTTCCCTGTGTTTTTACATTCGTCTGTAAACTGAAAATTAGTTTTGCACCCTTCAATAAATTTCTCATTCAATTTGGCCATCAATGCCTTATCTTTTTTTCCCATTGCTTTACGAAGCGTATCGGAATCGCCGCGTGTAAATTTTGCCAGCAAACGAGATAATAACATTACTTGTTCCTGAAAAACTGTAATACCGTAGGTTTCTTTTAGGTATTTTTCCATCATTGGAAGATCGTATTCTACCTTTTGTTTACCATGTTTGCGAGCAATATAATTCGGAATATATTTCATTGGTCCCGGTCTATACAAAGCATTCATGGCAACTAAATCCTCAAAACGGTTGGGTTTCAAGTCGCGCAAATGCTTTTTCATACCATCCGATTCAAATTGAAAAATTGCTGTAGATTCACCATGACTCAACATATCATACGTAAGTTTATCGTCCCATGGGATTTTTTCAACATCAATTTTAATGCTTTTCGAAAGTCTAATATTTTCGAGCGTTTCTTTTATAATTGATAATGTTTTTAAACCAAGAAAATCCATTTTTAACAAACCAATATTTTCTACATAACGACCGTCGTATTGAGTTGTTAAAAGATTTGCCTCATCTTTGGTTGGCATTAAGGGAATATGGTCTGACAAGGGGTCGCGACTAATAATAATTCCACATGCATGCACCCCAGATTGCCTAACTGAACCTTCCAGAGCTTCAGCAAATTTTAGAGTTTTTACAATTAAAGGATTGCTCGAAGTTTTTTCCTTTTTAAGATCAGCACTCTCCTTATATGCTTTCACGAACGTTGTTTTAGGCGTTTCGGGAACTAATTTGGCCAATCGATCTGCCTCAGCCAATGGAAGTTTTAAAACACGAGCCACATCTCTGATAGCCATTTTTGTTGCCATTGTTCCGAATGTACAAATATGCGCTACCTTGTCTTTTCCATATTTATTAGTCACGTAATCGAGTACTAATTGTCGTCCGTCGTCATCGAAATCAATATCCACATCGGGAAGTGAAATTCTATCAGGATTCAGGAAACGTTCAAATAGCAAATCGTGTTTAATGGGGTCGATATTTGTAATTTTGGTACAATAAGATACAGCAGCTCCAGCCGCTGAACCACGACCGGGCCCAACCAAAACACCCATTTCTCTCGCCTCGTTTATAAAATCCTGAGTAATTAAAAAATAACCCGGATAACCCATTTGTTTGATGGTTTCCAACTCAAAATCTAAACGCGTAATAATATCTTCAGATAACGGAGAACCATATCGAATTTTAGCACCTTCAAATGTTAAATGTCTTAAATATGCTGCTTCCAGTTTTATCCTCAACACCTTTTCGTAGCCGCCTAATCTTTCAAACGATTCAACTCCAAATTCGTCACTTAGTTCTTCAATTGAATATTTATCCCTAAATTCCTCTTCGGTACCAATCTCTTTTGGAATGGGAAAAACAGGCATAATCGGAGCGAAATTCAATTCAAAATTTTCAACTTTATCGGCAATTTCTTTGGTATTCATTAATGCATCCGGAACATCACTAAACAACTGGTTCATTTCAGCTTGCGTTTTAAACCACTCTTGTCTGGTGTAACGCATTCTGTTCGGATCATCCAAGTCTTTACCTGTATTTAAGCAAATTAGTAAATCATGCGCACTGGCATCTTCAGCATTGGTGAAATGAACATCGTTTGTGGCAATAATTTTTACACCATATTTTTTAGCGAGTGGAATAATTAGCTTATTTACTTTAACCTGATTGTCATAAACATTTTCTCTTTGCTCGGCTGCTTCAGCCGGATGACGCTGCAATTCAAGATAATAATCTTCACCAAAAATATTTTTAAACCATTGAATTGCTTTTTCTGCCTCTTTAATGTTATTCTTCATCAACAGATTAGGAACTTCTCCTCCTAAACAGGCCGATGTAACGATTATACCTTCTTTGTATTTTTCAAGTAATTCTTTATCGATACGAGGTTTGTAATAAAACCCTTCGTTATTTGCTTTTGATATAAGTTTTATAAGATTTTTGTAACCTATTTTGTTTTTAGCCAATAAAATTAAATGATGCCCGGAGCGATCTATTTTATCTTTTTTATCGGATAAAGTTCTTGATGCTACATAGGTTTCGCAACCAAGAATTGGTTTTATGCCCATTTTTAAACAAGTGGCATGAAACTCTTTAATACCAAACATGGTACCATGATCGGTTAATGCCAAAGTACTCATGCCATCATTCTTCGCTTTGGTAACCAATGCTTCAACGCTGGCGGCTCCGTCTAAAATGGAGTATTGAGAGTGTACATGTAAATGGGTAAACGGAATCATTCTTCAACAATTTTCTGTAAAAATTACTCTATTTCAAAAAACTATAAAGTTACAGCTTTTGAAATGCTGAAAATACAATGTTGATAAAAAATGATTGAATAAATTGTAAAAAAAAGGTGGTACAAATCTAAATTACAATTCAATATTTT
>Ga0307988_1000453_pt1 | contig 28628 bp, 21 predicted proteins | sample EllFjometagen183_FD_203166 | JGI IMG/M metagenome (GOLD analysis project Ga0307988, IMG submission 203166) | Marine microbial communities from Ellis Fjord, Antarctic Ocean - #183 | ecosystem: Environmental > Aquatic > Marine > Unclassified | place: Southern Ocean | collected 2014-10-08 | reverse complement strand
CAAGCTGATTTGTATTTCACTATCGATGAAAAATCTAATGACGCTGATTTGACTGAAAAAGGACGTAATGAGATTTCCGGCGATGACCCTGATGCTTTTATCATGCAGGATATGCTTGAGGAAATTCATAAAATTGAAAATGATGCGAATCTTGACGAAGAAACAAAAGTTAAAAGTAAAAAACAGTTCAATGAAGAATTTTCCGCAAAAAGTGAGCGTCTCCATGACCTTTCTCAACTACTGAAAGCATATTGCTTATTTGAAAAAGATGTTGCCTATGTAGTTCAAAATGGCAAAGTAATGATAGTTGACGAACACACCGGTCGTATGATGCCGGGACGCCGTTTCAGCGATGGTCTTCATCAAGCACTTGAAGCTAAAGAGCATGTTGAGATCGAGCAGGAAACTCAGACTTTAGCGACAATCACCATTCAGAATTATTTCAGACTCTATGAAAAACTTTCCGGCATGACAGGTACTGCCGAAACAGAAGCCACAGAGTTCCATAAGACATATAAAATTGATGTTATTGTCATACCTACTAACCGTCCGGTTATAAGAAAAGATGATAATGACTCGATATTCAAAACTAAACGTGAAAAATTTAACGCGGTAATCGAAGATGTCGCTGAATGTCACGAAAGAGGACAACCTGTACTGGTTGGAACAATTTCCGTTGATGATTCTGAAATCATTGCCCGTATGTTGGCTCGCGCTAATATTCCGCACAGTGTTTTGAATGCGAAAAATCATCAGCATGAAGCAGAAATTGTCTCTTCCGCTGGACAACATGGCGCGGTAACCGTAGCTACAAATATGGCCGGTCGCGGTACTGATATTAAACTTGGCGAAGGCATTACTAAACTCGGAGGTCTGCACGTTATTGGTAGCTCTCGTCATGATTCCCGCCGTATTGACCGTCAGTTGCGTGGTCGTTGTGCTCGTCAAGGCGATCCGGGATCATCTAAGTTCTATGTATCTCTGGAAGATAACTTGATGCGTCTGTTTGGTTCTGACCGCATAATTAAAATCTTCGAACGTTTTGGTATCGAAGAAGGCGAACAGATACAACATCCATGGCTCAATAAATCTATCGAGACTGCTCAACGCCGAATTGAACAACATCATTATTCTATGCGTAAACGTACATTGGAATTTGATGATGTCATGAACAAACAACGTGAGATCATATATGGTATTCGCAAAGACTCTTTGACTTCTGAAAAACCACAAGACGTCTTATTCGAAGTCCTTGAAGGCTCTATTGTAGAAAAACTGGTTCAAGCATCTATCCCTCCTGAAACAGCTCCAAAAGGAAGTGCAAAACTCTTCAATTGGGAACTGCTTTTAAACTGGCTCAATGTCAATTTCCCAATTGGTTTTACCCAGGAAGAACTCGAAGAATTCTTCAAACAAGATACAATTAGCGACATGGACGCTTTGACTACATATATTTCCGAGCGCATCGAAAAGACTTACAACAAAAAACATTCTGACATGGATGATGAGCAGAGAGAATGGATTGCTCGTCATACCGTTCTTGAAGCGATTGACCGTCTCTGGCAGGAACATTTATACACAATGGACCACTTGCGTTCCAGTATTTATCTACGTGCTATTGCTCAGAAAGATCCTTTGATCGAATACAAGAATGAAGCCTTCAAGACTTTTGAAACTCTTATGGGCCGCATTTATAATGAAGTCGTTACCAATCTTTTCCGCGCAACAATTTCTTCTCTTGAAGATTTTGAAACCATGCTGGAAACCATGCCTCAGGAACAGATACATGAGATGTTCGGTCAGTTTGATGAAAACGAATTTAACGCTGAGCAAGCTGAAACTACGCTTGCAGAAGGCAGTGGATATGGGGAAGATGACATTCAGATAACTTTCCGGCGCAACCAGCCAAAAGTAGGACGTAACGATCCTTGTCCTTGTGGAAGCGGAAAGAAATATAAAAAGTGTTGCGATAAATAAACGAGGCAAATACCTCGTTTTAAAACATATTTATATGAGCATCTGAATCAAATTTCAACTGACCCATAATATCAGATATTCTGCATAATAACTCTTTTGAGGAAAAAGGTTTTAGAATCAAATCATTACACCCTTTTTCGTGAAGCTCTGCAATGGTCTCATCATCCGTAAAGCCACTGATACCAATAGTTAATGGACATATTTTTTGTTGGTTTAGATTTTTTATCAATTCCAGACCAGACATGCCCGGCATACAAATATCAGTTATGAGCAAGTCTATTTTGCTATCACGCTCATAGCTTCCTCTTATCAATTCCAGAGCTTTCTCTCCACTATTGGCGGTTGTTACAGTGTGTCCTTCAATTGATAAAACGAGTTCAAGGCATTGGGTTAAGTTTTCTTCATCGTCAACAAGCAAAATATTGCAACTTTCCATTATTTCCCCCTCTTTATTTTTTATAGTCAATATTTAAAACCATACTATAATATATTGTATTAAATGTGAATTTGCCAAGATCATTAGTAAAAAATTATGATAATTATATATTTTCCCCATATATCTTACAAATTAATTAGCAAACTCAAAATAAACTGTTAAGCTTCCTGCTTCAGCAAAGAAGAAATGTCGTTAACAAATTTGACCAAGTCAAAAGGTTTTCTGTAGAATCCCAGAATATGTTCGTGGTTTTCAAGCAACTTTTGAATATCCTTCTCAGCACTGTATCCGCTTGAAATGACGATTCTAACCAGTGAATTGATCTTTTGAAATTCATTTATCATATCTTTCCCGCTGATCTTGGGCATAACCATATCCATAATCACCAAATCAACCTCTTGCCATGAGCTTTTATAATACTCCATAGCGTTGAGTGGGTCTGTATATGTAACTATTGAATATCCAAGTGCTCCCATAAAATCAGTAAGCATTCGGCAAAATTCTTCTTCGTCATCAATAAGCAAGAGCTTTGATTTTGATTTAGAAACAGTGATTTTTTTAGTTTTACTTGATTTACCAATAACATTTTTTCTTATTACAGGCAATAAAATGGAGAATTCTGCTCCCATACCAAGCGCATTTTTAACATTAATATATCCATTGTGGTTTTTTACGGCTCCCAAAGCCGCAGCAAGTCCAAGACCTGTTCCACGACCAGAATTTTTTGTTGTGAAAAAAGGTTCAAATATGAGTTTCTTGTTCTCGTCCGCAACTCCAGTTCCAGTATCAGTGATTGAAATCTTGATGAATCTACCTGCTTGCAGATTGAATTCGGAATGTTTACATTGTTCTTCCGTAATTGTTTCATTAAGCGTTTTAAATGTAATCATACCGCCATTCGGCATCGCATTTTTGGCATTAATTGCAATATTCATTATGGCATTCTGAATCTGTGCCTGGTCCCCTTGAATATTATACAGTGTGGCTGAAGAATCTACTTTAATGGTGATTCGTTTGTCAATAGTATGGTTGAGGATTAAAATCATATCATTAATAATTTTATGAATATCAATCGGAATATTTTGGTATTTACCTTTCTGGGCAAATGCCAGTAACTGTTTTATCAGTCCAGAAGAATTTTCTGCTGCGGAAAGCATCTGATCCAAGCATTGTTTCTTTTTCTCTTCATTGAGATGAGCTTTGGATTGTAATATGCTTGTATATCCCATTATAATTGCTAATTGGTTATTAAAATCATGAGCAATTCCTCCAACCAGCAATCCTATGGCTTTTAGTTTTTCTTCTTCTATTAATTGATTTTCGAGAGCTTCTTTTTCTTTTTCAGCTTTATTTTTTGCCTCAATTTCTTTTTGAAGTTCTGCATTTTTATTCTCGAGGGTAATGTTATTTTGTTTTATACTTTTGCTGAGATTGTTGTTTTCATTAAATACATTATTAATCGTTGAAAACCATGGTTTCCATATACTTGGAAGCTTCTTGTCAAGGTGAACTTCTTTGCCACGGCTTTTCGCCAAAATAAAATTAACAAAGCTTTCAGCAGGTCGCACCAGTTTTCTGTGAGTCACATACAGAGAGGCGAAAACCAATATCAACATACAAGCAATGAACCACATAGTGCCATATCCAGTTTTACTAATAATAACATCCATCAGGGTCTGATTTGGGAAATAATATAGAATCGAAAAAGGCGAACGCCTAAGAGAGGATTTTATAAATTTCCATTTTCCCTCTTCTATAATAATATTATTCGGTGCACTCAAAATACTACTCAGTTTTGACTTCAACTCCACAGGCAGGCCATCTTTAAGTTTCTTGATGTCTTCTTTGTCATTATAAGAAATTAATTTGGGGTGGGCAAGCATATTCTGTTTCGTGTCGAACACTACCATTAATCCTTTGCGCTGCGGTTCGAATTCCGAAACAATAGTATTCAGGAAATCGACTGTTACATCAGCACCTACCACTCCAATAAAATCATCCTGGTTATAAAGAGAAATACCACAACTGGCCATGACGCCGCCATTCGCTCCGCCAGCATCATAATATGCCTCTGTCCAGTACACATTTTGTTTGGGATTATTTTTTGGAACACCTAATTTCCAAATATCATAAGAATAAGTATCATCGCCAAATCTATACGTTTTTGAAGAAACCCATGGATGATGAATAAATTGTTTTTCTTTGGTTATACAATACACATAAATGAGGTTTGGCAATGCTTTTTTTAGGGCATAAAATTCATCGGCTAACTTTAAGCCCATGCTGGTAATCTTGTCGAATCGGAGTCCTCGGTTGCGGAATGATCCGATACCAGTCATATTTACTTGGACATTTTCACGGTGCTGATCGCTTATATTATCCATGTGATAATAGTTTTTGCCGGGCTCTTCTTCGATGAACTTATAAGAAAATGGAAACTTAACCCCAGTTTGTTGAGATTCAAAAAGATCTGCTTCCGCTGATGTTTTAATTTGGGTAAGACAGTTTTCTATATGGAAAAATTTTGTATCAATTCGATTCTTGAATTCCTGAAAATACTTAAGGAGTGCTTTTTCATCCTGTTCAAGGTATTCATGACTTTGGTTAATTATCAGAATACTAAAAGCAATAAGAACGAAAACAAATATGCCGGAAAACAGCAATACATGTTTTTTTTGGAATTTTGCAACGTTATTATTCATAATACTCATAAGATTTTAAGATACATTCATAACTGATTTTTTCCAATGATGTTAGAGGAAATGTTTTTGAAATCCATTTCCGCTTTTCAGAATGCTTATCGCACCTTCTGAACTGACGATATTGCCAATTATTTCGGAGACACAAAGATCGACATGTTCAGGAAGTTGGATGTCGCTAGAGTATCCGTGGATAACTTTGATTTGAGCATCATCACTAATGATTTTTTCTCGCTTTACCCAAGCTTGCTTGGATACTCCTTTAAGCATTTTTCATTTTTTTGAGTCTGGAACTTAGAGCTTGTGGGGTGATTCCTAACATTCCCGCGGCTACACTTTGATTTCCTGTAGCACGTTCCATTGCTTCCTTGACTAATGTTGAGCCCATTTTTTTGAGTTCAGGTAGAACAAGTAAATTTTTTAGACATGTATCTAAATCACTAGCATCTTCATAGGAAGCAACATCATATCTTGAATTACGTTTTATGTGAGCGGCAAATACGTTTGTTGATAATGTTTTTGCCTGATGATTGCTTATCGCGTCATGTACCATTGCTTCAAGTTCGCGAATATTTCCTGGGAAATGATATGATTTCAATAATGTGATAAGTTCATCAGGATAATAAGGTTCTTTCTTCTTTAGCACTTTGGCGGCAGATTTTATGAAATAGTTTAGCAACAATGCAACATCTTCACTGCGGTCACGCAATGGCGGAATATCAATATGATGCGTTGCGATACGATAATACAGATCTTTTCTGAATTCCTGGTCACGTTGAAGTTCGTGTAAATCCCGGTTAGTAGCTAGAATTATTCTTGCAGAAGATATCTTTACTTTATCCGAGCCGAGTTGCTGATATTCTCGTTGTTGGAGCAAACGCAAGAGTTTGATCTGAGAAGCTATATTGAGATCACCTATTTCATCAATAAACAATGTACCGTCACTGGCTTTTTCGATAACCCCAGGACGATCGCTGATTGCTCCGGTAAATGCTCCTTTGGTATGTCCGAAGAGCGTATCGGAAATCATATTGTCATCAAGTCCGGCGATGTTTACTGTTACCAGTTTTCCCTTGCATTTTGATTCATCATGCAGAGCTTTAGCAAAAAGTTCTTTACCTACACCCGTTTCCCCGGTTATCAACACAGGTTGCCTGCTAGCTGCAATTGCTGAGCAATAGCGGAAAATAGCATACATATATTTATTATTGGTGATTATTGGTGTAAAAGATTTAGAACTTTTCTGATCGTTTCCTAACAGAAGGCTATTCCTCAAGCGCGCATTTTCTCGTTTGAGTTCATTGATATCTAGATATTTACGCACGTTGTCCAGGAGCTTGTTTATGTCAACAGGCTTGACCATGTATTCAGCTGCACCGTGATGAATGCATTCGACAGCCTTTTCAAGAGAGTTTATACAGGTAACCATTATTATTGGTATTTCGGGATATTCATTAGTAAATTCATCGAGTAATTCATCCCCAGGAATCTCTGGCATCATCATATCTAAGATGATTAATTCAATATCTTGCGTTTGAACAATTTTTTTAGCTTTAAGCCCTGAGCTGCAAGCTATAATGTTATTTATACCGGCACTTTGTAAAGCCAGTTCATAACTGCGCAAAATATTTTTTTCATCATCTATTAGCAAAATAGGATTTTTAGGATATAATTGTTCGCTCATATAGTTCTCCTTTTATTCATCGCACACCAGAGGTAAAATAATTTCAACAATAGTTCCTTTACCATTTCTTGAGTCAAAATTGAAGTGTCCCTCATGATCTTTAAGTATTGATGAAGATATTGACAAGCCTAAACCGGTTCCGCCGTCTTCACGTTTGGTGGTAAAGAATGGGTCGGTTATAAAGTTCAAGTGTTCAGATTTAATACCATTACCATCATCAATGATTTTAATAATAGCTAATTTGCCGCTTTTATCAATAGATGTTTCAATTTCAATACTCTGCTTTCTAGAAGTCAAGGCTTGACAGGCATTTTGCAATACATTTATAATGACTTGTTCTATTTGTTGTTGAACACCTTTGACCGGTAGTTTTTTGATTTTTCGATTTATTGTAAATTTATCAGTAGATTTAATCATCTGATTTTTGAGCAGAAAAGTTACATTCTCTATTGCATCATGCAAATCAAAAGTTTCTTTTATATCACTCGGCGCATTACGAATATAGGCCTTTAAACTTTCAATGATTTTTCCAATTCGTTCCGAACCATCTTTTATTCCAAACAGCAAATCATCTATACTTTCTTCTAGTTTATTTCCAGGTATATTTCCCAGCTTAAAGTCAGGAGAATCTTTCATCTTACTGTAGAAAAACGGTTTGAAGTCTTTCCACATTTTTTGTAATAAGACTGCGTTAATATTGATAAAATTATTAGGATTATTTATTTCATGAGCAACTCCACTAATCAAAACCCCCAATGACTTCATTTTGTCTGCCAAGAGCAATTGTTCCTGATGAATTCTTGCTTTAGCTTTAGCTCTTTCATGATCGGTTATATCTAAAACTCCACCTACCAGAAATCTCGGTTTGTTTTGCGAATCATATAAAATATTTTTTTTATTAATTACAAACCGTTTCTCCCCTGTTGAAGTTGTTAAAGTATAATTTTTTTCAAAATATTTTTCAGGATTTTTCAAAAAAGCTTTTTCATCTTCATCAAGCTCTGTGCCTGCGCTCTTATTGTTGATACTATGAATATCTTTAATAGTAGAGCCAATAAGACTTGGAATTTTTGTACCCACGCTGGTAATAAATTCTTTGAATGCTTCATTAAAGCCAATATAACGTCCGTTCATATCTTTGTAATAAACAGGAATAGGAAGGGCGTCAGCAATACGTTGCATAAGTTCCAAACGTTCTTTCACTACATTGTAGCGTTTACTATGACTGAGGTCTTCAATACAACCGATAATTTTATATATTTCGGCTTTACTGTTAAATATTGGAACTCCTCGCGATAGAACCCAAGTATATTGCTCATTTTTGTGCAAAACACGATACATACATTCATAAATAGGACTTTCACCTGTTATTAATTTTTCATATGTCTCTGTAACACGTCCTATATCTTGAAAATGTATTTTTTCCAAAATATCATCGTTTTTAACCATTCCATTCTTATTTTTCATTTTCGAGAGCTTCCTTATTGCTTCTGAAAAATAAGTTTCAGTCGAAGCTACAGTGTGTTCCCAAACTCCAAGGCCAATTTTTTCGAAAAACGAACGCAAATTATTTTCGGTCTGTAATGCTTGTTTTTCATGTAATTTTTTTTCTGTAACATTCCAATTAATACCAAGTATTCTAAGAGCGTTCCCTTGTTCGTCACGTTCAATTGTACCATGGCAAAGGAAGTAATGCACACTGCTGTCATCACCGATAATTCTGTATTGACAATCATATGAATCATGTTGCACAGTATCATCAAGGATGCTTGATGCTTGATCACGATCTTCAGGGAGTAAACTTTTCAGAAAAGCTTCTTTAATATTTTTCTTGGGCGGTGTCCAGATTCTTTTCAATTGTTCTGACGGGATTAATTCATTGCTTCGAAAGTCATAGGACCATACGCCAATATTGGCTAATTCATAAGCATCATGAAGTTGCGCATCTTTCATACGCAGTTCTTTTTCAATTCTTTGCTGTTCAGTTATCTCTTGAGTTATCCCGATAATCTTTATAGCTTTTTTACCGGAAGCATCAAATACAGTTTTGCCTTTACTGTTCAGGTAATGTAATACTCCATCATCTCCATGATACCTGTAAACAAACTCGAATTTTGGGTATTTAACAGGATTGTTCCACATCTCTTTAATTGCTTCTCGATCATCCTTATGTATTTTGGATAAAAGAGAGTCCATTTCATTTTTATTACTTGGCTCTCCACCGGTGAAGATTTGACGATAATGCAAGGGGGCATCAAGTTTATGTTTAATCAGATCATAAGACCATGAAATCACATGTGTGAGGTCATAGATATTGCGCAGTTGTTCTTCTTTAAATTGAGCATCATGCTTGGAAAGCTCAGCTTTGAGAGATGCGTTTTCTTCGCGCAAAGTTTGCACTTCTTTCTTGAGTTTTTCGTTCTGTTGCATTATTAACCCCGGTTAACATATAATAGAGTTAATATAACATTACTTTGATAAATTAAAAATCAAGGAGCTAATTGATTAAATTTGATCTAAATATTTTTTAGCAGTACGCTTGAGGGCTGCAACTTGACGCGGACTGAGTATCCTGCCGTTTTGAGCTTGTGAACGAATTGATTCAATAAATTCCTTATCATCATAAACTCGTTTTCCCTTTTTGACCGGTTCAGCCCATTCCTTAACTTTTCCCAAATCAGCGAGGAGCTTAACAACTTCCGGGTCTTGTTCGACTGCTTTGCCGTCCTTCATTTGAGCTTCAGGTTTTTCAGGATCAATGCCGATTGATTTGCATAGAGCAACGAAGTCACTGATTTGATCTTTATATTTGACTGCAAAACGTCCCAGTACCGCCAGTTGTTTCTCTGAAAGGATTCTGCCTCTATCGACCTGGCTGGCAAATGATCCTATAAATTTTTTATCATCGTAGGTACGTTTGCCGGCTTTGACCGGTTCTTCCCATTTGATATTGTCAAAATAGGCAAGCATATCTTTATATTTAGAAACTTCCTCTTCAGATGGAGCATTGGCCTGCTTATCCAAAAATTCTTTCTGTTTAGCTAAAGCATCTTCCCAGTCGCTGACAAAATCATATTTAGAGGCTGTCTCAGCAAGCTCGGGTAATTGATCAAGATATTTAGTGCCAAGTCGCAGGAGGACCCCCCACTGCTTAGCAGTGAGTACTTTAGTTTCAACATAATTATCTTTTACTGAGTTGAAGAATTTGAAATCGTCATAAGTCTTGCGGCCAACTTTTACGGGTTCTTCCCATTTTTTTATTGTCGTAAGCTGTTCGATTACCGCCATCGCCTTTTCATGTTCAGGTGCGCCATAGCATTTAGCATCTTTGACCCATTTAGCGAAGCTCTCATAGAATTTAGCGAGCATGTCAGTCCAGACTAAGTCTCCAGATTCGACTTCGTCGAGTCGGGTTTCCATTCGTGATGTAAAATCAATCTCAAATAAACTAGGTATTACTTTGATTAAGAAATCATTGACTTGAAAACCTAATTCAGTTGGATATAATTTTCCTTTTTCTTTTTCAACATAGTTACGAGTTTGAATAGTACCCAAAATAGAAGCGTAAGTAGAAGGACGTCCGACCCCTGATTCTTCAAGCTTTTTAATCAATGAAGCTTCAGAATAGCGGGCAGGCGGCTCAGTGAATTTCTGTTCCTTAAGTGAGTCAAGCATCTTGCAAGCCTGTTGTTCACGCAGTTTCCCAAGGACTTCCGCGTGTTTTTCTTCATCTGTATTAGAGTTGCCGAATAAGCGCATAAATCCAGGGAATACTGTAACCATGGCATTTGCCCGGAAAGTATATTCATTAGCGTCTGCGCCTTTAGTTACAACGTCCACAGCAGTTTGACGTTGTAGAGCCTGTGACATTTGACTGGCAACAAAGCGTTTCCAGATAAGAGTATAAAGTTTTAACTGGTGATCATCCAGATATGCTTTCATGCGTTCAGGAGTGTTGTTCACATCAGTCGGACGAATAGCTTCATGAGCTTCTTGTGCTCCGCCTTTGCTTTTGTAGAAATTTGGTTTGGCTGGAATATATTCTTTACCATAATTCCCACCAATAAAATTACGACAGTCATCTTTTGCTTCTTGAGCGATATTGACCGAGTCTGTACGCATATAAGTAATTAAACCAGCAGTTCCAGCTCCAGTATCCACACCCTCATACAACTGTTGCGCCAAACGCATTGTGTTGCTTGCGGAATAATGCAGTAGATTGTTACCAGCTTGCTGTAGTGTGCTTGTTGTAAATGGTGGTGGTGCGTTGCGGCGGCGGTCTTTGGTTTCAATACTGCCGATCTTTAAGCCATCACCATTGCAAACCGCTTCGAGCAGCGCTAAAGCGTCTTGTTCATTATCTATTTTAAATTTATCAGTATTGATCTTGAATAGTTTAGCGGTAAAAACTTGTCCTTCAACATCAAGCTTTAATGAAAAATTCCAGTACTCTTCAGGTTCGAAAGCGGTGATTTCGCGTTCACGTTCAACTATCAAACGTAGAGCAACAGTCTGAACACGTCCAGCACTTGTGCCGCGAGTGATTTGTGACCACAACAAAGGACTGACCATATAACCAACCATGCGGTCAAGTACGCGTCGTGCCTGTTGTGCGTCAACCAGATCCATGTCAATAACTGTGGAATGATCAAAGGCTTTAGAAATAGCGCTTTTGGTAATTTCGTGAAAAGTTACTCTTTTGAAGTCGCCTTTATACTGTTTTTTGAGCAGTTCCTGTAAATGCCAGGCGATGGCTTCTCCTTCGCGGTCAGGGTCAGGTGCGAGAAATACTGCTTTAGCTTTTTTCGCGGCGGCGCGCAGTTCTTTGATTATTTTTTTACTTCTATCACTTTCAACATATAAAGGATTAAAGTTATCTTTAAGATCGACACCAAGCGAATGCGTAGGTAAATCTCTTACATGTCCAACCGAAGCCATGATTTTATAATCACTTCCCAGCATTTTCCCAATGGTGCGGGCTTTGGTCGGAGATTCCACTATTACCAGATTATCAGCCATATATATCAAATTCCATTAAATTAATTTAGATTCGCTCATTAAATATAGACCTCTATAACTATCCAAAAATCAAGAACTTTCAAGTTTTAAATCATTTTTTTTGCGAAAATAATTTATTCCAAGCAGGATTGAAAGATTATTTCTTTTCATAATCTCATAAATAAAAGTGTTACAAAAATAAATTTTCTATAATCTAATCCTGCTAAGAAAATACCTTAACGTTTTTTGTAGGTTACTCCATTCCATGTGTCTGTGCGGAACGGAATTGCAGGAAGTCCTTCCTTGTTATAAAGGTTGCAGCCTTCAGGATTATTGCTCCATGCATAACGCACTGCTACTGGTTTTTTCACTTTAGGACTGCTGACAATAATTGTTGAGCCTTTGATCTCAGCTCTTGCCCAGACAAATTTCTTGTCTTTGCCTGCTATAGCAAAACGCTGTAAATTACCATTATGAGCACGCAAGCCGCCGCCAATATTATCAAGTGTGAGGATTATTTTATCTCCATCTATTTTGCTAGATTTATAGGTAGGCCCTGAAAAAACGATGTCTTCGTCGTAAGCTATTTTTAATGCCGCCAACATAAGACGTTTACCGACATCCTGTTTGTTCTTAGGATGAATATCTCTGGTTGCGCCAATGTCTATTGCAGATGCAACTCCGCAAGCAGGCAGTTTGCTCGCAGTCATGTTTTGCGCTTCGCGCAGTTCAGCCCAATATGAATTAACAGGATGTTCATAAACTCTGCTGTAATTAGCCAGTTCCACAATCAGGAATGGGAAATCACCTTGATCCCAGGATTTGCGCCATGATTTAATCATAACAGGGAGCAGTGTGCGGTATTGATATGCTCTGCCGGTATTAGATTCGCCCTGGTACCAGATAGCGCCCTTGATGCCGTAAGGGACCAGAGGATTTATCATAGCGTTATAAAGTCCAGCAGGACGATGTGGATGTTTGGCGTGGTAAGGATAGCGTGGGCGGCGGAGACGTTTTTTCGCTTTTATTTTTGTTTTTTTTGCAGTCGCTATTTTTTTCTTGTATTCCGCTAGTTGTTTTTTGTATCTTTCGAGGTTTTTCGGGAAAGCATCCAGTCGTTTTTCGTGACGGATAAAGATTTGCTTTAACATTGGCTCTGCATTTAAATAATCATGACGAGTCCATGCTTCTGCCGGAGTTCCACCCCATGATGAATGGATCAAGCCGATAGGGACAGTTTTCAATGATTTATAAAGATCACGTCCGAAGAAATATCCGACAGCTGAGAAATACTTAACAGTGGCAGGGGTGCATTTTGTCCATTTACCTTGTACTTTATCTAAAGGCTTTGCGCTTACTGCACGGCGCACTTTAAATAATCTAATATTCGGGTAATTTGCCGCTGCGATTTCTTTCTTGGCATTTTTGGATCTGGCTACGCTCATAGACATATTTGATTGACCTGAACAAATCCATACATCACCACTCATGACATTTCTTAGGGTGATAACTTTCTTTGTTCCGCTGATCTTCATAGTATAAGGACCGCCGACGGGCAGGGTGCGTGTTTCGAGCATCCATTTGCCATCTTTATCAACTGTCGCTGTATATTTCTTATTGTCTATTTCCACAGCGATAATTTCTCCGGGAACACCTTTGCCCCAGACAGGAATGCGCATTTCGCGCTGTAATACCATTTCATTATTAAATAAAGGATTGATGCTGAATTTTGTGGCATTTGGCGCGGGAGCGCACATTTCAGAACACCATTGACATCCAAAACCACTGATTGCCAGTAATACTGTTGCGATTAATAATCTTTTCATAAATTCTTCCTTATTGTTATAAGTTTATGTTTATCCGCGCTTTCACGGGCGTATAATCCTGCTCTTGATACCTGGAATGTGTCTGCCATAGTCAAGCGGCAATGCCCTTTGCCTTGCAGAGAACGACAAAAGTCCCCGAAAAAATCTCCTTCTGCTTTTAGTTGTAGTTCTCGCGGTTGATTTTCATTGTCAGTCAATATTGCTTTGCCGTGGCGTACTTCGATGATGCCTTTTTCTCCGGCGATCCTGACTTGGTCATCGCCGTGACTTCCTGCGTTTTTCGGGCGCAGAAAGTCGGCGGAAATAGTTCCGACGGCATCATTTGCAAAGTGCATGGAGATTGCCGCGGCCGCTTCGCACTCATCGTATCCTTTGTTTCCTTTTACGGTTTGAGTGGCATATATTTCGGAAATATCACCGCTGAACCAGGAGAACCAATCTATAGCATGGACCGCCACCCATAAAATTGTTCCGCCGTAAGTTTCCCGTTTGCGGTAGAAATCAGGTCGGCTTGAATTAAAATGATATGACTTGCGACCGTATAACATGACCGCTTTACCTATTGCTCCTTCCTGAAACGCTTCATAAGCAGCGAAAAAATCAGGAGAATAGCGCATACCGTGCATGCCAATGATTTGTGCATTATTATCATTCGCTGCCTGCTCAAGCTCGTCGAGTAATTCCATTGAATGCGCGATTGTTTTTTCAGTAAAACAGTTGATTCCATGTTTAAGGCATTCAAGCGAAATAACCGCATTCATATCAAAGCGTGTAGCGATGACCGCTACATCCGGTTTAACTTCATCAAGCATATCGCGCCAGTCTGCAAAATGCTTAGCTTTAAACTCATCATTCAGCATTTTAGCTGTTTCACTTGTCATATCACCGGGCAGTCCTGAGGAAAAAGCACAAAGCTGCTGAGAATCTGGGTTTTTCTTTATTCCCTGTAGCGCGTAGCTAATATGTCCTGAACCGCCAATTACAACAATTTTCATATTTGTTCCAAGTTTGTTTTACTTACAATATTATATAAAGCGGTCATTGCAATAGTAAGATTGGCAAATTCTTTATTTTTGTCTGAAATTTTCAATTTTCAAGAACATGCGCAGAGCTTGACCTAGTTCATGAAGTGAGTCAGCTATCTTTTGGTCAGTTTTCTCTTGTAAGCTGAGGGTGACTCCATCTGATATCATGCGGTATAGTTCAGGTGAGAAAATGTGATATTCAGTAGAAATATTTTTTATTTCTGCACAATAAAGCTTTAATAAGGGTGATTCTGATGATGTTTTCAATTTATCAGTAGAACTTTTGCGGATTGGCAATCCGTATCCGATATTAGCGACAAAATCTTGAATTTTATTTGAGAGCATAAATTTCAGAAAATCCTTTGAAAGCTTAATGTCTGAACATTCTTTACGAACACAAAGCAGATCAACAGCTTGATTATTAGTGTCCAGTCCGCCAACAGGGAGGGGGAGTTGTGCCGGATGGAAATTTTCATTTATTTCATTTTCAGGGTATGGATATAAATTCTGCCGAGGACTAAAAAATAGAGCAAAATCATTTATATTATCGGTTTTTTCTATTGTCTTGAAATTCCTTAAAAGACCAGCAAAGCTTTGTAGAGCTTTTATAGATTGTGGATAATCTATTTTAATTGGATCGCCGTTTTCTGGATCATAAATTTTGCCGCCAAAACGGAATAAAAAAGTACTCCAGTGATGAATGCTGTCCAGTAAATTTATTACATTTTTTTCAGGAAATTTATCCTGTAACTTTTTTAGGGTTGCAATAAATTCTTCCCAGCTCCAATTTTTGTCTGGAAGCGGGCAATTTGCTTCTTTAAACATTTTCCGGTTGCACAGCATTATACGCGGGGAAAAAATGAAAGGAATTCCGCATAGTTTATTTCCAACATAAAATGGAGCTATTGCTTCTTCAAAAAAATCACTTTTATCTGGGAAAAGTTCATCGAAAATTTCAGACAAATCATAATATTCTTCATAATGGCTCAATAAATAGTGTGAAACCCTGATTTCAAACATCCCAGAATTAAACTTTTTGGAAATTCTAAGTCCATCAGGTAATGAGTTTTTACGGCTAATAATTTCTCTTAAAGGAGTTTGAGCGATAAAAATATTACTTGTCAGGAGGCGTTGACGCCAATTTTCAGCTACATAAGTTCCACTTCTAGCTTTGGTGACTAAAATCCCCTGTTGGCAGAGTATTTCTATAACTGTCTGCATAAGGGGGAATCCACATCCCGCTTCAATAGCCAGTTTGCGCGCTCCCGGAAATTTGCTTCCATCATCCCAGAGCCCTGACTCAAGCTGTTTCAGAAGATAGTTATATGCTTTGAAGCTTTTTTTATTCATTATTTATTTAGTTCCCATACTTTAAAGTTTCGATATGCTCCAAGCGCCCAGCTCATTTGGCGAAGTGCCATATAGCCGCTGCCGTATGGAACTCCGTAGCGTTTAGCGTCTTTATCGGTGTAATCCATTACCGGACGACCATCAATGGACATGAATATTCTTGATTTATCTTTGCACAATAATACTTTATGTATTTTCTTGTCGAAAGACATTCCCGCGGCTCCCTGAGCCATTAGGTAAAAAGAATTATTTTTGCGGAGATTTACTTGTGGCCTGCCGGGATTGTGTCCGGCATTGGTCAAATATGAAATATGATAACTTTTTATCTCGCCTTTGATATAATCAGTAAAAGTTCCATCACGTTCAGGGAGTGAAGGATCAAATACACTTTGCCCGTCCTTGCCTGATGCCGCAAAGAATACTCTACACAGACCATAATCAGATATTATTTTAATATCCCATTCAGCAATGAAACTTTCTGGGAATTTTTCAGGACACCACCAAACTATATGCCTTCTTTGTTTAGGTTTTGTCGATTCAAATATTTCCCAGCCATTCTTAAAATAACTCTTTACAGGTCCTTCTTTTTTCCAGGTGGCAAACTCAGGATCAGTCTTAGAACCATCATAGAGCAGTTTGCCGCGTTTTGCTTTTAAAGGATGTGAAAGATTGCAAGAAAGCAAAGGATTTATTTTTTGCGGAGGAGATAATTTCGCGACTTTAGATGGAATAATGTATTTATCATATATTTTAAAATCTTCAACAGTAAACGGTCCTTTCTTGATTAAAAGCTTAGCTGTTTTGAAAGCTTTCCATGGACGCAGTTTGGTGCCGGGCACACGAACTGGATAACCATCAACATAGGAGTCGAAACATCCTTTCCCCGCATTCCATGTCATGAAAAAAGAATATTTCTTACCTTTTTTGAATTCAGGCAAAAGCAAGCCCATTCCGACAATACCTTTTTTTGCCCATCGCCAATGTAATCCAGCAGCAGTTTTATCTAATTTTGCAGTTAAGGAACAAAAATTTGCGATAGAGAATATTTTAAACTTTTGCGGCACAGCCTGATTGCCATTCTGCATTGATTCATTAAAGGTGATGTTGAACGATACAGCACCTTTGCTACCCGGTTCCGCTTGAGCCGCTAGGATACTTGTGCATGCAGCGCTTATGGCTATGATTTTTTTATTCATGACTACCTCGGTTCAAATATTTTTGGGTTGTCAGTTACCGCAATCAAATCAAGGTAGAGCGATTCCCGCGGCATTATTTTTATTGTATGTTTGCCTTTTTTTAATTTATACGCCTTCATGCGTTTTAAATGTTCATTGTTATTAGCGGCAGTGCTCCAAGTCCAAGCTGTCCCGCTATACAAATGCGCGCTTTTCATTTTGCCATTATCAAGGGAAAAATTAAGTGAATCATGCATGCCGACCGGATCATTTGATTTTACTCGCATCACGATGAAGTATTTTCCGTCTTTCGGAATGTCAAAGCTATATTCCACAGGCTGTTTTCTTTTGCCTTCAACATAAATGCATTTTCCACCGGAGGCATTTTTATCTTCAGATATTGTATAGTCGTTTTTAGAAACAGGTTTTTCTGATTCAATATACAGTGTAAAAATACCTTTTTTAAAGGGTTTTACCAGCTGTTTGATATCGGTTTTCGCGTATATAGATACTGGGCGCGAATAACCGTTTGCTAAACGAATTAGAAATACTCCACGATATATAGAACGTTTTTTCATTAATTCAGGATTAAGTTTGACCGTGAAATTGATCTTATTTCCTGAACTTAATTTTCCACTTGCCGGTGTTACGGTAAACCACTTGAATACTTTATTCTTGCGGATTTTGTATGCTGATGAAAAACCTTTCCCTCCGACACTTGCCAGCACCTTTTGAGCTTTGTTGTTTTCAGGAGAGAAGTTTAGTTGGTATTTATCGAGGCTTACTGGAATAGGACGGTAAGGCAGAATTAGATTTTCTCCTTGCTGGAAAGCTCCAATATCAACTTTGTCGCCAGTGGTAAAGTTGTCAGTCGCGACACCTTTGCCAACTGTCGAGCAAGATTTTTGAGGAGTAAAAAGCCCGGCTTTCTCATCTTTGAATTCCGGATATTTACCAAAGATACCATGTTTCTCATGGGATTCTTTTTCGGCTGTTACCAGATTGTAATCTGTCTCAGCTTTTTTACAGTATTTCCGTCCGCGTATACCAGATTTTCCTGAAAAAATATTGTTTTTAGCAACGATTTTAAATAAGCGGTGCAAGGGTAGGCTTGTTCCATTGCCTAGAACAGTATTATTGAAGATGAATGAAACCGCGTCTTTTCCGGCATAATGGGAAGATGATTTTATGAGTTGTCCGGCTTTAGCGAATTCATCGCCCATATTGGCTATCAGGTTGCGGTACACATAGGAAGGACCAGACATACAACCTTGAATACTAACTGCGCAAAGCGCATTTTCAAATTTATTAAGGAATACGCGAACGTTCTGCTGTCCGCCGTCAATCTCAACGCAGTCATCATTTGCCATAGTCATCATATTGCCGTAAATATCCGCGTCACGATTGAATCCGCCATCTTTATAGAAGTTTCCGGCTCCTTCAATAGCGTCATTCCAGCGGTGTTCATCACTGCCGATAAAATCATTGTAACGAACTACTGTTGACTCAGGACGATTTATCATCATCCCTTCGGGACCGGCTGGATGTGAATAGCGCCACGAGTTGGCGGTATTTCTTGGATCATGGAAATAACAGCGTTCGATCACTGTATTTTTGCTTTTAGATAAATATATTCCAGCATCATTGTTGATGGCACGGCCTTTTTTCGTGTAGTATTTGCCGTCTTTATCAAAACGCTGAACGCCGACTCTGCCCCAGCCTGAAATGTCACAGTTAAGAAACCGCACGCTGTCACAATTCCTGACTAAAACCGCACTGGAACCACCGCCTTGTAAAGTTAATCCTTCGAGGATAATATATTTTGCTTCAAGTAGTTCTATTAATGGTTTTTTACTATTGTTTTTTAAGATAAAGCCGGGATCTGCGGTATATTTTATCCATCCCTTTGGAGATGCTTTTGTTTGAATTTTCAGGTAACCCTTAAAGTTTTTATCATTCAACACAATAGTCTTTGCTATCGGAACTTTTGGACTCCAGGTTTTAAAGGATTTTGTTCCAAGAACTTTTGCGCCGGAGAGGATTTTAAATTCGTAGTTTGTATTTTCATCGAGTCCGACAATACTGCCACGATACATCTGTTCTTCATTGATCCAGACTGGAGTCAATACTTTTTGCCAGTCTCTGCCTTGCTTTCTGAAAAATGCGTTGACCGCCTGTTTTTTAGGTGTTACAAAATAATAGCTACATGAATTAAACAGAGGAACCAGTTCAAAAGCTTTGCGGCTTTTCGGAGCTTTCTGATATGTTTTTATTTCTTCCAAATCTTTCTTGCTTAACTTGCTGGTGAATTTTATATAATTATAGTTAATTTTTCCACCTTCACCAAGAGCGTAAAGACAAACTTGTATTTTATGTTTTCCTTTCCATTTTCCAAAATTTGTAAGTTTGTAAGTATAAATTCCAGGTTTGCTCATAACTAGTATCGATTTTTTTACATAAGGCTTTTGGCTTATGAGCTTAACTTGACCTTTGTTAGTAAGATTAGTAACCTTGATGACTAGGATGGGGGTTTTGTCTATATCAACATCAAATGTTTTGTATGCCGTTACCCATGGCTGTTTATCGACTTTATCCGCCAGATAAAGTTTATTTTTACTAACGCTTAATTTTCCTGGTGTACTACGAGATAATTTCCAGTCTTTTTTTGAAAAGTTATCGATAATTTCCGCACTGCATGTCAGTTGAAAAAGACATAACGCTACTATAGCTGATTTAATCATACGAGTTCCTATTTTTAAATTAGTTACTAAGACAACTTGTTGTAGCTGGTTCTAACCATTTCACAAGGCCAACTCCGGCACTCAACTGATAAGGTGCTTTGACATGCTTAACATGTCCATCGCAGAAAAGTGCATTGGTTCCTCGTTGATGTCGGCTTGAAATGTAAGCGGGAGGAAGATCAGGGTCAAAGGGGCTATTGGGAGAGTTGCTGCTGTAATGAAGAGTATATCTTGTAGAAACACAATCGGTTACAAGCGGAGTTCCAGAGCCTTTTTTCTTGGTTCTATTGATGCTTGTCAGAGTGTGATTAGGGTAAGCACTTTTAGTGCCACCGTTGACGGAGTCGATGAGACCAGCGACTTTGTCATTGATGCCATAAGTATCATAATAAGGTTGATTTACACCAGTAAATGGATTTGTGTAATTTTTCTTCCATAAATCAGTTGCTGACGGGCATATAAAAACCCCAGTATTGTTTTTATTCTCTGGTAGATACTTATGTTGCTGCAGAACTATGAACCAGGCAGTACTGTTCGATACCGCGTTGTCAGGTATAATAAAATGGTCATCACTGTCATTACAATAATTAATCGAACCCAGTCCAATTTTTCATAATCTCTTTCCTTATTTTACAGGGGTTATTTAAACAATTCAGCTAAGTTAAGTTTTTGTTTTTTAGCGTCTTCGACCAGCCATCCGGCAACGATTTTCGCACCGTTCAAATTCAAGTGACTGTTGTCAACACGGCCTTTGCCTTTCGTTTTTTTATTCCAGTAAGTATATTTTGAATCCCCTGGAACATGGTTGTAAAGTTTCTTCGACTCTTCATGACTCATTTTACTGATGTTGCTAAAACTGATGTTATTCATATCAATCAAAGGGACATTATGTTCTTTAGCGACCAGACGACAGTATTTAGGATAATCTTTTAAAGAAGGTCTCAATTTGCCTTTATTTGCTCCGCTTCTGTAGAAAATACGGCGGACCATAGAACTTATTAATACAGGATGAGCACCTTTGGCTCTAGCTGCTTTTATGAATTTGATTAAATTTTCCCGGTAAAGCGTTTTCGCTTCAGCATAAATTGCCGGCCTATTCTTTTTCTGGTCATTGTGTCCGAATTTGATTAAGAGATAGTCGCCTTTTTTCATTCCTTCTTCAACTGCCTTCCAATAGCCGCGGTCTTGAAAACTTTTAGTACTGGTACCGCTTACTGCACGATTTTCCACCTTGACGCCCGGCTTGCAGTATTTCGGCAAAGCCTGCCCGATGCCAGCGAGAGGAGCTAGGCGTTTTTGATAAGTTTGAGTGATTGAATCTCCAATCATCCAGATAGTGACTTTGTTATTTTCCGCAAGCATAGTTAGTGAAATCCCCAGTAGTAAGATACTTAAGTGTTTTTTAAGGCAGAATTGCATGTAAATAATCCTTGTTAAATTTAACTATTTAAAACTGACCATGTCAGATTACGTAATGATTATACTACAAAAAATAGACAATGTCAATAGGAAAAAATAAAAAATACATTTTATTTACAGTTTAGTATGGAATGAGTACTTGACAAATTATTTTTTGATATTATGTTTATCTCTAGTAAACTTTGTTGTAAACAAATTATTTAAGGGGTTTTATTATGGATAAAGAAAATTGTTGGGTAGCATTTGACAAAATGGAAGCTTTTATGCGAGATGTTTTTATCGGAGTTGGTGTGCCGGAAGAAGATGCCGCGGTTTGCGCGGATATTCTCATATCAGCCGATAAACGCGGAATTGATTCGCATGGAATTGGGCGGCTGAAACCTATTTATTATGATCGTATCAAGCTGGGCATACAAAATGCCGTAACTGAGTTTGAAATCGTCCGTGAAGGTCCGACTACAGCGGTAATTGACGGTCATGATGGCATGGGACATGTTATTGCTAAGCGCGCGATGCAGATGGCGATTGATAAAGCTAAGAAATATGGCATGGGTATGGTCGCAGTGCGTAACTCCACGCATTATGGAATTGCAGGTTACTACCCTTTGATGGCAATAGAAAATGATATGATCGGTATTACCGGAACTAATGCACGTCCTTCGATAGCTCCGACTTTTGGTGTAGAAAACATGCTCGGAACAAATCCTTTGACTTTTGGAATGCCTTCTGATGAAGAATTCCCATTTTTTCTCGATTGCGCTACGAGTGTTTCACAGCGCGGCAAACTTGAGGTTTATGATCGCGCCGGCAAGGAATTACCTCCAGGCTGGGTGATTGGTGAGGATGGGAAAACCCGTACAGACACACATCAAATACTTGAAGACTTAGTCAAAGGAACAGCGGCGCTTACTCCGCTGGGCGGAATCGGTGAAGACGGTGCTGGCTACAAAGGTTATGGTTACGCGACAGTCGTTGAGATTTTGTCAGCGGCACTGCAACAGGGCGCTTTTATGAAAGGGCTACTCGGTTTTGACGCGGACGGCAAAAGATGTCCGTACAGGCTTGGACATTTCTTTATGGCGATTGATATTAACGCCTTTATTGATCCGGCTGAATTCAAGAAAGCCACTGGAGATATCCTCCGTGGTCTGCGCAATTCAAAAGTCGCACCAGGTTGCGAACGCATTTATACTCATGGTGAAAAAGAATACCTTACCTGGCTGGAACGTAAAGATAAAGGAGTTCCAGTAAATCCGGCTCTGCAAAAACATATTATTGAGATGAAAGCTGAACTCGGACTGGATCAGTATCAATTCGAATTCGAGGAATGTTAATAATGTACCTTAGCAAGCGAAAAATATGTCATAAAACTATCTTTGCACTTGTGTCGATTACAACATTACTTTTGGTGACTGGCTGTATAAGTGACAAGGAAACAAAAAATACAAATTCAAGGACTGAAAAAATGTTGTTTATTGCACATCGTGGAGAATCTAATGATGCCCCGGAAAATACTCTTAAGGCTTTTCGTTTGGCATGGCAGCGTGATACTGATGGTATAGAGTTGGATATACATTTGACTGCTGATGGGAAAATTGTTTGTATCCATGATGCGGATACCAGTAGAGTAGGGGATAAAAAATTGGTGGTCGCCAAAGAAAGTTACGAAGCTTTATCTAAGGTAGATGTCGGTGAGGGCGAAAGAATACCGCTTTTGTCTGAGGTCTTGAAGGAATCTCCGATCGACCGTCAGATTTATATAGAAATTAAGACCGGCCCGGAAATTTTGCCTGCCCTGCAAAAACTTATCAAAAGTTTTCCAGCTAAAATTAAGAATCTACGAATAATATCTTTCGAGGATAACAGTTTGAAAGAGGCTAAAAAAATATTTCCGGATATACCAATGTATATTCTCAGTGAAGTCAAATGGAACGGCAAGGAAAATCGTTTTGAGCCTGATGCTAAAAAATTGATTGCCTTGCAGAAAGAAATGCAAGTAGAGGGCTTTGACCTCGAGGCATCTGATGAAATCACTGAAGAATTTTTGGCAGCATTGAAGAAAAATAATTCCCAAATAGCTGTCTGGACTGTTGACGATATAGCAAAAGCTAAGAAATTTAAATCGCTTGGGGTAGATGTGATAACCAGCAACCGGGCGGCATATTTAAAAGAGCACATGGAGCAATAATGGACTTACTAGAACTTTCACAGAATATAAAACGTTTACGTCAAAGTCAGAAAATGACAGTCGAAAGCTTGGCTCGAAACAGCGGCTTCAGCAAAGGCTTTATTTCTCGACTGGAAAATTTCAGAATTACGCCATCGCTTAAGGCTTTGCAGAAAATTTCTGTCGCTCTGGATGTTAATATCAGCGAACTTTTTCAAAAAGATATGGTCAAACCACTTTATACTCTGGGGAAACTTGATGAAGGTCAGGAGTTAATCAGGGATAATAACTTTGAATACGGTATGCATTATCATATTCTGGCGCATCAGCAGATAGATCGTAAACTCAATCCGATTCTTGTTGAATACAAAAGAGGAAAGTTAGAACGTGATTTCCTTATGCATGAATCCGATGAATTTTTTGTTTTGCTTGAAGGTGAAGTGGAATTTTACATTTCCGATGAAAGTTGCTGCAAAAAGATGAAAGCCAACGATACCTTATATCTAACGGCAAACGTTCCTCACAAGGTAAAACTAGCGCCTGACTGTGACTATGCCAAGGCGCTAATAATATATGAAAACAGCACGAAAATTTAATCTACTTTAACGATTTCTTTGATGATTAGGGATTCTTTTGGAACGTTTTGGTGACCTTTTTTTCTTGTTGTTTCGACTTTGGCTATTTTGTCAAGAACATCCATTCCTTCTATGACTTTGCCAAAAACACAGTATCCAAAGCTTCTTTTGCTTCTGTGGTCGAGGAAAGAATTATTTTTTAGATTGATGAAAAATTGATTGGTTGCGCTGTCAACAACAGAAGTTCTCGCCATGGCAAGAGTGCCGCGTTCATTGCTGATACCATTGTCTGCTTCATTCTTGACTGGAGAATCTGTTTCTACTTTACCTAAATCTTCATTGAAACCACCGCCCTGAACCATGAAACCGGCAATAACCCGATGAAAGATTGTTCCATTATAGCGTTTTTTTGCTATATACATCAGAAAGTTTTTAACAGTCAACGGAGCTTCTTTCGGGTAAAGTTCAACTTTCATATTTCCCAGAGAAGTCTTGATTTCTACGACTGGAAGAGCAGATTTTTTTCCGGCAAAAGTATTAACTCCACTCAAAAGGACTACTAAACACATCGCGATAATAATTTTTTTCATAAGGCTACTTCCTTTATTTATTTTTAATTAATGTTACTTTGATTAGTTTTTTATATTTGTATTTATCCTTTTTTTCTTGATGACAATGACCTGATTTACAGTGCTTGCTGTGCTGGTGCTTGTCAATGATGAAACGAGAATTAAAATAGTTTATGAGTGCAATATCGGCGCCTCTTGCCATGGATTCCTCGCGGATCTTCTTGATGATGGATTCGCTTGAACAAGTAGTATCGGCGGTGACATTAAGCTCGCCGATAGTCTGGGAGCCGCCTTTGGGTATATCCGCGTGAGAATAGTATATCGCAAGTTCTTTAGTTGCTTCGTAGACCTTGCCGCTGTAAGTCGCGGAAATGCAGCCGCTTAATATCAACACCAGTAAAAGGGCAAAAATCCTCATAGTTCAAAGCTCTCAAATAAAAAACTAGCTTGTGATAAGCATGTTATTTTCATGTTTTAGTTCCATTTTGTTTAAATATTATAACTTATTTTAGCTTATTTACCAGATGATTATTGAAAAAATTATAAAACTATTATATTATAAAATGATATTAACTATAAAAGGTGAAAATTATGCAGATAGAACAATGTTCATATGGTGGTTGGGATAATTGTTTGGAAATGAACAATGGTCAAGTGAAGTTAATAATAACTTTGGATGTTGGTCCGAGAATTATATTTTATGGTTTTGTGGACGGACAGAACATGTTTAAAAATTTTGATGAACAGATGGGTTTAGTTGGTGGAGATGAATGGAGGATCTATGGGGGACACCGTTTATGGCATGCTCCTGAGGTCGCGCCGCGTACATATTCTCCCGACAACGAAGCGGTTAACTATGAATGCGCTGGAAACAAAGTGATTCTGATCTGCACGGCGGAAGCAGATAATAAACTAAAAAAAGTTATTGATATAGAACTTGATGAAAATAGTAGTGAAGTAAAATTATCGCATAAAATATTGAATGTCGATCATTGGGATAAAGAATTTTCTACCTGGTGTTTGACTGTGATGGCTCCAGAGGGCAGGGCAATCATCCCGCAAGAACCATACGTTGCGCACGGTTCGGAGGAAGGTGAGTCATTTGATCCGGCTCGTCCGCTGGTGCTTTGGCAGTATACAAATATGGCAGATCCTCGTTTTATCTGGGGCGAAAAGTATATTCAAATGAAAGAAGATTCAAATTTTGAATCCAAACAGAAAATTGGACTTTTAAATAAACAAGGTTGGGCGGCTTATGCTTTAAAAGGTGATTTATTCTTGAAAAAGCATGACTATGAGGCTGGAGTTGAATACCCGGATTGCAATTGCAATTCTGAATACTTTACCATGCCGGGAATGCTGGAGATGGAAACTTTTCCCCATTACAACGTGTTGCGGCTGGTGAATATTTAGAAAACAAAGAGACCTGGCAATTGTTCAAACTTGATGTCAGCGAAGACGAAGCTGATATTGAAGCGAAAATCTCACCATTGCTTTAAATAAAAAAACGGCAGAGCTTTTTGAAAAACTCTGCCGCTTATTAATTAAAAGTCTTAATTAAAATGATACGTTGACATCGCCGAAGATTTTTGTTGGCGGTGGCATCATGACCAATTTTCTCTTGTGAGTCCAGTCTTGATCCCAGTTTCCTAATAGTAAAGGATCGGTATCTCCACCCCATTGATTCAAGTCAACAATCAGTATTTTACTAGTGGAAGTAATATAGATGTCCATGACAAAAGTTTCCGCAGGAAGATTCCATGAAATCTCATTGAAGAACTCATTGACTTGATTCCATATTTGCTCTTTTATACCTTCAAGACGACGGAAGTGACGAGTCAACCAGTATTGACTTATAGCTGACAATTCACCTTTATAAATGAATAATCTGAATTCACGAGTTTGATTCATGCGACGGAAAGGACGCATGCAAATATTGCTTACTTCTTTTTTTGACGCAGCTTTACGAACTTTAGCACTTAGAGCTAAGAAGTTCCAGGCACTTTCCGGAGAGTAGACCGCGCCGCGTTTTAATTTGAAACGTTCGGTGTCAGTCGGAGCGCAAGTATCAACAGATACAAAACAGTTCCCCGGTACATAATGCATTGGCAGTCTTAGACGGGTAATGACATTATATGCTATTGGTCCATCAACAGCTCCGTCAGCTAAAGCTTCAACCTCTTCCGGTTGCAGTTTAAGAAACGAGGTCGGAAAAGTATTGCCGGATAAAGCCGGATACCAATTCTGTATTTTGCAAAAGTCGTTATTATCCATAAAATAAAACCATTTGAAATTATCTGTTTATAAAAAATGTAAGTTAGAAATATACAGCCTAATAGCAAGAAAAACAAATGTTTTCTGCAATTAGCTCTTTTCTTGTTCGTTTTTTCCTTGGTTGACAGCGTTTAAATTTAACTGTAGATTTGTGTATACTACTATCAAGTACACTGAAAAACAAATCACATAAACACTGCTGGGATTTATATAGGGAAGCTCAAAGGCTGAAAATAAAGTAGCGATAAGCATAGGAGGGAAGCTGGCGTAAATGCCGATGATATAACGGTTTTTGTATTTTAATACTGGTGCTCCGGAGCCTCTGGCTGATAGATTTAAAATAAAGGAAAACATCATTACAAAAAATAATATCTGAAAAATCACACTGAGCATATTTCCCACAAACGCTGTTGAAGCCAATGTTTTGTTGCAGTAATTCTCTAATGAGGGCCAGGATAGATCTGAATATGGACTGACAAATTCATTCTTTAGAGATGTGTTGTTGTTGATGTAACTCAATATGGAAGAACGTTCCAGGTTTTCAATCGACAACATTCTGTCGGAATAATAAGCAAATGGAATTAATATGAATTTGTCTCCGAATTTAAGCCATGACGCAAGCATTGTCGGTGTCCATAAAAAACCTGAACTAACGTCATTTGCGTCTATTTCCGGTAGCTTCCCTTTCTTGGTGTCTGGTATATATGTTATTCTAAATTGATTGTCTGCGGTAGGGAAAGACCTTGTTTCATTAATTTTTTCTGATAACATTCCTTTTTTGCCAGTCTGGATTTTTCCGAATGTTTCTTTCAGTTTTTTAAATGTCTCACCAACTTCCTCTGAACGCGAGGGGTAAGTGAACAAAGCAACAAAAAATGAACAAATCAGTGCCAGAAGAAACAAATGCCAGAATGTTCTTCCTAGAGATTGCGACAAAAGTTTTATAAAAACATTTGTTCCTTTACATGTACCAATTAGTGCGGTGAAAAATTTCATAGTTTAAACTCGAATTGTTTTTTTAAAGTCTTTTTTGCTTCCATATTTCTTTAACTTTTTCAGTTTAACTTCTATAATACTAAAAGCCTCTTCTGTCAAGCGATCAACGAATAATACTCCATTAAGATGGTCTATTTCATGCTGCATGCAGCGTGCCAGTAAACCACCGCATTCGCATTCAATCAATTCCCCGTCAAGAGTTTGCGCTCGAAATTGAACAAATTGCGAACGTTCAACCGGAGCATAAATCTCAGGTACACTCAAACAACCTTCTTCGGCGGTTTCAGTAGTTTCGCTCATGGCAATGATTTCCGGATTGATTACGACCATCGGCATGCGCGGCAGGAGAAGAGCCTCACCTGGTGAAATTGCGGTTTCCTCGGGATACGGAACAGCCAGAGCGACAATTCTTTTTTCAGTTCCATATTGAGGCCCAGCCAGACCTATGCCGTCAAAAAGTTCCATAGTTTGAAGCATTTTTTCTGCAATCTCACGGATTTTTGGAGTGACATTACTTATCTTTTCGGCTTTCTTCTTTAGTATGACCGCCCCGTAGGTATTAACATTATATATTTTTTTAGCTTTGAAAAACATTTCTATTCTTATATTTATTAAGTATTTTTATGGGTCTTCACCAGAATTAGTGGGTAAAACACCAAAATGGAACTACAATAGAACCTGATATTTATAAAACCAAAATCCGGCATAAACCGTTCG
>Ga0307988_1000452_pt1 | contig 28648 bp, 27 predicted proteins | sample EllFjometagen183_FD_203166 | JGI IMG/M metagenome (GOLD analysis project Ga0307988, IMG submission 203166) | Marine microbial communities from Ellis Fjord, Antarctic Ocean - #183 | ecosystem: Environmental > Aquatic > Marine > Unclassified | place: Southern Ocean | collected 2014-10-08 | reverse complement strand
GCATATGGTGAACTGACATCTTATGAGGAATATCAACCACTTTATACTTATAATAACTTTGCAAAGAATCAAACCTGACATCATAATGTCTGTTTCTTACAAATGTACTTCCATTTTTATGGGCAAATAAAAGCAATTGAATGGGAGTATCATATGCAAAAAGGTCCATTGCAATAGGTGCCAAAACAAATGCACAGTCAATCTCACCATTTTCCAGTCCCTCTTGAATCGGATTCCAGCCAGGCTTAAGACTTGTTGTCAGATCAAAATGTTTGGGTTCAATCTCACCGTTATCAATCCTGTGCTTTAAAACACCAAGGGCAAGATGATCTGTAATTTGGATATGGGCAACATTCAACTCAACCCTTCCGCCAATAACTTGTCTTTGCTTTTTCCTAGGCGCTCCATCCTCATCACCCTCGGAAGAGTAAATCTTATCAATAGCCTTTCTTATCTGATTTTCATCAAAAGGCTTTGGAACATGGCCATTGGCGCCAGCTTGCATAATCTTATTTTGAGATGATTTGTCTGACTGGGCTGTTGCCATAATAAATGGAAGATCTTTATATTTGTCTATTTTCCTTAGCTCTATTAAAAATTCAAGCCCATCCATTACAGGCATATTCCAGTCACTCAGAATGAGATCAGGTTTTTCTTCTTCAACTTTTTTCAGGCCATCTTTCCCGTCAACAGCCACAACAACATTTTCAAACCCAGCTTTATTCAGCATCTGTTTAAACATAATTCTCATAGTGCCGGAATCATCAGCGACTAATATTTTAATATTCGGGTCTGTAGTCATAGTAAAACTCCTTATATAATTAATTTTTCATTTTATCTTATTTACTCTGCCCATGTCCAGCTAAAAATACGCTGGATTCTCTGAAGAATCCTGTCTAAGGTATACCCAATAATACCTATGGCTATTATCATTGCCATTAATCTATCATATTCCATTGTATCTCTTGCATCATTTATCAGATACCCCAACCCACTGGAAACACCCAAAAATTCTGCCGGGACGAGAACAATCCATGCAATTCCCAAAGCAAGCCTTATGCTGGTAAGCATATATGGGATTGAATGAGGAATAATAATTGTTCTGATAAGCTGAATATGTCCTGCTCCCTGGTTCATAGCCATTCTAACCCATTGAGGATTGACATTTAAAACTCCAATAGCTGTATTCAACAAAATAGGACAGACACAAGCCATTACAATCAAAAAAGATACTGCTGATTCAAAACTGGCAAAAAGAAGTAACGCAACCGGCATCCATGAGAGAGGGCTTATCATCCGAATAAATTGGATCGGTGAATATGTAAATTTCCTGATTACCGGGTAATACCCAATTATAATACCCAGAGGTACTCCAACAACTGAAGCCAGAAATATCCCCAGAAAAACCCTTCTGCAACTCGCCCAGGCTGAAAGCCAGAAATTACCTCTTGTAAGATAATCAACAAGTGCTTTAAAAGTAGGCAATGGTAAAAACCCACGGAGATGCTCCGATCCCTCTTTTGCAAAAATAAAGTAAGAAAGAATACACCATAGAAAAATAAAAAAAACCATACCCATCACTTCGACACTGGCAGCAGGTTTTTTTCTGTTGAAGATCGTATTTAACCCAACATTTTTGGGGTTGGTATATATAAATCTATTAATTGATTTCAATTGTCTCTTCCCTTAAAAATGGTTTTCCAACCCCCTCTATTTCATTAATTGCTTTTAATACGAAACTGTCATCAACCAGTTCTTCTGTTGCAGCAACCGGATCAACATTATCAAGAAAACTGGTATCTCCTTCAACAACAGTCTCTTTCATCTGCTCAATGATAAAGCGTGTTGCAGATGGATAGGGGTATGGTTGAAAACCTATCCGTGAGACACCCCATTCAGGGTGTTTCAATTCACTATCTGCCGGATCATCAAAAACCTGCTCAAGAACTCCTTTTGAAACCGGAAGAAAGCCTTCTCCATCACGGCTTAAAAGAAAGGCCGCTTCTTTGGGGTTAGATGTCAACCAGATTTGTGCCTTTACAATAGCGTTGACAGCTTTTTGCACTGACAGGCTATAATTTCGTATTAAATTCTCATTGCATACAACAACACAACAGGGGTGATCTTTCCACATATCACCTGAGAACCTCATTATTCTTGCCTTTAATTTTAATTCAGCAAGGGCATTAAACGGTTCGGCAACGATAAAGCCATCTATCTTATTGCCTAAAAGTGCGCTGGGCATTTCAGGAGGCGAAAGGATAAACAAATTCACCTCATTTTTCCCAAGCTTACTTGATTGTGATTTTATTACCGGCCTCAAACCCATTTGCTTTATTCCTAGCTGAAGTAATAAATTATGCATGGAATACCATGAAGGCACTGCTATCTGTTTCCCTTTAAGATCTTTAAAGCCATTGATGCCGGAACCACCCTTAACTGTTATCGCGCTGCCATTCGTATGATTCCAGGCAAGAACTTTAACAGGAAACTTATGCTTGAGCCTCATCCACACCGGAATAGGGAAAAGCATATGAGTTATATCAAATTTTCCTGTTAGAAATGATTCTGTAAGTACTTTCCAAGATCGTACCATAACAGGACGATCAATTACAACCCCTTCCTGGGAAAAATAGCCCAGCGCATAAGCAATCAAAAGCGGTGCTGAATCAGTTATAGGAAGGTATCCAATGGATAAAGGTGACGTGCTGTATTTGGCATTTAGCATTGAAGGCGCTACTATACCAGACAACCCTGCTGCCGCAGTTTTTAAAAATTTTCGCCTGTTTATAGGTATAGAATGGAAATTCATTCAATACACTCCTAAAAAAGTGTCCTTTTTGCGATATACGACCTTTTAAACCGTTCTAAAATATCCCGCCTGATATTCTGGAATATCAAAGAACTTGAATCGCGAGGATATTGTTCATCAATCGTAATTACCTCCTGGATGCTTGCCGGTTCCCCACCAAGCAGAACTATTTTTGTACCTAAAAAAATCGCTTCATCAATATCATGGGTTACAAATACTGCTGAAAATTGCTCGCTCAGCCATAAATTCACCAATTCTTCATGAATATGACTCTGGGTAAATGTATCAAGAGCGGCAAACGGCTCATCTAAAAGCAAAACATCAGGTAAGCCGACAAGTGCCCTTGCAAGGCAAGCTCTATGAGCCATACCCAGAGAAAGTTCCTGGGGTTTCTCCTTTGCATGTCCTAAAAGGCCCATGATTTCAAGAAATTGCATTACCCGATAAGTGAGATTGTCAATATCACCTCTTATCTTGCATCCGTAAGCAACATTCTCCTCTACTGTCAACCAGGGTATCAGGGCCGGCTGCTGGAAAAGCATTGATCTTGACGGATGAACTCCCTTAATCATTTCTCCATCAGCATAAATTGAGCCGGTAGTTGGCCTGTCAAACCCTGCAAGCATATTTAAGAGAGTTGTTTTCCCACAACCTGATTCACCAAGTATAATTACGAAATCACCCTTATCGATATGAAAAGTAATATCTTTTAAGACATCGTAATTGCCCTTACTAAACTTTTTATAACTTTTTGATACTTTGTCAATTTCTATTTTCAAATCTTTTTTACTTGCTCCTTAATTCCTCAATCAATTTTGTATCAATAAACTCTTTAATATTAACTTTTTCAGGCAGAAAACCTGCCTGTTCTACCATATAATTCTGGACAATCTTAATACTTGGATAATATGAAGAAGTGCTGGCTAACAATGCACCCCCATTCTTTTCATCCTGGCCAATCCTATAATCGGCTCTGGAAATTGAGTCAATAAGCCTTTCAACATAGTTCAAATTATCTTTAATAACAAAGTTTTTTAATACAAAAGCAGTGTCAGGATGACCGGCCCAAAGGCTGTCAAATTTACACAGCACTTTAAAATCCCCGATTTGCACAGTCTGGGAAGCAAAAGGCTCTGAAGCCACAATCCCGCCGACACCATTATCCGAGTCATTTTTAACAAACTCAAGCATAATATTCTCAGGAACGACCTCTAAAAAAATATCCGCTTTTACATCTCTAAAGCTTCCAAGCTTTAACCCGGCGGAAAAAAACATTTTATGCAAAAGCATGTTCTGTACAGACAAAAAGCATGGTGTAAGAATTATTTTTCCCTTAAAATCTTCGATCTTTTTTATATCTGCACTACCATTTTTGAAGAAAGCACTCCCCTGTCCGTTAATCAACAAAAGAAGTTGAATATTCATCCCTTTCCTGAAAAAATTCAAAGCAAAAGGGAGTGGCAAAAAAGCCCCTTCTATTTCGCCCCTAGTTAAAGAATCTGAAATCTGTTCAAAGGAATTCATCACTTGTAAATCTGCCTCAATATTAGAAGCATTATTGTTTTTACGACCTGATCTTACCTGGATATCCCCAGCCATAAAGTGCTCTGCGATTTTTAAACACCCAATTCTGGCAACAAATTCGTCCAGCATTCCAGGATCCTTTATTTGTGTTAAACATTTATCTATTGATTAATTATTGATCTTTTATATTTTTACCACAGGAGAAGATTATTCACAATATCTTTAAGAATATTCTATAGGGCAAATCTACAATCTGCCCTTTTTAATTATAGCCCAGAGCAACCAGATACCCATCATGGCAGCTGCTATGAATCCTACGATCCCAATAAAAGAAACACCAAATATCAAGGGAGGCACATTGGAATCGACGAGTTGAGCAGAACCCATTATCAGGCTGGCAATAATTATAGCAAATGCTATTCTATTACTTGTCTGGTCATGGGTCTCCAGGATTTTATCAAGGCCAGAGATTTTCAGGTTAAGGCTCATTTTACCCTGTTTTGTAATATGCAAAAGCTCTCGCATGTCTCCGGGGAAAAACTGCACTAATTTAATTAAATCTTTTGCAATTTCGCCGAAATTCTCTGCTATTCTTGAAGGGGAATATTTTTTAAGTTTAATGGCCTTTACATAGGGGATGGCATGGGAGGTCATATCAAAATCAGGATCAAGTTTTTTTGCTATACCTTCAACAGCAACAAATGCTTTGATCATAAGAAAAAAGTCAGGGGGCACTTTAATTTCGTAGCCTGCACACATTTCAAGGCCTTGATTGATCATGGCCCCGGTTTTGATATCTTTTAGCGGTTTTGCAGTGTACAGGGCAATAAAATCAGCGATATCTCTCTCCAAAGAATCAAAGTCAGGCCTTTTATCAGAATCAGTTAATTCAGATAATAATCTTGCAGCGAGTCTTGTATTACCGATTGATACACTATGAAGCAAATCTGCTAAAAATTCCCTTGAGGTTCTTGTAACAAAGCCTGTCATACCAAAATCAACCGGACAGATCACATTACCTTTGATAACAAAAATATTACCGGGGTGAGGGTCAGCATGAAAAAAACCATATGCAAAAACCTGTTTCATGATAAAATCAGCGCCACGTTGGGTAATAATTTTTCTATCAAACCCTGCTGAATCTATATTATCCAATTCAGAAATTTTAATTCCATCAATATACTCCATTGTCAGTACTTTCTCTGTAGACTGATCAGTGTATACTATAGGGATATGAACAGTGTCATCATTTTTAAATTGTTCATTTATTCTCTGAATACTTGAAGCCTCAATAGAATAATCAAGTTCTTTTCCTAAGGTCTTGGCAAACTCCTCAACTATCCTTACAGGCTTGTGCGGTGCTATTTCCTTAATATGGGTTTCCATTAATAAAGCAAGATGGTGCATTATTTGAAGGTCAACTTCAATAATCTTTTTTATGCTCGGCCGTTGAATTTTAACAGCAACAGGCTGTCCGTCTTTTAATTCTGCTTTATGAACCTGCCCAATAGATGCAGATGCCAAGGGTAACCTGTCAATTGACCTAAAAATACTTTCCCGGGGCTCGCCAAATTCTGCCAGTATAATGGCTTCAACCTTATCAAATTTAAAAGAAGGCACCTTATCCTGAAGCTTGGAAAGCTCATTGACCAGATCAAGCGGAACAAGATCAGGCCTGGATGATACAATCTGCCCGAATTTAATAAATGTCGGGCCAAGCTCTTCAAATATTTTTCTTATCCGCTCATTCCCTGAAAATTTTTCAATTTTATCTTCTTTAGTCCGGGATATTAGCTTTAACCCTACTTCCAGGTATTGCTCAATATTCAACGCATCAATGATATTACCAAATCCATATCGAATAATAATTCCCAGAATCTGGCGATATCGCATAACATGGCGGTACTTTCTGGTAATACCGCCTATTTCTTTAATACTAAGCACGAGATACGCTTACTTTTTAGAATCTTCTAAGGCTTTAGCAAGTTTCTCTACTCTCTCGGTCAGCTTGTTAATATCTGAATGGCTGGGTATATCAAGTTTCTTTATTGCTTTTTTAATCTGCTCTTCAATCTTGGAGTCTAGTTTTGCTTTGGTATCATCATATTTTACCTGGATATCTTCGAAAAACTTTTTAGCCTGTTCCTGATTCATCTCAGACTTTTTTGCAAATTCCTTTGCCAGTTCTTCAATTTCTTTTTTTGACCTCAACGCAAGGCCCACACCAGTCAGAAAACTCTTTTTCATGTATTCAAACATATTATAAACCTCCAATATTTATTTTGAACCGAATGATACCTCAGGCATATCTTCAACAGAAGTATCTCCCACAAAAATGGCATCCATCTTACCCATTGTGACAGGTATTAGCTTATTTATAAAGAACTTTGCTGTCTGCATCTGGCCTGCATAAAAAGCAACGTCTTTATTTTTCAGTGCTTTCTCCGCAACTATTTCATTTTCAAAACTACCGGCTTTTTTCAATAATTTAGGAGCTGCAACCGATGCTCTCCAAAGCAACATCCAGGCAACACTCAAATCTCCTGTAACTTCTAAGAAAGGATGGGCAAAGGAAAACGTATTTAACACGCTGCCTGCTTTAGAACGTTCTTTTATCTCTTTCACAAGCTGTTCATACTTTGCAATGACAAGTCCGGTAGTTTCTGCAAGAGCTTGTACTCCCTCAATATTAGCTGCTTTACTTATGGTCTCTTTTATTTTGTCCAGAAAAATATCGAATACTTTTCCACCGGCCATGTTCAGTTTTCTTCCCATAAGATCTATGGCCTGAATTCCATTTGTGCCTTCATAAATCATAAATATTCTGGAATCTCTCATCAATTGCTCAGCAGGGAAATCCTTGGTATATCCGTAACCGCCAAAAACCTGAACACCGTGGGAACAAATATCTAAAGCCCTGTCAGTAATGTAACCTTTGACAATAGGTGTTAAGACTTCGGCAAGCCCGCTGTACTTTTCTTTTTCTTTTTCATCTGCTGTGGAGCCTGCAATATCAAGACATTTTGCATTATAATAAAGCAAGCTTCGCATGCCATCTATATAAGATTTCATGGTAAGGAGCTGGCGTCGAACATCAGGGTGTTCAATAATACGTACATTTTCATATCCCCTGTCCTTACCTGCAAGCATATGCCTTCCCTGAACTCTGGTTTTGGCATAATCAAGGGCATACATATATGATGCTGAAGCAACAGAAAAACCCTGCAAGCCCACAAAAACACGGGCTTCATTCATCATGACAAACATCTCTGCCATGCCTTTATTTTCTTCACCCAAAAGTGTTCCTGTGGATTCTCCTTTCTGGCCAAGGGCAAGGGTAGCTGTAGCGTTTCCATGAATACCCATTTTCTCTTCCAGGCCGGTGCATTCAACATTGTTAAATTCACCAAGACTTCCGTCTTTATTCACTTTATATTTAGGAACAAGAAAAAGAGAGATCCCTTTTGTACCCTCGGGAGCACCTTCAACTCTGGCAAGTACAGGATGAATAATATTCTCTACAAGATCATTGTCACCACTGGATATGAATATTTTTGTGCCTTTTATGGAATAGGTACCATCTTCATTCTTAGTGGCTGTACTAATCAAAGCACCGACGTCAGAACCTGCCTCCGGCTCTGTTAAAAGCATTGTTCCGCCCCATTTACCTGCAAACATATTCTTCAGGTAAAGATCTTTCTGCTCTTTGGTTCCAAAAGTTTCAACCAATCTTGCAGCACCATGGGTCATACCATTATAAAGCATAAAAGAAGGGTTAGCCCCAATCATATATTCACTTGCTGCAAGGGAAACAATTTTGGGCATCCCCTGGCCTCCCCAGTCAGGATCGTCTGTCATGGCAAGCCATTCACCTTCTCTGTAAATCCTATATACCCTATGAAACGATTCAGGGACTTTTACCTGGCCGTTCTCAAGGGTACAACCCTCCTCATCGCCCAGTTTCTGTGTTGGTAGTATTTCTTTAATTGCAAGGTTCCTTGCTTCACTGACGATCAGATCTACTGTTTTCTTATCAAATTCAGCAAACTTCTCATGTTCAACCATGCCAACCTGTTCATGCAATACAAAATCGACATCTCTTCTATCAGAAATAAGTTGTGCCATTATTGCCTCTCAATTATATTAAATTCCAATTATTATTTATACTTTTCAACCCTTAATTCCTAAAAGAATTAGCCTATAAAGTCAATATTTTAATCAGGAATAATACAGGAAAAACTCGTGAAGTCTTGATAAAAAAATTAACCAGTCAAGTGCATGAGTCGGTCTCGAAGTTTTTCTTCAGCCCTGGCACATTCTGTTTGAAAGTCTTTGTTCTCAATGTCACTAAATCCGGCAAAATCCATTAAATCCAGATCTTTGACCAGATTCAGCAAGCCCAAAATATGGTTCTGGGCCACGGTTCGACAGAAATCTGAATTCCGATTTGTAATTTCTTCGGCCAATGTCGGGTTGGATTCCAAGTAACCCGGAGTTGTATACTGCCTGTTGAGCAGAAGAAAAAGAAGCTGAAACAGTCCGTCCACTCTATTGGTTTTGATGAGGGTGGGACTGTGAAAAAATGAAAAATTCTTATCCACACTCACATCTGCAGTTTCCAGAGATTGGACTCGTTCAAACCAGTTCAGGGTATAGGATATATAATCCTGTTTCTGCCAGGTGTCTTTTTTCCAGACATGAGTCTTTACCGCTTTATTCAACCCGTCCAGACAGTCTTCGGTATTTCCATAGTCATAAGACCCCAGCAGAGCCCCGGACTGGAAGATATCAATGCCAGGTTTATAGGCCTGCTCACTAATTTCTGCACATATGATCCGGTTCTCTTGAACCGGATGTAGAATAATGATTTTACATGACGGTTTTCCCTTCTCGATACGCAGGAGCTCCTCGGCCGAATCTGGGGGGACAATGGCACCGGCTATTGCCTGGGGAAGAAAGGCAGCATAAGTCGCCGAACTAACATCCACCTGCTTCAGAGCCGATTTGAACAGGTGAATATCCCTTTCATCCATCTCTCCAACTGGTAGTATCCTTCCTTTTTCCAAATTCGGCAAAAAAAGATCCAGAACTGACTCAAGACCTGCCTGCCAGTGAGCGCTCCTAGGATCTCTTTTTTCATCTATCCATTTTCTAACCTTGGGCGACTCATCAGCCATATCATTCTTTCCTTTTTCTGTTTAAATTTATTTTCGATTGTTATCTATCTCAGAAAAAAAGCTTTGTTGTCAACCTAAAAGCTCCGGCAATAAGAATTTTTTTATCAAAGGCTTGACTTTTTGTTTCATATCGCTATATTCTACTTTAACGATATGGAGTAAATTAATAAAAAAGTTTATTCAAGAAGTGCCAATGCAATTAAATAAACTGTAGTAGTTGCAATATGAGGAAAATATGAAAACATTTATTAAAGTTATGAAAGCATTATCCGACTCTAACCGTGTCAAAATGATGAAAATGCTTCAGGCTCGACCCCTTTGCGTATGCGAGATCAAAGAAGCTCTTGACATTGCACAGTCCACTGCCAGCAAACATTTAAAAATCCTTGAAGATGCTGAACTGGTAAGAAGTTTTAAGGATGGATTGTGGGTGAATTATTCCCTTTCTGATGGTAGTGGTTCTCCCTATTCAGCCAGCATGATCGGGAACTTGAAACACTGGTTGGATAATGAGTCTGAAATTATAGAGTTGAATCAGATCCTTCCAGGAATTGACCGTCATGACATTGTTGGGAAATGACAGGTAACAAAAAAATAACAATAACACATCGCCAAATGACCATGTATAAGTAAAATCAGGAGAAATTATGGAGTTAAAGACAACTCAGCCCATTCAAGGTGAGGAAAAAACAAAGAAAATGATGGCCTTAAGTTTCTTGATGGCAGCCATTGGTGTGTATCTGTGGTGGACTATTTACCGGGTGCTGCCAGATCTGTCAAAATGGATTACATACAAACTGTTACCAATTCAGGGAGGATCTCACTTAGGTTCTTCCGTGGAATTTTTCTTTTATGATACGCCAAAGGTTATGATGTTATTATTCCTAGTTGTTTTTGGAGTGGGTATTATCAGAAGCTTTTTTACACCTGAGAAGACACGGGCTTTCCTGTCAGGGAAAAGTGAATTTGCCGGTAATATTTTTGCCGCATTATTAGGTATTTTGACACCCTTTTGTTCCTGTTCAGCAGTACCATTGTTTATCGGTTTTGTAACTGCGGGCGTTCCCCTTGGTGTTACATTTTCTTTTTTAATTGCCGCCCCTATGGTTAATGAAATCGCTCTTGGCCTTTTGTATGGACTTCTGGGTTGGAAAGTTGCTGCTATTTATTTAGGAACAGGTTTGTTTATTGCGATATCAGCGGGTTGGGTGATCGGCCGCCTTAAACTTGAAAATCACATTGAAGACTGGGTAACCCAGGCAAATGCAACGAATTTGACCCTAGAAGAAGAAAAATTAACCTGGAATGATCGTATTATTTATGGATGGGATGCTGTTAAAGAAATTATTGGCCGTGTATGGATATATGTCATCCTTGGCATTGCTGTTGGAGCTGGAATCCACGGTTTTGTGCCTGAAGGCGTTATGGCTTCAATCATGGGCAAAGGATCATGGTGGTCTGTACCCTTGTCTGTAGTGATAGGCATTCCCATGTACTCCAATGCTGCCGGTGTTATTCCAGTAGTTGAAGCACTTTTAGGAAAAGGAGCTGCTTTGGGTTCTGTCCTGGCTTTTATGATGAGTGTCATAGCTCTGTCTTTGCCGGAAATGGTAATCTTAAGAAAAGTATTAAAACCCAAACTGATTGCAATCTTTGTGGGTGTTGTTGCCAGCGGTATTCTGTTTGTCGGGTATTTATTTAATATGATTCTTTAAAAAAATAAAAAACAAATAATGAATTAAAAGGAGTTTCTCATGGAAATAAAAGTTCTGGGACCTGGCTGCGCTAAATGTAGCAAAACTGAAAAATTGGTTCAGGAAGTCATTAAAGAAACCGGTGTCGACGCTAGGGTTGAAAAAGTAAGCGATATGATGCAGATTGCTTCCTACGGTGTATTCGGCACCCCATCAGTTATCGTGGATGGAGAAGTAAAATGTACAGGCAAAGTGCCTAAAAAAAATGACATCAAAAAGTGGTTATTAAAATAAGAAAGGGGAAAAAATGGAACAGGTTTTAAAAAATTTTACTTTGGATTTTTTTGGAAAGGGAAAACATAAAATTTCACCCGCTGCTTTTTTCCAAATGGAGAATGCGGTTCTGTTGGATGTCCGGTCCAGAGAAGAAGCGGATTCTTTATCCATTAAACTGGCACTCCATGATAATGTGCAGTGCCTGAATATTCCCATCAACGAGGTACCGGACAAATTGAACGATATTCCCAGAGACAAACCCTTGGCCGTTTTCTGTCCGACAAGTGTTCGCTCGGCCATTGTTTACAGTTTTTTGCTAGCCAAAGGATTTTCTGATGTCCGTATTCTCATGGGCGGGTATCCTTCATTGATGGATGAAATAATGCCTGGTAAAGTCTTACAGCTAACCCTACAGGAAATTTAAAGGCCCTGAAGATGGATCAGATTATTATTGGCACTTTTATTTTTGTTGTGGCCGTATTGATGACCATGGTCGGCAAAGGCGGAGGTAACTTTTATGTTGTTATCCTTGTAATGGCTGGGATTCCAATGCATAAAGCAGCAACAACGGGGCAATTTATTTTGTTTGTTGCTTCAATTGCAGCGATGGTGATTTTCCAGAAGAACAAATCCATATCCTGGCGCCTTGTATTTTTAATCGGTAGTACGACATCGCTTGCTGCCCTTGGTGGTGGATATTTTTCCCATCTTTTCAGCGGATTTATGTTGAAGTTGATTTTTGCCTTTATGCTATTTGCAGCCGGAGCCGTTATGCTTGCGCCGGTCAAGAAAAAAAAAGAAGGAGGCGTAAAGAATAGAGTTGGTACCATTAAAATCAAATCCAACGGTGAAATATATGGTGTTAATTTGTGGATTGCACTCCCTGTAGCGATCCTGACAGGTTTCGGTTCCGGCATGGTCGGTGTATCCGGCGGGTCGTTTTTGGTTCCTCTCATGGTTATTGCCTGCGGCATCCCGATGCACACAGCCGTTGGAACAGCATCCACACTTATTGCTGCCACGGCCTTTATGGGCTTTTGGGGTCATGCCGTTCAAGGGGATTTCAACCCTGCATGGGCTGTTTTTCTGGCAATCATAACCATTGCAGGTGGCGTGATCGGCGGTAAATTTGCTCTTAAAACAAAACCCAAGTCCTTGAAAAAATTGTTTGCTTATACCAATTGGCTGGCTGCTGTCTTCATGGTAATAAATGCATTTCATGTTTGAATTTATCGAACAAATACAAAATTAATTATTGAAAAGGATAAAAATTTTAATCTGGGAGCAGACGATATTGCTACCGTCAAAAACAAGATCAAAGAGATCGTCAGATAATTTTAAAAATTCAAAAAAAGGGAAAATAAATGGTGAAACAGGTTCTGAAAAAGTTAAGTGTATTGGTTATTATTTTGATGCTATTCTTCACTACTGGCGCTTCTGCTGAAGATTTTTTAAATATTCCAGTCAAAGGGGAAGTAACAATGATTGATTTGGGAGCAAAAAAATGCATCCCCTGTAAAATGATGGCACCAATCCTTGTAAAACTTGCAAAAGCTTATAAAGGCAAAGCCAATATTGTTTTTATTGATGTGTGGGAGAATAAGCAACCTGCAAAAAGATTCAAAATCAGAGCTATCCCTACTCAAATATTCTTTAATGCAAATGGAAAAGAAGTCTATCGGCATGTAGGATTTTTAGATGAGAAATCCATTGTTGAGCAAATGACAAAAATGGGAGTAGAAGCACCTGACCTTGCCGTAAAGGATAGTTAAAATGCTGGATACTCTTTTTTTAACAGTCAATCAATGGATCTCAGGCGGGACAGTTTTTGCAGCAATTGGCTGTTTTGTCTGGGGAATGATCAGTGTGCTTTTCAGCCCCTGCCATCTTGCCTCGATTCCGCTGATTGTCGGATATGTAGGTGGGCAGGAAAAGATGGTTCATCCTCGTCAGGCCGGGCTTTACTCTGTACTATTCACTTCAGGGCTCTTTCTTACAATTGCATTAATTGGCATTATCTGTGCGCTGCTTGGTAGAATGCTGGGTGATGTAGGAAACTATTGGCAAATTTTGGTTGGTATTATTTTGATCTGGGTGGCGTTGGGAATGTTAGGTGTAGAAAAATGTTCGCTGTCTGGAAGCATTTTATACAAGCTAAATTTAAAAGGAATGTTCGGTGCATTTGTGCTCGGGCTTGCTTATGGAGTTCTCTCAGGATCTTGTACTTTTGGATTTATTGCCCCGATTCTGGCCATTATCACTATCCAGGAAAAAGTAGTAACCGGCATACTTTACATCATTCTTTTTGCCACGGGTCATTGTCTTCCCATTGTGATTGCCGGCAGTTCAACAGCTGTAGTGAAAAAGTTACTTGAAAACAGCACCTGGAATGGAGCAAGTAACTGGTTTAGAAAAATCGCCGGTTTAACAATTGCTCTTTTAGGCATCTACTTTATTGTGACCCCGTTTATCAATTAATATTTATTTAACTCATCTTCATACAAAACTTATTGCTTTACTTCAAGATATTTACCTGCAAACCAGACAAGGAACAATACAGGAATACCAATTAAGGCTGTGATTAAAAAGAAAATTTCATAGCCCACATTATCAACTATTGTGCCTGAATACCCACCAAATATCTTAGGAAGCAAAGTCATAATTGAACTGAAAACTGCATATTGCACAGCAGTGAATTTAATATTAGTCAGACTTGATAAAAATGCTACAAAAGCCGCGCTTGCAAGACCTGCAGCAAGGTTATCAGCAGATATAACCACATAAAGCATAAACACATTATGACCCAGATGAGCCATGGCCATGAACAAAAGATTGGTCACTGAAGAAAGCAGTGCTCCTGCAAATAAGATTTTTATTACACCATATCTAAAAGATAAAATCCCGCCTAAAAATCCCCCTCCTATTGTCATGAAAAGACCGTATGTCTTTACAATGCTGGCAATTTCAGTCTTTGAAAATCCAAGATCCTGATAAAAAAGATTTGAGACGACTCCCAGAACAATATCAGATATTCTGTATAAACCAACTAATGACAGGAGAAGAATGGCAAGAGAGATACCATACCTGTCAAAAAAATCTTTCACAGGAGCAACATAGGTATCTTTAATCATTTTTTTATTCAACAAACTTGTGGATCCAATCAAATATGCTATAAGAGAAGCTCCTGACAGGGCAAAAACAAGCCTTAAGACTTCAACTATAAATCCTGATAAATGCCTGTTAATAAAAACATCATTTAAAGATTTTTTTAATGCTGATGCCAGGTCGCTTGAAAAATAAAAAATACCGCTAAAAACAGAAGCCGCGATTAAAAAAAGGAAAAAAGATGAAAAATAATCTTTTGTTGAATATGAATAACTATCATCCTGAGCCACTTCAGGTTCAGGAATAATTAATGTGGTGGCAACTCCAATAAGCATTAATAAACCCATTATCAAATAACTGTACTTCCAGGCATTATAATCATAATTCTGAATGTCTGAGCCAAAAAAATCAGCAATAAAAAGAGCGCCTGCACCTGCGGCAAGCATTCCTATTCTATACCCTGCAATGTATGTTGAGGCCATCATTGCCTGCAAATCACTATCAGCAGATTCTATCCTGTATGCATCTATTACAATATCCTGGGTTGCCGAAGAAAAACCCAGCAATACTGCTGCCAGAGCCATTAAATGTAAATAAGATTCTCCCTTGGACGGATCAGTAAATGCCATCCAGAAAATAGCAGCTATTACCATTATTTGTGAAACCAGAATCCAGGACTTTCGCCTCCCGATTTTTTTTGTTAAATAGAAAATCGGAAGCTTATCCACAAGAGGTGCCCAGACAAACTTAAAGGAATATCCAAGTGCTGCCCAACTGAAAAAAGTAACGGTAGATCTTGCCACACCTGCTTCTCTAAGCCATAAAGAAAGAGACGAGAATATGAGGAGTATGGGCAATCCTGCTGCAAACCCAAAAAAGAGCATAGTTACAACCCGAGGATGGGTGAATGATAAAAGAGATTCTTTCCAGCTATGATCAACAATTTCTTTAGAGGGCATATTTTTTCTCTGTTTAAGTTAAGCGTTTATTTTACCAGGCACAGTATCAAATCCATGAATAACTACAATTCATGTAAAAAATATATAGGTCTTTACAGTTTAAAAAACAACTTCTTTTTAAAATATTACTTAGGTATGCTGTACCAAAAACAATGCCATATTGTCCTCCTTTGATTCATGATAATTACCAGACTCACAATAACACAGCTTGATAATGTGCTCAAAATTAAAAAAATATAGATTTTCTTAAAAAGCAGTATTATATATCATGTTTAAGGTTACGCATGTTTGAAGACAAAAATAAGGGTGACAATTACCATGACTGCTATAAACAAACGAATTTATCTGGAACAATGTGAAATTACAGAACTTAAGGTTGATGCAATAGTAAATGCTGCCAACAACAGTCTTCTTGGAGGTGGTGGTGTTGATGGTGCCATACATGAGGCAGCAGGACCCGGACTGCTAAAAGAGTGCAGGGCTTTAAATGGTTGTGAAACAGGGCATGCCAAAATAACTAGGGGATACAATCTTGCTGCAAAATATGTCATCCACACAGTGGGGCCAATATGGAAAGATGGCAATTTTAATGAGGAACAATTACTTGCTAAAGCTTACAAAAATGTATTAATAACCGCCCGGGGCAATCAAATAAAAACAATTGCCTTCCCTAATATCAGCACCGGGGTCTATGGGTTTCCCAAAAAACTTGCTGCTAAAATTGCAATAGATGAAGTGAACAGGTTCCTAAAATCTGATACTCAAATAAAAAAAGTTCTCTTTGCATGCTTTAACAAAGAGAACTTTAATATATATAAATCTTTACTTAATGATCAGTAATTCCAACCAAGAACACCAAAGCCGATGATGTTCATAATTATGGCAACAGAATAAATCACTGCAAGGGTTATAATTTTATGCTTCATCTTTTTCAGGCTTATCACAAGGATGGCTGCACAATAAAAATGGAAGTAGCCAAATAAAAAAATCAGCCAGATACCTTTAAAAGAAAGGTTCCAGAAAGAGTATTCCCAGACCAGGTGCCCGCCAAGATTCAGAAGGCATTCAATAAAAACTGCAAGCGCTGAATAGGCAACAGCCCAGAACCATTTTTCCGGGATACCGAAAATTTTTTCTGTCGTGCTTTCTGAAAGGGTATGATAATAAACAATACCTAGGATCAGGAACATGAATATAATTTCAATATTCCAGCCAACCATGGTACGAAAAGCAGTATCTCCAGGCGCTGTCCAAAAAGCAGAACGCTGAGTCAAGTGCATTACCCAGCCATTCCAGGTTTCATTAAAGCAATCAACACCAAAAACAGCAAGGCCGGCAAAAACCGCATCCCAGTTCCCAGTGGTTCTTGCAAGCTTGATTTCTTTTGTATAAATATAAAACACCATTGAAAGAAGCGGTATCACATACCATTTGATCATGGAAAGGTCTCGTAAGCCGCTTAGCGCCTGAACAGTTGCCTCTGTCATCTTTTCCTCCTTTAAAGTAAATAATAATTTTCTAAATTGAGAAAAATGTAATATACTTGCATTTTTTAATCAAGAACAGAATGTTGAGCTTAGAATAATGATACAGAACCAAAAATCAAAAGAACTGATTGCAAACTGGGACACACTTCAAAGAATTTTTATAAAACCTGAAGATGAAGCCTCCAGGAAAACCCTGCTAAAATATATGGACCAGATACTTTTCGGGCTTCATGACTTTTTAAATACCCATGTTGGTGTTACTGAAGAAATAAGCTTAAAAGAGCTCACAAGAGATTTTAAGGATACTCACATAAACAAAGACCCTGAAAAAAAACTAACTGATGTAATTACTGATATCATTGATAAAATAGCACCCAGAGCTGTAAATGTTGCCTCCCCTTATTTTGTCGGACATATGACATCAGCCATGCCGTTTTTTATGGTACATTTAAAAACGATCATCACGGCTCTTAATCAGAATGTTAATAAGCTTGAGACATCGAAGATTTTATCAGTTATTGAAAAACAGATTCTGGCAAAAATACACAGGCTGATTTTTAAAAAAGAAGAAAGCTTTTATCAAAACCATGTGCAAAGCACAGACACATCTCTTGGAGCGTTTACAGCAGGAGGGACAACAGCTAACCTGACAGCACTCTGGGTGGCCCGGAATAAACTCTTTTTGCCTGAATTTAACTTTGAAGGTATTGAGAATGAAGGCATTGCAAAAGCAATGCAAGAATATTCTCTGGAGAGAATCGTGGTATTAGTTCCCAAAAGAGGTCACTTCTCCCTTAAAAAAGCAGGGGGTATTCTGGGCATTGGAGCTAAAAATATAGTTCCCATTGATATGGATTCAGATCACAGAATTGATCTCGAAAACCTAAAAAAAACAATCAAAGACTTGTCCAATTCCAAAAATACTAAGATTGCTGCTGCTGTCGGGATAGCAGGAGCCACAGAAACAGGACTGGTTGACCCTTTGAGTGAAATGGCTGAAATATGCAAAGAAAATTCCATATTTTTTCATGTTGATGCAGCCTGGGGGGGGCCTGTATTGCTTTCAGAAAAGTATTCTCCTATTTTAAAAGGCATTGAAAAGGCAGATTCTGTTACAATTGATTGTCACAAGCAGTTTTATATGCCCATGACAAGTGGCATGATATATTTTAAAGACCCTCTTGCCATGGACCAGATTGCCTATCACTCAAATTATGTTAACAGGCTTGGCAGTGTGGATATAGGGATAAAAACACTTGAAGGCTCACGAGAGGCAAACTCTTTAATACTTGACAGTGCTTTAAAAATAATGGGCAGCAGAGGGTATGCTCTTCTTATTGATCATGGCATTAAAACGACCAAAGAATTTGCCATAGAGGTTCATAAACGACAAATATTTGAGGTTATCACAGAACCGGAACTGAACATCATCACTTACAGAATTTTACCTCCAGACCTAAAAATAAAATTGAAAAAAGCGTCCGAGGGTGAAAAAAATGAGATCACCAATCTTGTAAATGAGATCAATATAAGGGTTCAGAGAAAGCAAAGAGAACAGGGACAGAGTTTTGTTTCAAGAACCAGGTTTTTACTGCTTGGAAATGGGAAAACCGAAAGTGTTGTCTTGCGGTGTGTTATCATGAACCCCATGACCGATATCAATATCTTAAAAGAGATTCTGGACGAACAGGAAGAAATTTTTTCAAAATTAAATATTATTTAAGGATTATTCCATATTTTTTGATACGTTTCCATATGGTTACTCTGCTGACCCCTAAAATATTGGCGGCTTTAGTCTGGTTCCCGTCTGCTCTTTGAAGCGCATCAAGAAGTTTTTCTTTTTCAGACAATCCGACTGTAACTTCATATCCGTCTGAGCCAGGCTTATTCCCTTGTTCTCCAGTATCAGAGATAGTTTTTAGAACAATATATTTTGTAATCTTTTCCGGTAAATGCTCCGACCCAATGCTTTTACCCCTTGCCAGAACAAATGCATATTCCACACTATTTCTTAATTCTCTTATATTTCCGGGCCACCTATAGGCCACCATCATACGCATGGCTTCAGGTGTAAATCCCAGAATGTTCTTTCCTGTAATTTCAGCATGGAGGCTTATAAAATGTTGAATAATCAATGTGATATCATCTTTTCTATGGCGTAAAGGTGGACAGGTTACAGGAAATACATTTATCCTGAAAAACAAGTCTTCTCTGAACAGCCCCTGTTCTATCATGCTTTCAAGATTCTTGTTTGTTGCTGTAATGATTCTCACGTCAATGGGGATTGATTTATTTTCACCCACTCTCTGAATCATTTTTTCTTCTAAGACCCTTAATAATTTAACCTGAACTGAAAGAGGAATGTCTCCTATTTCATCCAGAAAAATCGTCCCGTTATGAGCCGCTTCAAACCGACCTACCCTGTCGTTTTCCGCACCGGTGTATGCGCCTTTCACATGACCGAATAATTCACTTTCAAGGATATTCTCACTTAAGGCTGCACAATTCACTTTAATAAAAGGTTTTGATGCTCTGGTACCTGTTTCATGGAGTGCTTTGGCAACCATTTCCTTTCCGGTTCCGCTCTCGCCTAATATCATTACGGGAGTATCAAGAGAGGCAACGCTCTCAATATGCTCATAAAGGTTCTGCATCACAGGAGTCCTTCCTATAATACCGTGGAAACCATCTTCAATGTGATATATTCGCTTGATAGAGGCAAGTTCATTTTTATAATTAATATTTTCTGAAATATCTTTTAAGGTTTCAACAGCTCCTACAATTTCGTTATTTTCATCATAGAGAACCGTGGCATTTTTTATGATAGGTATGGTCAGGTTATTACTGTTTGTAATCATACATTTTTTTTCCCGAACAACCTTATCCGAAAAAAGCCCGCACCATTTTTTCCCTTTACCCTTACCTATGAGCTTGCACCCAGTACAATTTAACATCCTGCACGACTGCCCTTTGAGCTCTTTTTCAGTATAACCTGTAATTAGCTGAGCTGTCTGATTAGCCGCGATGAAATGTCCCTTTGAATCAACAATTATTATCCCATCTGCAACAGACTCAATAATATGTCGCCACTGTTTTCCAATATCCATTATTACCCCACGATTGTTAACCACATGTTAACAGTTAAGTTAATACATCATTAACATGTTTACAATGGTAAAACTTTATATCATGATAAAAAAACTTTTAAGAAACATCAATTCCCTTTAATTTTAGTGCTCTACAGAAATCATAACTGTTTTTAATATCAATGGCACATTCATTGCTTTGTATTACACAACCATCATTAAACTTTAAGGAGATAAAATGAAAACAAATAAACTAAGAATATTGATTTTAACGCTTATGGCAGGACTTCTGTTTGCAGGATGCACCACAGCCAAAATGGCTAAAACCAGTGAGATGCAAAAAGAAGATACATCATGGATGTATAGTGATATCGTAGATGCAGAATTCGTAAAAGCACACATTGCAGTTCCCATGCCTGAAAATGTAGTCGTCGTTGACGCAAGACCTTACAAGGTTAAATACACAAAAGGGCATATCCCGGGCGCAATCAATATTTCATTTTCTGAATTTGATAAAAAAACAAACCTTCTGCCAAAAGATAAAAACAGCCTTCTGATTTTTTATTGTGGTGGACTGAAGTGTAAACTCAGCCATAAATCTGCAAAAAAAGCAGTCAAACTGGGTTATAAAAATGTTAAAGTATATGCTAAAGGTTATCCTGACTGGAAAAGCCGGAAAGGTAACTATGGTTCAGTAACTGCAGAGTTTGTTGCACAAAAAATTGCTGAAAATAAAACTGTGATTGTTGATGCAAGACCTCAGAAAGCTAAATTTAACAAAGGTCATATCCCCACTGCTATTAATATTCCTTTTACTCACTTTGAAGCCTTTAAAGGGAAACTTCCCCGAGACCTTAATAACCCAATAATCTTCTATTGCGGTGGCCTTAAATGCAGATTAAGTCATAAATCAGCAGCCAAAGCAATTGAAATGGGTTACACAGATGTAACTGTTTTTAGTAAGGGATACCCTTCATGGAAAAAAACGTATGGACAATCAGGTGCCATGCAAGTAAAAGCAGGCAAAGTTGAAGGATCCATAGACCTTGACCGTTTTAAATCCATTATTGCAAATAATCCTGAATCCATATTGCTTATTGATGTTAGAGATGCAGATGAATTTGCCAAAGGATCCTTTAAAACAGCCATCAACATCCCCATGGAGAAACTCGAAGGCAAAATAAAAGGGTTTACGGATGAAAAACCAATAGTTTATGTCTGCCCAACCGGCGCACGAAGCGGAGAGGCGTATTACATGACTAAAGATGTAAAAGAGTCTTTAAAAAAAGTTTATTATGTTGAAGCAGAACTTGATTTTAAAGGCCCGGGTAATGTTGTAATTAAAAAATTAAAATAACGGAGAAATAAAATAATGAAAAAAATTCTAACACTCTTAATGGTTTTTATGTTCACATTCGCACCTTTGTCAGCTGCATTTGCTTCTGAAGGTGGTGGCCCTGACGGTAATAAAAGAAAAGGTAAATATACTTATAGAAAAGTATATAAAGCCTGTGCAGCAGCAGGTAATGTTGAGTCTGCCACACCAAAAATAAGCCCTGCAGATAAAACAATGGCTCAGTGGAAAGAAATTTTTGAGAGCAGAAACTTCAACGAATTCGGTTGTGCTGACAATTGGGCAGCGCTTTCTGACAATGATATACTTGACATTTATTCATATTTCTATCATCATGGGTCAGATTCACCAACACCTGCTACGTGCCAGTAAGTATTACAAAAGGGCAGCGTGCCTATCACCCTGCCCTTTTTATTAAATATATTAAAACTTGATGGAGATCGCTATGGACCTAAGGTATTTAATGAAGTATTGCCTGGCAGGGATTGCTGTTGCAATCTTTTTTTGTTCTTTCTCAATTGTTTCAGCATCAACGCCCAACAATGGAAAAGAGGCTTTAGGGCGCACACTTGCCAAACAGGCAGTCAAAAAAAGCAAGCGCTGGACGACAACAAACCATGCAAAAGCTGAGGCTTTAAACAAAAATTTCAAAACAGGGGAAGAAATCACTAAAGCATGTTTGACCTGCCATTCTGAAGCTGCAACCCAGTTTCATAAAACCATTCACTGGACCTGGCTTGCTTCCGGTGACAAAAGTGATATGCGATATGGTAAGGCAGGTTATTCTGTCAATAATTTTTGTATCTCTGGTAATGCCATGGAAGATAAGGGATGCGTAAAATGTCACACTAGCTGGAATAAAAAAGGTGATAAAGGCGAAGTCAACTGTCTTAAATGCCATAATTCTTCAGGATTTAATTTTGATGAAGCATTTTCTGATATAAAATCATTTTCAGAAGATGGTGACTCAGATACTGATGAAATGGTTCCTGATATTCAACAAGATGTCAAAAATGCTGTTAGCAAAGTCGCATTCCCCACAAGAAAAAATTGTGGAGAATGTCATTTTAAAGGTGGCGGAGGTGACGGCGTAAAACATGGAGATCTTGATACTTCTTTAACAAAACCAAACCGAATGCTTGATGTGCACATGGGTACGGACGGGAAAAACTTTTCATGTACCAGGTGCCACACCACAACTGATCACAATATTGCCGGAAGGATTTATACAAATCCTGCTGTGGAGACAAGAAAAAGTCTTATTGAGGATGATCTGGCACCAAAAATAACATGTGTTTCCTGTCACAGCGATGCTCCCCACAAAAACGACTCAAAAATGAATGATCACACTGATGTGGTTTCCTGTCAGGCATGTCATATCCCAAAATATGCACGAGTCAACCCGACAATGACATGGTGGGACTGGTCCAAGGCCGGAAAACTCAAAGATGGCAAACCCTATCATGAGGATGGTCCTTTTGGGAAACCCATTTATAAATCCATCAAAGGTGAGTTTAAATGGGAAAAAAATATTGTGCCGGAATACTTCTGGTCCAATGGTTCTTTAACCAGCACTACGGCAAATGATGTTATTGATCCTTCTCAAATTGTAAAGGTAAGCCATCCTGTAGGTGATAAAAATGATCCTGAAGCCCGCATTTTCCCCTTTAAAATCCACCGGGGAAAACAGCCCTATGATAAAGTTAATAAAAAACTTTTAGCTCCTATGCTTTCAGGCAAAAAAGGTTATTGGACTACTTTTGATATGGAAGATGCTATTAAAACTGGTAATAAGACACTCAATATCCCATATTCAGGAGAATTTGATTATGTGGAAACAACCTATGCCTTTCCAATTACTCACATGGTAGCGCCTAAGGAAAATGCATTGAACTGTAACGAATGCCACATTAGGGAGAACTCAAGGCTCTCCAATATAACAGGCCTTTATCTGCCAGGCAGGGACAAATCAACCCTGATTGACACCATTGGGTGGCTTTCCGTTATAGGAGCCCTGATCGGTGTGCTGCTCCACGGCATTGGACGATTTTTTGTTAGAAATGGCAAGGAGGAATAAATGAATACTGAAAAAACCATAAAAATTTATATCTACACACGGTTTGAGCGTTTCTGGCACTGGTTCCAGGCATTAATGATAATCTGCCTGATCATAACAGGCCTTGAAATCCATGGTACTTATGAACTCCTTGGATTCCAGAGAGCTGCAAATGTTCATAATTTTATTGGTCTTTCCTGGCTGGTCCTGTTTGCCTTCTTTATATTCTGGCTTTTAACAACAGGAGAATGGAAACAATATATCCCTACAACAAAGAAGCTTTTCTCAGTTGTTCTGTATTATTCCTGGGGTATTTTTCAGGGAAAGTCACACCCGGTTGAAAAATCAAAAGGTGCAAAGCATAACCCATTACAAAGGCTTGCTTATTTAGGTATTTCTGCAATGCTTTTGCCTATTCAAATGGTTACAGGGTTATTGTACTATCTCTACAATGACCTATCGATCCTACCTTTACCAGTTATAGCCATAATACATACTTTAGTTGCACTGTTACTATTAAATTTTCTGATAGTACATATTTACATGACAACCACAGGCCATTCCCTGTTCAGTCATATAGCCGGCATGATAACAGGCTGGGAAGAAATTTACGAAACTACCAAGATTCATGAATGGGAAACCAAAGCAACAAAAAAAGAATAAAACATAAACTAATCTTAAACTAAAAAGCTGAAATAATGATTTAAATTATTTCAGCTTTTTTTTTATTCTGATACCCTAGTCCATATTTTAACTGAATACTGACTATATAATTGAACACTAAAAAACAATTCATACATTATTTGCCCCGCCTGCTGGCACTAAGTTTTATCATATCTATTTTTTTACCAACCCCTGCTTTTATTTCCGGCATGAATGAAGACAGTTTTTTAATCTGGGCCCTACGACTTGTGTGGGTAATTGGATTGCCTCTTCTTTTTTATATATTGATTATATTGATTACATTTCTCAAAAACGCCTTAAAAAAAATAAAATCATAACTGCTGAAAATTCTATTTTTAAAGCACCCGGTTAGTTGACTCAAACTTTTGTTTATATTATTAAAGAGCAATAAAATTGCGATATTCTAATTAATAATTATGTAAGGAAAAAAATGACTAAAAATATTGTAGATAAAATAGATGATTCTGTAAAGATTGATACAGTTCTTGCAAGTGTATCAGATAAATCAGGCCTTGAAATATTCATTCCAAAACTATTGGAAATAAACCCTGACATAAATATTTTGTCAACCGGCGGAACCTATGCCAAGATCAAAGAAATCCTGGGTAAAGATGCTGACAGATGTTTAACAAAAGTATCTGAATACACAGGACAACCTGAAACCCAGGGAGGACTTGTTAAAACCCTTGATTTTAAGATTTACCTCGGACTTCTTACAGAGACTTACAATAATTCACACCAGAACGACCTTAAAAGAGTATCAGGCAAGAAGATCGACATGGTCATTGTAAATCTCTACCCCTTTGCTGAAACCATTGCAAAACCGGGTGTTACCTGCGAAATGGCAAGGGGCAATATTGATATTGGAGGGCCGACCATGATCAGGGCGTCTGCTAAAAACTACATAAGGGTTGCTTCAGTTGTTGACCCTCTTTCTTATCCTTCCATTATAGAAACCATGCAAAAAAATAATGGCAAATTAACACTTAAAGATCGGTTTAACCTGGCAAAAAAAGCATTTGAACATACAGCCGTATATGACAGAACAATTGCTGATTTTCTTTTTTCCAGAACTTTAAACCAGGTAAATGACTGCTACAATACAGGAGAATAAAAATGAGTAACGATTTAAAGAAAATGTATAAGACCATAATGGATGATCATTTTACGCCTAATATGGAAATATCTTTTGTTGATAAGGATAAAAAGCAGACTCTTTTTTATGAAAAGGTCTCCTGGACAATTGATGGCGTAAACAAAGGCTTGAGATATGGTGAAAACCCCGGACAGGAAGCTGCTTTGTACAAACCTGTTAACGGGAACCTTATTTTAGGGGACACCCAGACCATCAGCCCCGGTAAATACCTTGTTTCAGACATTGAGCTTCTCCAGTCAGGCAAACATCCGGGGAAAACAAATCTCACAGATGCCGATAATGCTTTAAATATTTTACGATATTTTGGCTCAAAACCAAGTTGTGTCATTGTCAAACATAACAACCCCTGTGGAGTTGCAAGGGCAGATTCTCTTGTTGAGGCTTATTCAAAAGCGTATATGGCTGACAGAATAGCTGCTTTTGGTGGATGTATTGCCTTGAACAGACCTCTTGACAAAGCGACTTGTGAAGCCATTGCAAGCCAGTATGCAGAAGTTGTTGTTGCCCCGGAATTTGAAGAAGGTGCTTTTGAAATCCTGCAAAAAAAGAAAAATTTAAGAGTTATCAGGATCAATAATATTGATAAACTCAATAATTTTGTCGGAGAACGGGTACCGGAATTTAAAGCACTCATGGATGGAGGCATTGTTGCTCAATGGTCATTCTCTCCCCAGACCCTTTCTAAGGAAGACCTTATAGTTGCCCATACAGAATATAAGGGCCAGGAGTATAAAGTTGCACGAGAGCCAAATGATCAGGAATATGATGACATGCTGTTTGGCTGGCTTGTTGAATCAGGCATTACTTCCAACTCTGTTATTTATGTTAAAGATAATGTTACTGTGGGTATTGGGACCGGTGAACAGGACAGGGTCGGCGTTGCTGAGATTGCTGTTGATAAAGCCTACCGAAAACTAATGGATCGATATTCCTTTGAACGATACAACACCCCCCTTGCTTTACTTGAAGATCAGGATAAACTAAAAGAAATAGAAAATGATGTTAAAGCTGAAAAAGGTGGGCTTATTGGTTCTACCATGGTCAGCGATGCTTTTTTCCCTTTCAGAGATGGCATTGATGTAGGATTGAATCAGGGAGTTAAGGCTGTCGTTCAACCAGGCGGGTCTTTAAATGATTATCAATCCATTGAAGCCTGCAATGAGAATGATGCGACAATGGTTTATACGTCCCAAAGAAGTTTTAAACATTAAGAAATAGATCAGGCAAATAAAGAGACCTGATCCCTTCGGGCGTTTACATGCTGTATGGTCACAGTGGCAAGATCACCCGGCCTCATGTTGTAACCGCCTGAAGGAAGTCTTGCTTCCAGCATAAAATCTTTTAAAAGAACGACACAGAAATCTTTATGGGCCTCAAGAACCAACGCTTCAAACTCTGAACCCTGAACTGTTTCAAGATACTTCAAAATCCAATATCTCCGCCGGACTGACTGGAGTTTATTTGCATTGGAAACCGGTAAAATAAGGTTTTGAAGAATCCGCTCAACATCATCCTCGGAATAAGGAGGTTCATACCCGAGAATCCCTCTTAGCTGTCTGTGGGTTAAAAGATCATAATACTTTCTGATGGGCGAAGTTGCTGTGGCGTATGCTTTTACACCCAATCCGGAATGGGGTGCCGGAGAAGCACTCACAACAGCTCGGGAAAGCTTTCTTCTCTGCATGCTGTTCAAATAAAGTGAGGTTTCAATCCCTTTAAAAAGACGCTCCCTTGGCTCAACCTGGGATCTGAATGCAGCAGGGGTATTATTATCTGCAAGAAATTCTGCCATAAGTGAATTTGCAAGAATCATAAACTCTGAGATAAGCATTCTTGAAGGATTTTCCCGGTCCACCTTAACAAGATTTATTTCCCCGGTCTCTTCAATCCATATGTTTATTTCAGGCAGCGTGATCTGAACAGCACCTGATTTAAACCTTTTTTCCCGTAAAGTTGTGGCCATCTTAAAAAGTGTGGTGATGGGTTCTTCTTTCCCATTTAAAAGATTAGCCTCAGAGTAGGACATCTGCCTTTGAACTTTAATAATCCCCGGTACAATCTCATAATCAATAATTTCAAAAAACCGTGTCAATTTCACATGGGTTGTGATAGTGGGCCTTATTTCTCCCTGTTTAAGACTACAAGAATCTTCAGACAATTGAGGGGGAATCATGGATATCTTATCGTCAGGCATATAAATCGAAGACCCTTTACCAAGAGCTGCCATATCGATTTGACTGTCGGATTTTATATAAAACCCCAAATCAACGATATGAACGTAGAGGTCGTACCCATCTTCTACTTTTTCGAAACTGATTGCATCGTCAAAATCCAGGGTTGACTGCCCATCAATTGTTATAACCTCCTGATGGGTAAAATCTCTCCGTCTAGGATCTTTTTCAAGAGCATCCATATCTGGATTGAGTGCTTTTAACTCTTTTAATACCGGCTCAGAAAATCCTGCTTCAATATCCATTCTTAAAAGGTCAATATTTTCATCTGCTTCCCAAACCCCTGCCCTTACAAGAATATTAAAGATCTGATCAGGGATTTTCAAATCTGCTTTGGCGATCATAGCTTTTGCATCCGCCGCAGTTCTGCTTTCTTTTTCAAAAAGATAGTATTGCTTTAAAATATCTAATATTTCTTGATCAGCATTCTCAATTGTATCATTCTGATTATTGAGTATTGACTTTATAAAGACTGCTCCTCTGTCAATCAGAATATTCTTCCGATTCTCTTCTTTTATCTGTTTCTTTTTTATTTCCAGCTGTTCCGGAGTGCAGGGGGTAAGCCCTGTTTTCCTGAACTTAAAATATAAGCGGTCATTGAAAAAGGCTCTGACTACGGCTGCTTCATAATCTGCAATAAGAGGCGGATCAAAACAGAAACTTGCCATGGTGGAGATATCAATTTCATCTTCTTCTTCACACAGAATTTCCCATAGCTCAGCTATATCGATTTTTTCAGAAAGTTCTTTCCTGTTTTGGGTTATTTTCTGTAATTTTTTTATGATTGAATCTTTTGTAAGCGTTGAATCAAGCGTGTCTTCAGATATATGAGAGAGTCTGTTTTCTGAAAATGAAATCTCCCTGTTATTTTCATTCAGTAATCTTAAGCGGTTGTTTTTCACTTCTAATATTACTGCTGAAATAACTCTTTGCTGCTCTATATATTCGACAATACTTCCAATTTTCATGAAGGATTATATTAACAGGAAGACATGCTAAAGTCAATCAAGTCAAACCCATCTCCTTGTAAAAAAAGTGTAATTCAAC